>Ga0207150_1018_pt2 | contig 36302 bp, 31 predicted proteins | sample Alteio_BWMinHeat_32_FD_153526 | JGI IMG/M metagenome (GOLD analysis project Ga0207150, IMG submission 153526) | Enriched cells from forest soil in Barre Woods Harvard Forest LTER site, Petersham, Massachusetts, United States -... | ecosystem: Environmental > Terrestrial > Soil > Temperate forest >...
GTATGTGAGCATTTTTTTAGTATCTGAAAATTTAAGTTATTCAACCATCTCGCGGGGAATTACTGTAAAACCTGTCACGCGGCTGACTTCGGCCACGCTCGCAAAACAGCATCCGCAACCGTCGCCAATGGAATTGCAAAAAACACGCCCCAAAATCCCCAAATGCCGCCGAATACTAACACCGATAAAATAATCACAACTGGATGCAGATCCATCGTTTCAGAAAACAAAAGTGGCATCAAAATATTCGCATCCAAAATAATAATCACTGCGTAAGCGATAATTAAATATAAAAAATGCGGCTCCATGCCCCACTGCATTAACGCAACAATAAACACAGGAATCGTGACGACGACTGCGCCAATGTAAGGAATAATCACCGATAATCCGACGAGCACGCCCAACAAAATCGCGTAGTTCATGCCTAAAATAGAGAATGTCACAGAAGAAGCAAAGCCGACAACGAACACTTCAATCACCCGTCCACGCACATAACAGCCGATTTTCGTATTCACATCTTTCCACACATTGGAAACGAGGCTTCGATTTTTCGGTAGAAATTGCGTAAACCAACCGGCAATCACATCCGAATCTTTGAGGAAAAAGAACAATAACAATGGCACCAAAATAAAATATAAAACGGCAGTGATTAAATTCGGAATCAACGCCCAGACATATTTCAAAGTCACTTGTCCAATACGCGAAAACTCATTTTGCACAAAAGTGACGGTTTGTTGAAAACGCGGATCTGCAAAAATCACCGGGTATTTCTGCATTAAATTCGTTAACCATTGATGGCTTTGAGTAAATGCGTTCGGAAATTCCGTCACTAGATTTTGCAATTGACGCACCACAATCGGCAGCAGAACCACCAATCCAAAAATGACTAACCCAATAAACACTAAAAATACGAGCATTACTGCTAAAAAATGCGGAAAATGCCAACGCTTTAATTGACGCACGACCGATAATAATAAATAAGCGAGGACAATACTGATGATCACCGGCAGAAAGAAATGACCAAAAAACTCGAGAAATAGCAGCATAAACAGCACAGTGAAGAACAAACCCACTGCTGCAGGATCAGAAAAATTTCGTCCAAACCAATCTGAGATAGAGATCAATAACGGATTCCGTACGCGCATGTGATTCACCTAATTCGTAACAGCTCACCCTGTAGGTCGAAACGCCGCTGTTGCGCGCTTTTTTGCGATAAATCTCGTTAAAATGCTCGATGGGCTGATCAGCACACATGCGCTTTTAACTCAATTTATCGCAAAAAATCGCATCAACAGCAACGTTTTACCAATTCAAACAACGAGGCCTGATTCGTTACCCTAATTCTTGCTGGCATGAAAGCTATTTTAATATGAATCACTTGCCAATTACTATCCGTGTTTGCAACTGTTCACGAACTATAGCTGGCTGTACAAAAACGTCCAGTTTTGATGCGATTTTTCACGCAAAAGCGCGCAAAAATGGGCGTTTCTTTCTACAGGGTGAACAGTTATGCCATCCATTTATTGAGGACTTCAATTAATTGTGTCGCTTGATCCTTGCTGGAAATCACGAATTTGGAACGCAATTTATATTCACCATTGCGTTTTTGATATCGACGAATTGAATATTTATCGGGACCATAACATTCTTTTTTGCGATCCCAGTCTTGTAAACGAAAGATAATCGTCGACCACGCCCCACGCGTCAAAATCACTTTATCTAATTCTTTAACCGTTTCAATACCATCCTCCGTGTACGATACCGTTAATTCATCAATGGTTGTTGCGCTCATCGGAAACCTCATTATGTCACTGGAAAACGTGCACTATAAAGCATCCGTTTTAGATTGCCAACCAATCATTGATTGCCTTGATCCGTCGAACCACTCTCTTTTTCATGCTTAATGCGTTCGTAAATCTCTTCACGATGCACGGGCAAATCTTTCGGCGCATCAATACCCAAACGCACCTGATTGCCCTTCACACCAAGCACGGTGATCTTGACATCATCACCCACGATAATGGATTCACTGATACGTCTCGTTAAGATCAACATACTGTTTCTCCTTTTCCTTTTTTAATCTCAAAGTAAGTGTAGTACATTTTAGATTTTTTGCTTGTATAAAAATAATATATAAATCATATAGCTACACTGTATATGTATAAATTAGATGCAATTTTTGACTTCGAGTGTATGGTCAGTTACCATGTTGGACTGTCACGAAAGACTATTCGAATCAGGCATGATGAAACGTTTAACGCATTGAGACCAACATGCCAGTTATCGTCTTGGAACTTCCTTCGCTTATTCATGAAGGCGCGCTTGACGATCTATCAACATCACAGCTTCGAACTGCCTTAGACATGGTTCGAGCGGCAAACGATATATGGCATCTGCCCAAACAACCTGAAAAATATAACGATTACTCTTTAACAATCAACAGTAATGAAATCGCATTCTGGACGCTTCGTGTCAACGACACGCACCGATTAATTTATGTGATTTTTGAAGGCTGTTTTTTTCCATTAGAGTTTATTGCAAACCACAACATACGCAATGCCAAACTATTTAATCCAGCGAATCATGAAACACGAACCACAATCACCTCAGCAATTGTCGCGCGATATACAGAACACCTTCAGTCACTGCCCACTTCTGGCGCCGCTGCAGTAGCTAGCTCAACCAATAGTCCCGTCAAAAGAAATCAAGTGGTATTAACGGCAAAACAAGCAGAAATTAATAATCAACTTGGTGGAAAAATTGTAATCGCGCCAGCAGGCGCTGGAAAAACGGTGATCGCTGCGCACACATTAGAAACCATGGCGCGCACATTGCCCCAAGTAATGTATATCGCACCGAGTAATCGATTAGCACGCGACGTCGAAAAAGAATTCCCTGAAGAATTGCGGGTAAATACACGTTTTTTATCATGGGATGCACTCAGAACATTATTGATTGCAAAATTTCCGGAATTAAATACGATGGAAAAAATAGAAGCGGATTTCAATTATTTTCAGACGTGGTATAAAACGAAAAATAATTTTGATTTCAAATCAAAAAAAGAAAAACAAGAAATAGCCCATCGCGCTGCATTACTTTACGCTGAATTTACGCAAATTATTATTCAGCCGAGCAGTGATGCATCACTCCCCTACTTAACGAAAGAAAATTATCTGGCGTTAGGTGAAAATGCGGCTTATCTCCCGAGAGAAATGCGCGCAGAGACATACGATTTATTTTGCAATTATTTACGTGAATTACGCAACGATCATTATTTCGAACCTCACATTCACGCATTTTATTTCGCGCAACAATTACAACAATTAAAAACGCAGGAACCAGATCACGCCTTATTTATCGACGGAATCGCTGCGGATGAAATGCAACGCCTGCATATCTACATCATGAAATGCCTATTCTTACTGTTGAAAAAACCCCAAGCGGGAAACTTTTTTCTGTGTGGCGACCCTCATCAATTATCAGGTGCACAGCGTCGCCGTGTCTTAGAACCCGTTACACAATTACTCAACTCGGAAAATATTCCATTCACTGTTTATCAAGTCGACGAAAATCATCGCAACGCACAATCCGTTGTCACGCTATCTAATATGTTTTTACGCGCAGAGCAAGTATGGTGGGGATCAGCTGAACGTACTGGTGTGTTTTTATTAAAAGCACAAGCAACAGCGATAGCAGGCTCTGTCGACAGCAAAAATTACGACCTCACATTTGCAAATCAAGTGAAACAATCCGCGAACTGGGTCGTTTTAATTCCAGATACAGCAGATCTTGATGTAGCGAGAACCCGCTTTGGTGATAACGTCATGCACGCCTCAACTGCCGGTGGATTGGAATGGGATCACGTGATTTTTGATGGCCTTGAAATTCAAGAGCCATGCCGAGAATTAGCTCAGTTTGCTCGGGAAAACATGCCTTCATCGGAAGGCGAGATTGTCTATGCACAAGGTAGGGGACGTGTAACACCGAGTCTTACTGCACGCGATATGATGCATGGATTCTACACTGCCACCACGCGTGCCAGACAAAGTATCATTTTTATTGATACCCCCCTCGCGAGTGAATTCATTGCGAAAACTGCAATTACATCTGCGCAATCTGCACCACCACAACCGATTACCGCTTCCACACCGCAAGAGTGGCTTGCTGTAGTGAAACGATATATAGAACAAGAAGCATTTGACACAGCGCAACCTATTTTATGGGGTGCGAATATTTGGGGAACCGTTGAAGCTGGAAAGGCCGCACAAACAAGATATGCAGCGCGACCATTTGATCTGGCACTCTGTGACATAATTGCGAATGAATTAAATGGTGTAACAACACAAAATCAAAATAACCAAATTTCCCTTTTATTTGATAAAAAAAATTGGAACAATGATCAAACACTTGCGGATGCGGCAAAAAAACTCTTCAACCCTTTTTTAATGAGTAGAAAAAATGGTGATACTGTCGTTGAGACAAAGATTAAAGAAGCCGCCAATTTATCAAGCATACCTTTATTTAAGCGCTACATTTTCTTTATGAATAAACTAAGAGAAACACCTTCACCTTTAACAATCGAGCAAATAATTACCGAACGCGATGCACTCATCGAATTTGCACTTAAAATATTAGCAGAAGGAGATGACTCAACGTTGATTTTTCTTTGCGAATTTCATACGCACAACAATCCATTCAAGGATCTAAAAATATTAGAAGATCAACCGGGATATCATCATATTTTAAACGCTGCAATACGTTGCAATAAAACGAACCGAACCCGTTCATTTCTACATCTATTAATTTTATGCGCTGATAACAACTGGAATTTTGGGGTAAAGTACATCCAATGGATTATCGACTTAAATAATAACGATTTATTTAAAGGGCTCGCTGATGATATAACCCAACCTCGCGAAATAACCAAGAATACTTCCCTTCTCAATTATCTCGCCAGTCATTTATTATCACTTGAAGACACTCCTCGCGTATTTGAAAAAGTGTTACTGTTGATAGAAAAGTCCACAGAAATGCGCAATGCATTACTTCGACACGGTAATGATAATTTAATTTTCATCGCAGCATTAATTAAAAACTTCTCGCTTTGCCGACGATTATGCGCACTACCCAGTTTCATTCCAATGATCGCTGAAGCGTTTATCAAAGATGAAATTTTTGAAGATGTAAGCAGAAATAAACTTTGCTTATTTATTAAAAATAATAATGGACTCGAGATTATCAATCACGTGCTTACTACCAATACCGTATTTCTACCTCAGTTTATATTTTATGCATTAAAATCATTTACCGATTTTCCTGCCAAATCTCATTATGGAAATGACGAAGAGGGAAAAATTTTCACGTTATTCCTTGGTTGCTGCGCTAATGATGAACAAATGCGCACAAAATTTAAAAACGACCCGGATTTTTTTAAGCCATTTATGAGGGCCAACAGCAGCACTTATACTCAACCATTACTACGTGCACTTGAAAACCCAGTTATTACCACTATCAAACATATTCTGGGCACTACAGGGCGTAAGCATAAGTTTGATAAATCAACCGACCCATCTTTTGTTAGCAACTTATTGATAGACGGCATTGACAAGCAATTAGAAAGTGTTCGCGCAACGCTTATTTCAATATCCTCGACGTTTGCAGCTCAAGGATTGTGGGGCAGCACGCAAAAGGCGTCCGAGTCAAAAACTAATACTTATCTAAAAGAAATTGAGGACATTATCTGCCTCCAAGCACAATCACCCAAATATAATGCAATTCAAGCAATAATAAGTCTAATTCAAGACCGCTTTTCAGAATGGCCATCACCCGTTAAAAAATTGTTCACCAATATATATTTTTTCACAGAAGTAAATAATAGACCGGTATTTCACGAAGTGGTCACCCGTATCGCACGAATGGGAACACAATCCACATCCGCTCGCGCAGCGCGGGCTTAAATCGATCCCAATTCAAACGCGCTATGTAATAAACGCGCGCCGGTTTCGAGATGTTTTTCGTCGATAATTGTCGAGATTTTAGCTTCCGTTGAGGTAATCAAATAAATCGGAATATTTTCAGAACCGAGTGCTTGAAAAATTTTTGCGGCAACACCTGCGTGTGATTTCATCCCTAAACCAACAATCGACAATTTCGCAATTTGATCATCGACAATCACTTCACGCGCGGAAATATTTTTCGCAATATCTTCCGAGAAATTCACCGCTTTTTGATAATCATCTAAATGCACCGTAAAAATAAAATCGCATGCATCCTTCGAAGCGGAATGATTTTCCACGGTCATATCAATTTCAAAATTGATATGTAGCATCGCATCTAATAAATATTTTAACCCATCATTTTCCTTCGGAATGCCCATGATCGATAATTTTGCTTGCTGACGATCAAACGCAACGCCGGACACCCATGGTTTTTTCACCGCATCATGACCAGAAATTAATGTACCTGACCCTGCTTCAAAACTCGACAAAACGCGCACGGGAATATGATGTTTTTTCGCAAGTTCGACAGCTTGTTTATGCAGTACTTTCGCACCCAAACTGGCGAGCGCTAACATTTCCGTATACGTAATGCGATCGAGTAATCGCGCATCAGTAATAATGCGCGGATCAGAGGTGTAAACACCTGCGACATCCGTAAAAATCTGACATTCATCGGCTTTTAATGCGCTCGCGATGGCAACGGCTGTCGTATCGGAACCGCCGCGTTCTAATGTGGTGACATCGCCCATCGCATTCACACCTTGAAAACCCGTAATCACGGGAATTTTTTTCTCGGCTAATAATCCGCGAATCGTAGCATCGGCAATATGTGTAATGCGCGCTCTCCGATGTTCATCGGAAGTGAAGATTTGCGCTTGTTTTCCCGTTAAAGAACATGCTTCAATATTTTTTTCACGTAATGCGATTGTCAATAATGCCGCAGAAACACACTCGCCCGTTGAGACTAATGCATCATATTCACGCGGCGCGGGATTATTCGATAATTGATTTGCCATTTGAATTAGGCGATCCGTTTCGCCACTCATCGCAGAAACCACGACAATCACATCGTGCCCTTCCGCGCGCGTTTTCGCGATAATATCTGCGACATGGCGAATGCGGTCTAATGTGCCGACAGATGTGCCGCCGAATTTTTGGATGATGAGTGCCATGTTTATTGCTCGCTTTATTCGCTAATCTTATTCTTGATAAATTCGCGCGCATTGTCCAATGCAATCGCTAATTCAGCCGGATGATCTCCGCCACCTTGCGCCAAATCGGGACGACCGCCACCTTTGCCACCGGCTTGTTTTAATAGTTCAGGCGCTGTGATTTTGGAATGACAGTCGTTGCTGACCGATGCAATAAAAATAATTTTTCCGTCGACAATCGATGCTAATAAAATAATCGCGGGATTTAATTGTTGCTTTAATTGATCGACCATGTGACGCAGTGATTCGCGATCGACATCAATTAATTGTTCGATTAACACATTCACCGCACCGATTTTTTTCGCACGCGCGGATAACGAATCCGTGCTTTGATGCGCTGCTTTTTGTTTGAAGCTTGCTAATTCTTTTATTAATTGTTTGTTTTGTTCGAGCAATTGCGCAAATTTTTCTGCGGCCAATTCGCGCGATACTTTTAATCCGTCTGCAATGAATTGCAATTGTTTTTCACACGCTTCAATATAATTTAATGCTTCAAGGCCAGTGACTGCTTCAATGCGACGAATGCCTGCTGCGCATGCAGATTCTGATGTAATTTTAAATACACCAATATCACCCGTGCGATTCACGTGCACACCGCCGCAAATTTCAGTCGAGAAATCTCCCATCGAAACGACACGCACTTCATCCGCGTATTTCTCGGAGAATAATGCCATCGCGCCGGATTTTTTAGCCTCTTCGAGTGATTCTATTTTTGTGTGTAATGCTACGTTCGCGCGAATCTGTTGATTCACCAATTGTTCAACTACGTTAATTTCTGCAAGTGTTAATGCGGATGTATGTGCGAAATCAAATCGTAAACGTGCAGGTGTAACCAACGATCCTTTTTGCACGACATGCTCGCCCAACACGCGACGTAATGCTTCATGCAATAAATGCGTTGCTGAATGATTTAATTGCGTGTGCTGACGTGATGAATCAACTTCAGCGCGCACTTTCGCTCCTTGCGAAAAGTCACCAGAAATTACTTTTCCTTCATGCAAAATCACCGCACCTTTTTTTTGCGTGTTAGTTACTTGGAATTTTGCATCGCCATAAAATAAATACCCGATATCACCCACTTGTCCGCCCGACTCTGCATAAAACGGCGTTTGATCCAAAATCACAATGCCTTTTTCGCCTTTTTTCAGGTGTTTTACAGGCTTAAAGTCATGCAGCAAAGTCGTCACAGTTCCTTCATCGATCATCTTTTCATAACCGGTGAATTTTGTTTCGCCCGTTAAATGTAATTGCTGTGTTTGATCACGATTAAATTGCTGCGATTGTTGCGATTGTTCACGCTGCTTTAACATCGCTGCATTAAAACCATGCATATCCCAGGCTAAATCACGCTCTTTTGCAATATCAATCGTTAGATCTGGCGGGAAACCATAGGTATCATACAATTGAAACATCAACTGACCGTTAATCGTTTTTGTATGCGCATCTTCTAATTCTTTATCGAGAATTTTCAAACCATTCGATAATGTTTTTGCAAATTGAATTTCTTCTTGTTCGATAATTTTTTGAATGTGTTTTTCGTTTTTAATTAATGATGGATAGGCTTCACCCATTTCTTTGGCGAGCGCTGGCACTAATTTATAAAAGAACGCGTCATCACATCCTAATTTAAAACCATAGCGTGCAGCACGACGAATAATGCGTCGCAGCACATAACCACGACCTTCATTTGACGGTGTCACACCATCAGCAATTAAAAATGACGCGGAACGAATGTGATCGACAATCACGCGCATTGGGGTTGCTGTAATATCATCGCAATCCACGATTTTACTCAGCGTCTTTAATAAGGCTTGGAAAAGATCGATATCATAGTTGTCGTGCACACCTTGTATCACTGCTGCGATACGTTCAAGACCCATCCCTGTATCAACACACGGTTTTGGTAATGGTGTTAATTGCCCGGAAATATCGCGATTAAATTGCATGAACACCAGATTCCAAATTTCAGTGTAGCGATCGCCATCGGCATCTTTCGAACCTGGCGGACCGCCAGCAACGGATGGACCATGATCATAAAAAATTTCCGTACACGGACCGCACGGACCCGTTTCACCCATCGACCAAAAATTATCTTTTTCTCCGCAACGCGAGAAACGATTCGAATTTACTTTTATGTCATTCAACCAAATGTCTTCACTTTCTTGATCATCATTAAAAACAGTCACCCATAATTTTTCTGCAGGGATTTGCAGGGTTTTCGTTAAGAAATTCCACGCGAACTCAATGGCAGGTTTTTTGAAATAATCTCCGAAGCTGAAATTACCGAGCATTTCAAAAAAAGTATGATGACGTTTGGTGTATCCGACATTTTCCAAATCGTTGTGTTTTCCGCCAGCACGTACACATCGCTGCACACTCACTGCGCGTGTATAAGGGCGTTTTTCCACGCCTAAAAAGACATCTTTGAATTGCACCATGCCGGCGTTTGTAAATAACAATGTTGGATCATCGGCAGGCACGAGCGAACTGCTAGAGACTTCGGAGTGATGATGAAGCTTGAAATAAGCGATAAATGCGGCGCGCAGTTGGTTGGTGGTCATGTGAGGAGATTGTGTCATGAGGATAACCCTTCTTTTAAATGACCCAAATTTTACATGATATTGAAGGATAAAAACACGGTATTGCAGTCAATAATGAAACTGGTATCTTTGTTCGAAGTATTTTATTTAACAAATGGAATAAGTTACAATGAAAGCCTTAATAAAATCCGATCGAGACAACACAATGCCAACGAATGACAAGCATTTTGATGTGCTGGATTTTGTCAAAAAATCCCGAGAATTAGGTGTTTCCGAAGAACTTGCAGAATATCAAGCAAGACAGCTCGAGAACGTCATTGATATCGCTTCTCATGCCATTAAAACCGAAGTGGATGCGCGCGATCCAGCGACTAGGGTGGATTTGAAACAAGTTGAAGCTGCGTTAAAAACAGATCTGATGCAAGTTGAAGCTGCGTTAAAAACAGATCTGATGCAAGTTGAGGCTGCGTTAAAAACAGATCTGATGCAAATCGAAACTAAATTTCAAGTTGATATGAAGCAGCTTGAAATTAACTTAAAAAAAGACATCGCGCAAGTTGATGTTAAAATAGAAAAATATCGCTACGACTCCCTCAAATTTATTGTTTGGACAGGCGTTGGTGTGGCTGCTTCAGTGATCGTATTTTTAAGCGGCCTATTAGCGAAAGGATTTCATTGGATATAGTAACTCAATCCAAATCATCGTTCTTCTCTCCACTATCATGCCCCGAGTGCTTGAATTGGTAAAAAGTGGCGTTTCTCTCTACAGGGTGATCTATTACTATTTCAAATGATTTCCAGAATGTATTTCTGCTTTCATAAACGCAGTGTGGAAAACCATGGCATTATCAATCGCCACATACGCATTTTTAGTATCGAAAAAGTGCGCGTGTATTGGTTTTGCATGATCCCAATGCTTCCAAGTGACCATCATAGTACCATCATGTTTGATGACGTAAGTGCCATGATCCGTTTGGGGTGCGTTCATTGGCTTAGGTTCCATTTTCCCGAAAATCTGACCTTTTTTATTCAAAAATACGGTAACACTATTCTGAATCCTTCTTCCATTCAGATTTGCTGTTGGAATGCTGGTTGCCGTATTATTCACAAAAGCTTTGTCGACTTGTGCTTTATCCATAGAATGCAATGTAAGACCAAAAGAAACGGTGCTGATTGCAGTGAGGGTGAGTACCAATGCGGCCGATTTTTTCATTCAATTCTCCTTAGTTTTTATGATCCATTTAAAATCCATGTGTAATTTTCAATCATACGCTTCATGTTAAGTATTTTCTACTCATGCGATAAAAACACAGTATTGCAGTCAACAATGAAACTGCTATCCTTGTTCGATCCAAAGTATTTTATTTAACAAATGGAATAAGTTACAATGGGAGCCTCAACAAAATCCCATCGAGACAACACAATGTCAACGAATGACAAACATTTTCCACTCAAAACAAGGACGTTGTATGAAAAAAATTTTATTAGGTGTCGCGATTGCTTGTTCATCCACATTGGTTCATGCAGATATTAGAACTCACACAGCACCGGGTGTGGTACCTGCAGGTACTTATGTCGATCCCAGTGGCAGTATGCGTGAGCCTGGTGACGTCAATAATGATGTGGTACGCGCAAACGATGTTTACTTTATTCCAGATGCAACGGGCACGGCAACACCATCTTCTCTCTGTGAAACACCTGCTTCACTAGCATGCGTTTATGGATTAACACCTCAAGTACCGGGTTGCCCAATTAGCGGTACGTCAGCCGTTCCAAACGCAGGCGCCGGAACCACGATTGCGGTTGTTGAAGGGGGTGATAATTCCAGTCAAGCATCCGATTTACAAACCTATTCAACAAAATATCAGTTAGCAACACCCGTGTTGAATATTTATGTAGGTGCCAACGCTGATTGTTCGACAGACCCGTCTGCAGCCGGACAAAGCGAGCAAACCGAACACGTCTTGGATCTTGAGATGATTCACGCATTGGCACAATATGCGACGATTGATGAAGTCGAAGCACAAACAACCAATTCCTCTACCGTATGTAATGGCAATCCCCCTTGTTCGACCTCTGCGCAATTGGGTGCAGCGCTCGATTGTGCCGCGAAGCTAGTTAATGCAGCGGGCGGTGGGTTTATTTCCGACAGCTACGGCGGCAAAGAACGCTCTAATGAAACACAAGATGATGTGCATTTTAATCATCCGGGTGCGATTGTGGTGATGAGCAGCGGTGATTATTCAGCACCTGCCAATTATCCAGCAAGTTCGCCTTATGTCGTTGGCACAGGTGCCATCAGTATTTTGCGCGATGCGAATGGAAATTTTAAGGGTGAATCAGCGTGGAATGTGAATTTAGAAAAGCAACAATTAGGTGAAAAATCAGGCACGAGTGGTGGACCAAGTGTCTACGAATCTCGTCCTCCTTATCAACGCTTTGTTCAAAAAATCGTCGGGACGCAACGTGGCACACCGGATGTTGCGGCGGATGGTGATCCTGCAACCGGTCCGTGTGTATATTCGACATTTGATGGGGGATGGATTCAAAGTGGTGGTACGAGTGCTGCTGCACCCCAAATGGCAGCCATTTTTGATACTGCTCCGTACAAAGTCAATAACAACACCACCGCGTTTGATTTTTTAAATTATCTTTATTACACGGCACAAAAAAATTATCACACGTATTGGCATGATGGAATCAATGGTAATAACGGATATCCGGCGATGCAGGGTTATGATTTTGTCACGGGATTAGGCAGTCCACGCGGATACGGTGGAAAATAGTTACGAAAATAAAAACTTTGTAATCATCTCCGATGGAAATCCACGCTGAGATAAAAAACGAAATTGACGTGCTTGTTCGGATTTATTTTTAGAGCTTTCCGAAAATTTTCGCTGGAAAATGGAAACCATTTGATTGCGCCATTCGGTTGAACGCGCATCTACTGCGGCTGAAATTAATGATTCCGAAATGCCGCGCTCGCGCAATTCGCATTCAATCCGTCGTGGACCAAAACCGGATTGTTTTCGTGAACGCACATAGGCGTGCGCAAAACGTTCATCACTTTGCAAATCTTTTGATATTAAAAAATCGAGTTCAAGATTTATTTCATCGAGTGAAAAATTTTTAAGGAGTAGTTTTTGCTTTAATTCCAGGCGCGAATGTTCACGCCTGGATAAATAATCGATGGATTTTTCGCGGATGGTTAGGAACATGTACTTCACTCCTGCTACAAGTGGCGCCCGAGAGGACGGTTAGATTGAAACGTTTCGATTGAGAAAATGCGCAGCAATGCTTGACTTGCCTTGCGAGCATTTTTGATTGAGAAACGTTTCAAGATGACCGTCATATCGGGATGCCAGTTGTAGCAGGAGTGAAGTACATGTTCCTTGATCACGCTTCAACCAACTCTCCCTCATCCATCGCAACTTTCGCTTTCGCTTTTTTAGATTTATCGAGCGATGCAGCATTTGCAGCAGACGCCGCAGTCACACTCGCTGGCAATAATAATTGACGCAACTTCATTTCGATTTCTTGCGCAGTCGCTTTATTTTCCTTCAAGAAATTACGCACGTTATCTTTGCCTTGTCCGATGCGCGCACCTTGATATGTGTACCACGCGCCGGATTTATCGATCAATCCATTTGCAACACCCAATTCAATTAATTCACTTTCTAATGAAATACCTTCGCCGTATAAAATTTCAAAATCGACTTGACGAAATGGCGGCGCCACTTTATTTTTCACGACTTTCACACGCGTTTCATTACCCATGATTTCTTCGCCGTTTTTAATCGCACCCGTACGACGAATATCCAAACGCACGGACGCATAAAATTTTAATGCATTACCACCTGTGGTTGTTTCAGGATTGCCGAACATGACGCCGATTTTCATGCGGATTTGATTAATGAAAATGACGAGTGTATTTGATTTTTTAATATTCGCCGTTAATTTACGTAACGCTTGCGACATCAATCGCGCTTGTAAACCCATGTGCGAATCGCCCATGTCGCCTTCAATTTCTGCGCGCGGTGTTAATGCAGCCACAGAATCGACAACGACCATATCGACCGCGCCAGAGCGCACTAACATGTCGGTAATTTCTAAACCTTGCTCGCCCGTGTCCGGTTGCGATACCAATAAATTTTTCACATCTACGCCAACTTTTTTCGCGTAAATTAGATCGAGCGCATGTTCTGCATCGACGAATGCTGCTGTACCACCTGCACGTTGACATGCTGCAATCGTTTGCAACGTCAGTGTTGTTTTACCCGAAGATTCCGGACCGTAAATTTCGACTACTCGACCACGCGGCAAACCACCCACGCCGAGCGCGACATCCAATCCCAATGAACCAGTTGATATGACATCAATATCCGGCGCCGTTTTATCATCACCCAAACTCATCACTGCACCACGACCAAATTGCTTTTCAATCTGCGCCAATGCAGCACTTAACGCTTTGCTTTTGTCTTCCATCATACTCATATCCCCAGGGTTTTAATTTAGGCGTATTATTTCACAAAGCTGCGTGAGTTCATATACCGTATTTACAACGCCAGCACATGACGCAAGTTGTCATCAATCAAATTCATTTCATGCGCAGATAATGCACCTTCAAAATGAATAAATCTTTTTTTATCGAGCGCACGAAGTTGGTCAAGCACTGCACACACATTCGAATTATTAAAATAAATTTTAATGCTGAGCGGCGGTTTTTCGGGCGCTTGCGTTGACAATGGCACTGCAATAATCGTACGACGCGCAGCATTAATCGGTGATGCGCCAACTAAAACCCAAGGACGCGTTTTCTTTTGCTCGCTCCCTTGCGTTGGATGTTCTTCAACCAAATACACATCACCGCGTTTATATTGCATCGTCATCTAATCCATCCTGACTAAATTCTTTATCCCACGCTGCCATCTCTGTATTTAAACCAGCACATTCTTCAAGTGATTTCGCACTCATATAAAGTTTTTTTTCACGCATAGCGATTTCTCCTTCTAACAAAAAAGCAACAACCTTGCTGCGTTCGCGCGATGGAATCATTGCTCTCATTCGTGCCACCAATTCATCTGGAAAAGAAAACATTACTTTTGCTGTCATCGCTGTCACCCCTACTCTACTTTCTATATTATAGATTATAGATTATAGAAAAGAAAGATGCACGACAAAACACTCCTACTGATTATTTATCAATAGGTTATTTAAATAATTTGATATTTGACGATAATAAACTGTTCGAAAAATTTTGCAATACCGTGTTTTTATTTTTAATGACATTAATTTTATTCTCCAGCAATTGTCATTTGATCAATCAAAATAGACCCAGTGCGAATACCGCCACGCAAATCGACATCATTTGAATTGGCAATAATACCTGTAAAAATAGACTTTAAATTACCGGCGATCGTAATTTCCTCAACGGGAAATTGAATCTCACCATTCTCAATCCAAAATCCCGCAGCGCCACGCGAATAATCGCCTGTCGTGATATTCACACCCTGCCCCATTAATTCCGTCACAAATAATCCGCGGTGCATTTTTTTAAGTAATTGTTGCAGCGAAAGATCACTCAGGGTAATCGATAAATTAAAAACGCCGCCGGCATTGCCAGTGGTTTGCAATCCTAATTTTCTCGCAGAATAACTGCTTAAAACATAACTCACCAATTCACCATCACGCACATAATGTTGATCGACAGTTGCAACACCTTCGCGATCAAACGGACAACTGCCCATCGCGGCTAATAAATGTGGTTGTTGAAATATATTCATAAATGCGGGAAAAATAGGCTTTCCGAGCGCGTTCAATAAAAAAGAAGATTGACGATAAAGATTTCCACCACTAATCGCAGATACAAAAGATCGCAACAATGATTTTGCAACGGATGCTTCAAAAATCACAGGACAGGTTTGTGTTTTTAAACGACGCGCACCTAATCGTTTTACCGTTTTTTCTGCAGCTTTTTGCGCAACCCAATCAATCCGTTCTAAATTTTTTGCATTGCGCGCAGAGGTATATTCATAATCGCGTTGCATCTGATTATTCTCACGTGCAATCACACTGCAATTAATACCATGATCGCTCGCTGTATAATCGCCGAAAAATCCGAGCGTATTTGCATAAACGCCATGTGAATCGACTGTGCTCACACTTGCACCTTCAGAATTCACAATGCGTTTATCAAACGCTAACGCTTTTTTTTCGCACTCAATCGCGAGTGTAATTGCATCTACAGGCGTAATATTCCATCGGTGATATAAATCACAATCCGGATAATTTTTCGCGAGTCGTGCAGGATCAGCTAATCCCGCGTAAGGATCGGGACTTGAAAAACGTGCAATCGTGCAGGCTTTTTCAATGGTTGCTCGAATGGACTCCGGTGAAAAATCAGAACTCGATGCAGAACCTGTGCATTGATTTTGAAAGACAGTGACACCAAAACTTTTTTCGAGATGATGTTCGAGTGTTTCAACATCACCCATGCGCGCAGTGACCGAAAAACCTTTGGTTTGCGCGAGGGTGATTTCTGCAGCATCGATGTGTAGGGATTTGATTTGTTTTAAGGCGCTTTGTGCGATGGTGGTGAGATTCATTTTTGTCTATCCAGTGTCCGTGCCCAGTGTCCGTGTCCGAGATCCCCGACACGGACACGGACACGGATCCCGGACACAAATCCCTCAGTGCGTCGCATGTCTCGACTTACTCACTTTTGATTTCTGCGGCAACGCTTTCTTTATTGCTTTTTTTGCAGCAGAAGATTTCGCAATCGATGTCGGCAACCGTTCCAATGCAATTGCAAACACTTGATCAATCCAACGCACCGGATGAATCGTTAAACCTTCCAGCACTTCTTTCGGAATTTCTTTCAAATCACGCTTATTTTCCAGTGGAATAATCACCGTTTTAATTTCACCGCGCAAAGCCGCCAATAATTTTTCTTTTAAACCGCCTATCGGCAATACTTCACCACGCAGCGTAATTTCACCGGTCATTGCTACTGTTGCGTGCACCGGAATATGCGTAATAGCGGAAACTAATGCGGTACACATGCCAATGCCGGCACTGGGACCATCTTTCGGCGTTGCACCTTCAGGAACATGCACGTGAAAATCGTGTTCTTGGAAATAAAGATCATCAATGCCAAACATCGGTGCACGACTGCGCACAACCGTCATCGCTGCGTTAATCGATTCTTTCATCACATCACCTAGGCTTCCGGTATGCAATAATTTACCTTTACCCGCCATCACTTGCGCTTCAATCGTTAATAATTCACCACCTACTTCGGTCCATGCTAACCCTGTCACCTGACCAATTTGATCACGCTCTTCTGCTAAACCGTAGCGATATTTTTGCACGCCTAAAAACTTTTCCAAATTGCGCACGGTCACCGTAAAACATTCTTCTTTTTTCTTTTTTTTGTCCATTTGATTCGTCACTGCAAGACGCACCACTTTACGACAAATCTTCGCAATTTGACGCTCTAAACTACGCACCCCCGCTTCACGTGTATAACTACGAATGATTTCGCGCAGTGCAGTTTCCGACAAATGAATTTCAGTCGGCTTTAAACCACTTTGTGTAATTTGTCTCGGAATTAAATAATTTATTGCGATATGTAATTTCTCTTCTTCGGTATACCCTGGTAGACGAATCACTTCCATGCGATCTAACAAAGCCGGTGGAATATTCAGAGAATTTGCGGTTGCAATAAACATCACATCCGACAAATCATAATCCACTTCCAAATAATGATCGTTGAATTTATTATTTTGCTCAGGATCCAACACCTCCAATAAGGCAGACGCAGGATCGCCGCGAAAATCAGCGGCCATTTTATCAACTTCATCCAGCATAAATAATGGATTACGTACTTTCGCACGCATCATGCGTTGAATAATTTTTCCCGGCATTGCGCCAATATAGGTGCGTCGATGACCACGAATTTCAGCTTCATCACGAATACCGCCCAATGAAATACGCGCAAATTCACGACCGGTTGCAGTTGCGATCGATTGACCCAGTGATGTTTTACCCACACCTGGCGGACCCACCAAACACAAAATCGGTCCTTTTAATTTTTCGACGCGCAATTGCACGGCCAAATATTCTAAGATGCGTTCTTTCACTTCTTTTAAGCCATAATGATCGGCTTCTAATGTTTTCTCTGCTGCGCGTAAATCCATGTTGATTTTGGATTTCGCACTCCATGGCACTTGCAATAATGCTTCTAAAAAATTGCGCGACACAGTGGCTTCTGCAGACATCGGCGGCATCATACGCAATTTGGTTAATTCAGATTTCGCTTTTTCTTTTGCCTCTTTCGGCATGCCCGCCGCTTCAATATTTTTTTCGATTTGTTTTAATTCATCCGCAGGCGTGCCTTCTTCGAGCTCGCCCATTTCTTGCTGAATCGCTTTTAATTTTTCACTCAAATAATATTGACGCTGACTTTTTTCCACTTGCTGTTTCACACGACCCTGAACGCTTTTTTCAACGTCCAGCAATTCTAATTCTTGCGCGATCAAATCACGCAATAAATGCAGGCGTTCTTTCACATCAAACGTTTCAAGAATTTTTTGTCGCGCATCAATGCTCACCGTTAAATGTGCAGCAACACTGTCTGCAAAAGTCGCAGGTGTTTTCATGTTGCGAACAGCGGTAATTAATTCAGGCGGGATTTTTTTATTCACTTTAACGAGCTGTTCAAATTGCGCAGTGACTGTGCGCATTAACACGGTAATTTCAGGATCATCTGGTGTTTCTGATTCGGTATAAATATCAATTTGCGCTTGCATAAACTTATCAGTCGATGCAAAAGACATTAGGCGTGCGCGCGAAACGCCTTCCACCAGCACTTTCACAGTGCCATCAGGTAAACGTAACATTTGCAAAATAGTCGCAACCGAACCCACCGAAAATAAATCTTGCTCGGTCGGTGCATCAATCGACGCATTTTTTTGCGCGACCAAGACAATCTGCTTATCTTTAGTCATCGCGGATTCGAGCGCTTGAATCGATTCAGCACGACCCACAAAAAGCGGAATCACCATGTGCGGATAAATGACGACGTCGCGCAGGGGGATGAGGGGAAGTGTTGTGTTATTTTCAGGACTCATTTTTTTGGTCATAGATTTGTTCCTTGATTCCGAGAAGTGTCCGGGATCCGGGATCCGCGTCAGTACAAACCGACACGGACACGGTTCACAGACACGAAACTACCCAGCCTTCTTCTCATCATTCTCGTAAACATACAACGGTTTCGTTTTTTCTCGTATCACATTTTTATCAATAACTACTTGTTTCAAACCATTCATCGAAGGAATTTCATACATCACTTCTAGCAATGCATGCTCAACAATCGAACGCAAACCTCGCGCACCTGATTTTCTTTCAAGCGCGAGCTTCGCAATTTCATGCAACGCATCTTCACGAAATTCAATTTGCACGCCTTCAAATTCAAATAATTTTTTGTATTGTTTGGTCAATGCATTTTTAGGTTGCGTTAAAATAGCGAGCAATGCCGCTTCATCTAATTCATCCAACACTGAAATAACCGGCAAACGACCCACAAATTCTGGAATCAAACCGTATTTCATCAAGTCCTGATTTTCTACTTTTTTAATAATGTGCGTTGCTAACATTCTTTCTTTTGTTTTCACTTTGGCAGCGAAACCAATACCACTTTCGTCAGTACGTTGTTGCACAATTTTATCTAAATCCGCAAATGCACCACCGCAAATAAATAAAATGTTCGTAGTATCCACTTGCAAATATTCTTGCTGAGGATGCTTACGTCCACCTTGGGGTGGGATCGCCGCAACGGTACCTTCAATTAATTTCAATAATGCTTGTTGCACACCTTCACCAGACACATCACGCGTTAATGACGGGCTATCTGATTTACGCGCAATTTTATCGATTTCGTCGATATAAATAATACCAGTTTGAGCTTGGGTAACATCGTAATTACATTTTTGTAATAATTTTTGCACGATATTTTCAACGTCTTCACCGACATAACCTGCTTCGGTGAGTGTCGTTGCATCAGCGATTGCAAAAGGCACATTTAAAATACGCGCAAGTGTTTGTGCGAGTAATGTTTTACCGGATCCCGTCGGACCAATTAATAAAATATTACTCTTCGCTAATTCCACTTCATCGTTGGAGGCGCGATGATGTAATCGTTTATAGTGATTATAAACGGCAACGGATAATATTTTTTTTGCGTCTTCCTGACCGATGACATATTGATCCAATTGCATATGCAATTCTTTCGGACTGGGTAACGCTTTTTGATCGGGTGTTACCACTTCCGCCATTTCTTCTTCGCGAATAATGTCGTTGCACAAATTCACACATTCATTGCAAACAAAAACAGAAGGACCCGCAATTAATTTTTTGACTTCATGCTGACTTTTGCCGCAAAAAGAACAATATAATGTTTCATTTCGATTCGAGTTTTTATTTTCAGCCATTAGATTTCTTTGCCTCTTTCAATAAAGATGGAATCAACCAAACCATATGCTTTTGCTTCCTGTGCAGACATAAAATTATCACGATTGGTGTCTTTGTGAATTTGTTCCAACGGTTGTCCGGTGTGTTTTGCTAAAATACCTGAAATCATATCACTGACGCGTTGCGTTTCTTTTGCATGAATTTGAATATCGGTACCTTGTCCTTGATATCCACCCAACACTTGATGGATCATCACTGTCGAATTCGGTAAGCAATGACGTTTACCTTTGGCGCCAGACGTTAATAATAATGCCGCAGCACTCGCCGCCATGCCGACACATAATGTGCGTACATCAGGCTTGATAAATTGCATCGTATCGTAAATCGCCATACCTGCTGTTACCACGCCGCCCGGTGAATTGATGTATAACGAAATATCTTTTTCTGGATTTTCAGATTCCAAAAAAAGCATTTGCGCGATGATTAAGTTTGCCATATTTTCTTCGACAGGACCGACGAGAAAAATAATACGATCTTTTAAAAGGCGAGAATAAATATCGTAAGCACGTTCGCCGCGACCACTTTGTTCGACGACCATGGGGACGAGGTAGTTGTTGTGTTCGTTCATGTGGGATCCTTATTGAATTCTGTTGTGAATTAAAAGTTATGTGCTCTGTAAAAAAGTGTCACTTATCCGTGTCCGTGTCGGACTGTGCCTGACACGGACACGGATCACGGACACGTATCCCTACTTCGAATTCATTATTGCATCATAACTTTTTTTCACTTCAGAAACACGTGCTTTAGAAAGCAGCGTTTGAATCGCTTGTTCTTCTAAAACAAACGCTTCAACGTCGGATACCATATTCTTGTTTTTCAAAATAATCGGCAAGATTTCATCGACGTTGCCATAACGCGCCGCCATTTCTTTTAATCGTTCTTGCACTTTCTTTTGATCCACTTTGATCTCAGCCTGTTTAATCACTTCCGCTAATAATAAGCCCAAAACAACGCGTTTTTTAGCATCAGCTTCATATGGTTCACGTGTTAATGGAAATTTATTTACTTCCGCCTCAGATAATTCGCGACGATATTGACGAATTTGCTGACGTGTCATTGCTTGCAAATGTTCAATTTCAGCGTTAATTAACGACTCTGGCACTTCAATCGGATTTAGTGCCATCAACTTATCCAGCACTTCCGTTTTCAAATTCGCATGGGCTTTTTCAGTTAATTCAGCCTGCATTTTATCGAAGACTTGTTTTTTCAACGCATCCAAACCGGCTTCAACACCAACTTTTTTTGCGAAGTCATCATCGAGCGCCGGCAATTTCGGTTCTTGGATTTCATGTACGGTGACGATGAAAGTAACGGGTTTGCCGCGCAACGCTTCAACATGATATTCCGTTGGAAAAGAAATATTTAGCGTCTTATTCTCACCCTTTTTCGCACCAATTAAACCGTCTTCGAAACCAGGAATCATTGAGTTTGATCCTAATTCCAACCATTGACCTTTTGCACTACCTTGCTCCAAAGGCTTTCCGTCCATCTCACCATCAAAATCAATTTGAACACGATCACCCAATTTCGCCGCGCGATCCACCGCCTCCCATTCTGCATGCTGCGTGCGCAATTGAATTAACATGCTACTCACATCTTCATCGGTAACTTCGCCTTTCGTTGATTCAATGGCAACATCCGTTAAATCTTTCAATTGGATTTCTGGATATATGTCAAATGTTGCGGAATAAGAAAAAGGTTCATCGAGTTTCAAGCTAGCATGATCAAAATCAATTTTCGGCATGCCCGCCATTTTCACTTTGTGCGCTTGCATTTGTGCTTGAAAAGTAGAATCAATCAAATCAGCCGCCACTTCTTGCAATATGCCTGTACCAAACTTTTGTTCGACCACATGCGATGGAATTTTTCCGGGGCGAAAACCTTTGATTTGTGCTTTGCTTGCCACTTCTGCGATCTTCTTTTGATACGCAGTTTTTACATCAGCAGCGTCAACTGCCACATTCAATTTTCTTTGGAGACCTGCTAGTTGTTCTAGTTTCGCCGTCATCGGATAACCTCTGTTTATTTATTTGGTGCGAAAGGAGAGACTCGAACTCTCACGGGTTACCCCGCTGGAACCTAAATCCAGTGCGTCTACCAATTCCGCCACTTTCGCTCTTTTCAAAGCGAACTATTGAACACCATATCTATCGCGTTGACAAGCATTTTGACTGTGCATAACGCGCTGGTTTGCAAATAGATTTGCATGCTCTATACTTAAATGAATCGCGAAAGCAGGAAGCTCACATGAGTTCAGACTTACACAAAGATTACTTCTTTGACATGCCCATCGACTTATGTTGCGTTATCCAACCCTCCGATCGAAAAATTCTGCTCGCAAATCCCGCTTTTGAATACATTCTGGGTTGGAAGCCTGAAGAAGTTCTGGGAAAAACGTTTGACACGTTCGTGAATTCTGAAACAGACAAAGCGCACATCGAGAAAGCTTTTTCCAAAATAAACGCTGGTATTCACTCACTCACATTTGAAACTGAAATTCGCACTAAAAATAACATGCTCCGGTCAATCGATTGGAAATGCTATTTAGACGATGAAAAACGCGTATTTGCCATCGGCCGCGACATTACCGCGCATAAAGAAGCGGAAAAAGGACTCGTTCAACAATCGCATCTCGATCAATTAACCGGCATCGCTGATCGACAAACTTTTTTGGCATTATTGCAAAACGAATTAAGCGGCGCGATACGATACCACTACGCAACTGCAGCAATTATGGTGGATATTGATCACTTTAAAAATTACAACGAAAAATATGGCATGCAAAAAGGTGACGAGTGTTTGAGATCGGTCGCAAATGCATTAAAAACTTTTCTGCGTCGCAAAACAGATTTCTTGGCGCGATTTGAAAATGATTGTTTTGTGGTATTGCTGTCGCATACGAATTTAGAAAAAGCGGTAAAATCGGCGGAATATTTGCGCGATAGCTTCGAAAAATTAGCGATGCGTCACGATGGCGACACATCACACCAACCCATCACTATTTCTCTCGGTGTTTCTGCGCTTCCGGAAACCATGGAAAAAGAAATATCGACGGAATTTATGGTTAGCAGTGTTCGTCGCGCGCTGAGTGTTAGTCAGCAACGTGGTGGGAATCAGGTGAGTCATTCGGAGGATTTTAAGGGGTCGGAATAGACGTTCGAAAAAATTAAAAGTACATCTAACACGAAACGATCACTCAAAAATAAATACGCACAGGAAAGCGATCTATACATAAACACCACGATTATAGTAGAATAAAAATGTGGAGAGAGTGCATCTACACAAGTCGGAGAGTGACATGAATTTTTTAACAATACTTTTTTTCTTCATTATCCCAGCTTTTGTTCTTTTGATTTTGTCATTTAATTTAGTCATGCTACTAAAACGAAAATAAATCGAATTTTATTCTTGGCTAGTTAGAAGAGAATTATCATGGAAGATAAAAACAAAAACGACAAAGATATTACCCAAAATGATAATTTTGCCGCGTTCATTGAAAGCCAAAAACTAATCATTCGCGAAATGATGCACGAACACAGAGATTCAGTTCGTGAAGCTGCTAAAAACCACCAAGAAGAAATGAGTCGAAATAAAAGACTCGCCATCATACTGACTGTTATTAGTGTTGTTGTCGCGGTGTCGTCTGTGACCACAGGTGTTTTTATGGGTATTCAGCAATTGAATGTTTCACGGTTATATAAACGTGAAGGATGGTATGAAAATAGAATAAATAATTGGACTGCAAGAGATGATGATCTAATGAATGCGATGGTGAATGTGCGTGATGTGAGAGATGAAGCCCAAATGCAATGCAAAGACTATAAGTATGTTGGACCAGATCCTGCTGTCTATCGCAGAAAACTTAAAAATGCGAATTACAAATTAATAGGCGCTGGCTATGCAATCAAAAATACTTTTAATCTAGAAATACAGCGAAAAATGAACTCTTTTATATCGAGCTCTAGCCTAGATACAAAGGTTTGCGCAAAGGGCGCAGCGAATGATAATATTTTAAGAAAAAACCAAGACGAAATAAATGATTTAATCCTTACTTCAATCGGGGATTTAAAACAAAAAAGAGATCTAATAATGGATCAGATTGAAGGTATACATGATCGAAAAAAAGATACGTCAAATAGGTAGTCAATCAAGACTGACTACCACTTATAAATTATGTGCAACGCGCGCCGTTAGCTTTTTTAGCCGCTTTCAAAGCTTGTAATAACTTTTTCATGGTTATTTCTCTCTTCTGTGAGTTAGTCAGTTAGTAACGGACAAATTATGGACTATGAAAATCACTTCGTCAACTGCCTTTTAAGTTTCTTTTAACTAATTGTTTTACAAAGGAAATGAATTGATTACGACGTACATTCCGCACATGTTCAATATACTCACCAAACTCTTTATGATGCAATTCCTGTGTTTTTTCGAAAAACCGTGCAGCATCAGCTTCTGTGCTTTTACCATCCATGCCCAAATACGGGTAATGATGCAAATAGCGACCGAAAATCTGATCGCAATCGTGCATATATTTTTTGGTGTCCAAAACATGATTATGCCAAAATTCATCGATCTCTAATGACGGCGATAATTTTTCTTCTTGTTGATCATATTTCTTTTTTAGAAAAAGAAAATTTCTATAAAGCGCACAAATCTTCAAAACATCCGATTTTTTCCAATGTTTTGTTTTCACGATCTTATCAATCACCATCGAAAAATCGATCGAATAAATATACGCTTTCGCTGCTTCTAATGAGGGTGTTTGTAAAGTGTTCGTCATGAAGGTGCCTCAGGAATTTTAGTTGATCATAACCTGATTACGCCCTACTTTCTAGGTTTCAATGTTTACATAAGAGGCATAAACAAATAACGAATCCGTTTTATTGATTCAAATAAATAAATTTTTTAATTGTGGCGAAAACATCTTGGTGTTCATCAGCAACACCGCCTGCAATTTCGCAAGCGGTTGCTGTTTGTTTTTAAATTTTTAAAGAGCAATTATTTGTAAAATTTAACAAGATTATTAATGGAATTCTAGAGACCATTTTTTAAATTAAGACTCATAATTTCTGAGCATCTTATAAGGAGTGGATCACTCCAGTCTAAACCGCCTTTGTTTTCAAAATAAAAATTCCTATAAAAACTTCCAAAGCTTTTTGCAACAACTTTCACTCTTTCATCATTATTTGGCTTTTCCAACTCAACTAAATAATTTTGAAGCTGATCCCTTAACAATATTTCAAAACTGTCTTTTGGTGGTTTTTTTGCATCTAAATCCGCTATAAAAGATTTCACTTTGCCTATCAAAGTTTTTTTCGTCTTTTTTCTTGTTTCTTCAATGATTTTTTCAACAAGACTTCTTTTCTCATTATCAGATAATTGATCCCAAGCATGATGTGTAGCATTAGGAATTTCCATTTGAACAAATTCCGGTGGATTGGTTGGGCCAAAATGTCCAATATTTATTTTTTTACAAATTGGACAAAAAGGTTTTCGCATTTGATAAATTTGATTGGTTGGTGATAAATCACAAGTAGCAATTAATACTGGTGAAAATAGTTTTAGATACAAACTTGTATTATTACGTTCCTGCTCTGTAATGATACCTCTAAAAATGGCCGTCACCTCATCAAATGCTGAATCTGTAAATGAATTTAAGTACGTCATATTACCAGATTCATCAAAAAACAAAAATTCACCATAGCCATCTCCACATAACTCAGGTGATTTAAAAATTTTTTTACAATTTTTGCATTCGTACCAAAATAAATGTAGCTTCATGGACTCATCCTTCCTATATTTAACATTAAGTCAGGCTTAAGAATCGCTGCTCTCAATTCTTGCGGAACAGGAACAACCATCTGGGGTTGCAACAATCGATCAAAATTATTTAGGACTGCTAAGTTTGCACCTATACCACGTTCAGATGAAAAACGAATGGCATTAAATCCAGCGATTTGTGCTTGTCTAGCTATGTCCTGAGGGACACTATAATCATCACCGCCCACATATTCCCACTGTCTTGCAATTTTTGCGTCAGTTAAATCCAGAATATTGGCCTCTGTTTTATTAAAGCTATAGCGTATCGTTGCGTAACCTGAATTACCATGATAAGCCAATTCAGCTAACGTTGTATCAGGAATTTCTGATAAATATAACGCTGCTCCAAAACGATTTCTCTCTGCACCTCTAAGAAGTCTTCCTGGATCAACTCCATCTAAAATACCTTGCGTGGCACCAGCACTTGTTTTCGTATGATAAAGATCTTGTAGTGCACTTTCTGCGGTTTTTTCACCACGTCCAAACATGCTCGCCACATTTCTCGCGACACCAGGCAGCACTTCTCCTGCAACACGAGCACCTTCCAATGCAAGCTCCCCTGCTTCAGCAGAAAACAATGCAAGCGTACTCGTACCAAAATTTTCATAGGCATGACCTACACTCACCGGTTGCCCTGTTATTGAATTATATCCAGTTCCAGCTTCAAACATTGCATTAATAGGATTCATGCTAGAGGCAACAGCTGCATTGGCATTTAAACTATGCAATAACCATTGTCCTGCCGTCGAATTCATACCATTAGACAATCCTATCATTCCTCCCATTGATACAGCATACATCGCCATTGCAGCTCGCATAGGATCGTCTAATGCTTCACCTACAGAATTAATAAAACGTCCTGTTGACTCAATCGCGGCAACATCAGAATGAAATTGCGCTTCATTTGCCTTAACAAATCGATTCACTCCGCGCTGAAAAAACCCTGGTAATGATGCATTTCGTGTTGCTCTTCTTTGCAAACAAACCGCACTCGCAGCCTCAGCAGAATTTTGCAAAGACGCACTCGCCGCAGAAAAATTAGCCGATGCAATTTCATTTACATCACCAAGTAATCCCGCCTTATACTCCTCATACAAATCATCAATATCATCCTCATTACTTCCTGCCGCATCCGACGGCATAAAATGCGATGCGGTGTGAAGCGCATGCGTGTGGGATGTATATTGTGATGGTGATGTGGATTTTCCAACGGTTTGTGCAGGTGCTGGCAGTTTGGTGCGACGCGCTAACACATCTGCTCCGCCGCGCGCTGCAATATCACCTAATTCATTTCCGGCAAGTGCAGTTAAATCGGGCTGCTCACCAAACGCTGCACCGAGTGTAGTATTTTCTAATTCATCGACAGCATGTGTTGCTGGTTTTGATGCTTTTAACGCATTCGGTAAGTGTTTGTTAGCAGCTGCATCCAAAACGGTCGCTGCCGCTTGCTCGATAATTATTTTAATATCTAATTTATCGCGCAGACCAACACTCATTTGAAATAATTGCACAGTCAAACCAAGACCGACAGATTCTGAAAATGCCCTCGCATATTTTTGATCACTCAATAATTCAGAAATCCCAAGCGCTTTTGAAATCCCTGCTGTTACACCGGCTGCAACCGCATTTTCATACATCTCTTTAATTGAAAATCCATGTTGATCATCAAATGCAATTGCAACACCTTGGGATGCAGCATCTGCTAATGCACCTGCAACGGCAAAAGCAACACCCGTTTCTACTGAAGTGGCAAGCAGACCAGTTACTGCCGGTAAAACAGCTACAATATCAGGCGGCACCACAAACATCACAACCACCGCCACAGCAATGCCAATCACCTCATCCCAAAAACTTTCATGATGCGTCGGTGGTGGCGGAGGTGGTTGCGGCGTTTTTAATGCGGGATTCATGCTGTTATAAATCACATCCATCAATCGCTGATACGGCGCATAATCTTGTGCCTTGTTGTATGCATCAAGCGTTTGTATCAAATCAATCGTCTGACCAGGAATTAATGGCACACCGCTATACGCACGCAAAATCGATGCATAATTCGGATCGCGAAATACACGATATGAAATTGTTGTCCAATCATCACCACATTGAATAATCACATGCTTCACGCCATTTAATAAACGAGAAGCGTTAAATGATCGAACGGGATCGGCGGTGATTTGTATCAATCGCTCAGTTTGACCGGCAGGATTAGTGACTTTGCCATAGGTTGCAATAACATGGCCTTGACCATCTTGAAAAAAGATAGTGGGCACATCAACATTCGCGCCTTTTTTATCAAACATCACACTCCACTCCGCCAACGGACGACCATTCTCTACACTGGTATCAAAAAATAATGTATTGGGATTATGATCAGCGGGACGAAAAGGATTCGAAACATTAACAACAGCGCTCAATGCACCATTGGGATTATAATGACGCGGACAATTGATTGCCGTTTTTCCATATTGATCTGTGCGTGTGCCTTGAGTCAAAGCAATCACCCACCTGTCATACGCCCAAAAATTTCTGGAGAGCGAATCAGTGATTACTGACTGCGGAGAAGTGGTGCTCACAAAAGTAGTAACAGAATTACCTGGAAGTCCATCCGTATTTAATTGCGAATGTTGCGTGCTCACTTGTCCATCTTGTTGTGCAGCGTAACAATGAGTAGCATCACCATTCGGATTATACGTATTTTGATTGACAATAAATTTCTGACCATTACCTAAATCAATAAACGATGCATTAAATAATCCATCGGTTGTGTAGTTAATACCTTCGTTGTAATCAAAACCGACACACGGAGCAGGTACTGGTACTGAAGCTTGATATACAACGCTATTAACACAGCCATTTTTTTATTTATCTTTTTCTTCACCTAATAATTTTTCGTAAAGCCAAAATATGAATGACACAACTACTATTACAATTAAAGAGAATGCAAACATACCACTAAGCATTTCTAAAAAATAAATTATTCCATTTTGAAATGCTAAAGTTATTGCTGCAGAAAACAAAATACAAATCGGAATACTTATAATAATTGCAAAAACCGATAATCTTAAACTTGGCGCGTCTTTTGATTCCCACTTTTTAGCCATCCATTTTTTGATACTCATAACCACCTCCAGGAGATGCTCAAGTTAAAATATTTCGTGCATAACATCTGCAATCACAACATTATTTATTTCAACAGCATATATTTTGTGGTTTCACTTCTCTTAATTTATCACATTGAACCAATTATAGTATATTCACGAGAATACACGGTGTATTTAACAAACATGTTGTATTAGTATATTTTTCATGATGTTAACTGTTTATTACAGAGCGATATTAAAACTATTTTTTCGGGAGTATCTGGTACCGAAACACTCATTCAATACATACAAGCACTGTCACATGCAAATCCAGCTAAAAACACAAAAACCCTACTGTTATCCATGTATATTATGAAATGTTGGTGAGAAGGCTATTTCATGATGCTCTGTGTGCCATATTAAAAAAATCCCAGTCAATACTAATAGGATTGCAAGTACCATAAGGATTGACCTTGTGATTGATTTACCTTGCGTTGTGTATGAAAGCCATAAAATGAAAATACCTGGAATAATGAAAAATATGACATAACCAAACATAAACATTCCTTTTATCTTGTACGGGAACACCCAAGATAATTGTTTGCAATTGTTTAATGCTATCAATTTTTAATGCAATATTGCAATAAAGTTACCGTGGCATTGTACGTTTCCGCAAAATCAGGGACTTTTTTGAAGTATCTCCATTGACCATGGAAAACGCTAAAAAATCAACTGCTGAAGTGGCTGGTTGTACGAGATGCGGCGTTACTATATAATAATTTTAAGGATACATAACAAAGGAAATACCTTAATGTTCCCATATTTATTCTTTTTTGTGATTATCCCTGCAGCTGCACTAATGTTGTGGTAATTTTTCCACAATACGTTCAGTAAAAAGGATTTTACTGCTATGAGCGACCAAGATAAAAAAACTTTAGATGTTGTTGAAGAAGCGATTGAATCGCTGACTGAAGTTACGCGCTCTTTTGCCGAAGCTGTCCGTACCTATGAAAAAACCTTCCAAACTGCTCTTTCTGAAGAACAGACACGTCATCAAGAATATCTGAAAACCCTAACTGATTCCATTGCTCATAATCAAAAAGAACTCACTCAAGAAACGGCAGAATGCAATAGAGAGCTCATGGATAATATCATGAGCAATCATAGGGCAGATTTAGCTAAGACTATGCAAAATCATAGGGAAGATTTAATTATAACAATGCAACACCACAAAGCGGATGTGGAAAGCTATACAAAAAGTCAACATAAAATGCATATCCTTAGTGGGTCAGTTCTGGCGGCCTCACTGGTTCTCGGCGGGATTTATACTTTTTATCACAGTCAAGCCACAGCACGTCAAGCGACACTGTCCGCGTTATACAAACAACATGATTGGGCGGCTACGACGGAAACACATGAAACAAAAGTGAAAGATGGATTTTTAGACGCAGGGATTAAATTTCGTGCGGCCGTTGTCGAAGGACAATTATATTGTAAGGATGGCCGTTATTCTGGTGCGAATCCGATAGAGTATAGGCAAAAATTATTTTCAGAAGGGTACGCGGTGATTGGTCCAAGTTTTAAAGTACGTGATGTTTTTCCTAAAATCATTAACAAAGTTATGAACTTCAACTCAGCAGCTAGTATGATAGAAAAATTTGGAGTTTGCTCAAAAAACGTACCAACCGGACATCAATTAAGAATAATGCAAACAGAAATTGATGATATGATGAGCCAATCAATTCAAGAAACAAATCAGAAAAAAGAAACTATTGAAAAGAAGATTTTGGAACTTGAGAAATAAAACAACAATTTCGTTTTCCAAAAAAATAAAAAAGCGCCGAAAGGACGCCTTTTTAATTTAAAATTAATTTTGAATAATTATACGCAATTCGCATTACGCGCTTTTTTTGCTGCTTTCAAAGCTTCTAATAATTTTTTCATAAGGATCTGCCTTATTAAGTTAACGTTAAACATCAATGCAAACGAATTCTAACGCATACGAATTTTCCGCGTCAACAGGTTTATTTTTTATATTTTATCTGCTTGATTTTGATGGTTTGATCAGTGAGTTAGCGAGATTGATTATTTGGTTAAACAGTACATTTCGCACAGTATAAATGTAATTTCCGAATTCTTTGTGATATAACTCCTGCGTTTTTTCGAAAGAACGCGCCGCATCTGCTTCAGTAGTTTTGCCATCCATTCCGTTATATGGATAATGATCCAAATAAAATCCGAAAATTTTATCGCAATCGTATCGATATTTTTTAGTATCCATAATATGGTTGTGCCAAAACTCATCGATCTCTATAGACGGTGCTAATTTTTCATCGTCTTGATCATATTTCTTTTTCAGAAAAAGAAAATTTCTATAAAGCGCACAAATCTTCAAAACATCCGATTTTTTCCAACGTTTTGTTTTCACGATCTTATCAATCACCATCGAAAAATCAATCGAATCAATATACGCTTTCGCTGCTTCCAATGAAGGGGTTTGTGATGTATTTGTCATGAACGTGCCTCAGGAATTTTAGTTAATCATAACCTGATTGCGCCCTACTTTCTAGGTCTCAATTTTTACATAAGATACATCAAAAATGACAAATCTGTTTATTGATTCAAATAAATAAATTTTTTAATTGCGGCGAAAGCATCTTGGTGTTAATCAGCAACACCGCCTGCATTTGCGCAAGCGGTTGCTGTTTATTTTTTAAATTTTTAAAGAACAATATTTATTAAATTTAATAAAATTATTAATCGACCATTATTATCGCATTAATTCTATTATTTTCTGCATTAACAAAAGCTTGCGCTCGTGCTGCTGCAGGCAAAGTAAAAATACGAGCACTGCTCGCATCATAACGATGAAGTGTTTGAGCTTGCGCATAACGGTTTTCTGCTGCTGCTTGAGCGCTTGCTCTGGCTGGTAATGCCGCTTCTTGTTCACGCACTCGACGATGATCTGGATAATAATTAAATATTTGTCCTAACAGATCGGGCGTGCTCGATGTAACAGATTCTAGGCGACCAAAAGCATCATAACGATTTGTTACAATTTCGTTCGGACGATTATTTACCGGTCTTCTATTAGCATCATAAAAAAATGTTTGATTAGCCATTGTATCGGGGGCCGTCGGGACACGTCGACCATAAGCATCAAAACTAAACTCTGTTTCTGATGCATTTACCCGATGACCAAGAAAATCATATTGAGTTCTTCGCATTTTATTTTTCCTCATTGATTATTAATGTTGATTTAAATAAACCAATCCATTGATGCGAAAAACTATTCGACGATTTCTCCGATATTTTGAAATCCATTTTTTCAATTTATTTAGACCTATAAAATGGCTCAATTCCTTCAAAGTAGCCATCCAAGTCATTGGATTTCCCGAGTTGCATCAAATCAACATACTCATGAGATTCAATTATGGGCTGAATGACCAGCGATAATTCAGAAAAAATCTTGGTTATATCACCACGACCATCTATAGCTATTAGCAAATGAGGATTTTCATCCATACTGTTATGAATCTGGGCTAAATACGCACTATTCACTTCAGCATGTCTAGAAAAATAGATAGAAAGATTTTTTACAAGTGTATTTGGATAAATTGCTGGCTGACCCATTAAAATTTTTGCATCCTTTTTTATTTCGACAAGTGAATTTCCTACTTCTAACAAGGTGCCATCCACTAATGATTTTATTTCTGATGGAGTAAGTTCTTTGCCATGATCAGAAAATGGATTAATGACATACCACAAATTTGAATTTCCTTCAAAAAGTGTCTTTGCATTAATACGAATATAATTTTCTTTTTTGTTGATCCCTTTAACTAACTCAACTTCGGAAGTAAAAATTGGAACAATTGGTGTACCATCGTGTTTTTTCCAAATAATAATCGACACTGTTTTATCTGATTTCAAAATTATTTCACCACGAGACAAACCAGAATCACCATCACTTAAAAAATAAATGTCCGAATTTAATAATGTTTTATAAAAATCAGGGCGATAACCAGGATCAATTGTCGCCTTTTCAAGTATATCTCTAAGCACATCATCTTTCTTTTTTAAAATCATAGATAGCTCACCATTTAATTCAACACTATGTAAGTAAATCCCATAAATCATCTTTTATCTTTTGTAATTTTTTATTTTCTTTTTTTCTATCATCAATATTTTCCCTCCAGATAAAAAAATCTGAAAAACTGCCACTACCAGCGCTTATCGATTTATATGTTCTTGAAACATAATCAATCACTTCTTTTGAATCAACCTTACCTGACAAACCGTTATCAACCTTATCAAGCATTAAATATACAGCTCTTATCCAATTATCTTCAGATTCTTTTTCCAAAATAAAAATCAAATTCAATAACAACTGTTTTATACTATTAAGTTTTTTAATTTCAATATTGTTCATTATATTTACCTCACCAATGGTTTTTCTGAACAAACTTCAGCGCCTTCGATATTCCAAGCTTGTTGAATATAAATTTGGATTTTGCTCTGTCCGCCAAGAAAAAAACTACTTTGATAGCCTACAGGTCCCTCGTAAATTTTAGTACCTACAGGAAAACGAATTTCATAACTGGATTCCAGGGGTGACTTACCAATCAATTGACCCTCAGAGTCATACCAACGAGGTTTAATTGCAAGATCCAATCTACCCAAAATTTCTGAAGGAGTCGGTTCTCGTGTGAACCACTCCCCAAAGGCATTCCTACCTCCACCGGACCTACCAACACGATAAAGCACGGTTGGTTTATCCAAGCCTGATATATTATACTTACCACTTGAAAAATTCGAAGCTGGAGTTCCTTTCAGCAGACTTAACGGACCAGGATTTTCAACAGAGTTATAAGCATACTCACCCAAAATCTCTGCCTTACCATCAACAACCACTAGATTTCGAAGAGAAGATCCCAAAGCACTTGCAGCTCTTTCTTCACCCACACCCGGAACTAAATAACTTCCAACATCAACAGTGCCAGCACCAATTGCTTCGCCCATTGCTTCCGGACTTAGCGTCGATAATTTTCCAAATTTTGTAGTTAGCACAAGACCTGCATATCTCGCTGCATTTTCCATTTGCGCCAACGCCTCAGGACGCGTTTGCGCATTCGCAAATTCACGCATAAAATGCATGCTTGCATGATCGATACTTTGTCCTGCAGCATAGATTGCAAATGCAGTACGCATAGGATGATCAAGCGCTTCGAGTGTAGAAGAAGCCATACTACCAACTTCTTTCGCAGCTCCAATACCAAAACCAGCGGCAAATTCTGCGGTATTTACGGCATAATGTTTACTGCGACTAAAAAACCCTGGTAATGATGCATTTCGTGTTGCTCTTCTTTGCAAACAAACCGCACTCGCAGCCTCAGCAGAATTTTGCAAAGACGCACTCGCCGCAGAAAAATTAGCCGATGCAATTTCATTTACATCACCAAGTAATCCCGCCTTATACTCCTCATACAAATCATCAATATCATCCTCATTACTTCCTGCCGCATCCGACGGCATAAAATGCGATGCGGTGTGAAGCGCATGCGTGTGGGATGTATATTGTGATGGTGATGTGGATTTTCCAACGGTTTGTGCAGGTGCTGGCAGTTTGGTGCGACGCGCTAACACATCTGCTCCGCCGCGCGCTGCAATATCACCTAATTCATTTCCGGCAAGTGCAGTTAAATCGGGCTGCTCACCAAACGCTGCACCGAGTGTAGTATTTTCTAATTCATCGACAGCATGTGTTGCTGGTTTTGATGCTTTTAACGCATTCGGTAAGTGTTTGTTAGCAGCTGCATCCAAAACGGTCGCTGCCGCTTGCTCGATAATTATTTTAATATCTAATTTATCGCGCAGACCAACACTCATTTGAAATAATTGCACAGTCAAACCAAGACCGACAGATTCTGAAAATGCCCTCGCATATTTTTGATCACTCAATAATTCAGAAATCCCAAGCGCTTTTGAAATCCCTGCTGTTACACCGGCTGCAACCGCATTTTCATACATCTCTTTAATTGAAAATCCATGTTGATCATCAAATGCAATTGCAACACCTTGGGATGCAGCATCTGCTAATGCACCTGCAACGGCAAAAGCAACACCCGTTTCTACTGAAGTGGCAAGCAGACCAGTTACTGCCGGTAAAACAGCTACAATATCAGGCGGCACCACAAACATCACAACCACCGCCACAGCAATGCCAATCACCTCATCCCAAAAACTTTCATGATGCGTCGGTGGTGGCGGAGGTGGTTGCGGCGTTTTTAATGCGGGATTCATGCTGTTATAAATCACATCCATCAATCGCTGATACGGCGCATAATCTTGTGCCTTGTTGTATGCATCAAGCGTTTGTATCAAATCAATCGTCTGACCAGGAATTAATGGCACACCGCTATACGCACGCAAAATCGATGCATAATTCGGATCGCGAAATACACGATATGAAATTGTTGTCCAATCATCACCACATTGAATAATCACATGCTTCACGCCATTTAATAAACGAGAAGCGTTAAATGATCGAACGGGATCGGCGGTGATTTGTATCAATCGCTCAGTTTGACCGGCAGGATTAGTGACTTTGCCATAGGTTGCAATAACATGGCCTTGACCATCTTGAAAAAAGATAGTGGGCACATCAACATTCGCGCCTTTTTTATCAAACATCACACTCCACTCCGCCAACGGACGACCATTCTCTACACTGGTATCAAAAAATAATGTATTGGGATTATGATCAGCGGGACGAAAAGGATTCGAAACATTAACAACAGCGCTCAATGCACCATTGGGATTATAATGACGCGGACAATTGATTGCCGTTTTTCCATATTGATCTGTGCGTGTGCCTTGAGTCAAAGCAATCACCCACCTGTCATACGCCCAAAAATTTCTGGAGAGCGAATCAGTGATTACTGACTGCGGAGAAGTGGTGCTCACAAAAGTAGTAACAGAATTACCTGGAAGTCCATCCGTATTTAATTGCGAATGTTGCGTGCTCACTTGTCCATCTTGTTGTGCAGCGTAACAATGAGTAGCATCACCATTCGGATTATACGTATTTTGATTGACAATAAATTTCTGACCATTACCTAAATC
>Ga0207150_1036_pt1 | contig 35690 bp, 37 predicted proteins | sample Alteio_BWMinHeat_32_FD_153526 | JGI IMG/M metagenome (GOLD analysis project Ga0207150, IMG submission 153526) | Enriched cells from forest soil in Barre Woods Harvard Forest LTER site, Petersham, Massachusetts, United States -... | ecosystem: Environmental > Terrestrial > Soil > Temperate forest >...
GGATAATGTGCATCAGATTTCTCACGCGCTCATTTTATTTTTAGGTGGCACTGCGGGAAAAATTTTATTTGCAATTGGCATGACCGGTGCTGCATTAATCGCGGCGATCGTCGTGTCCCTCACGGCTGCGTGGGCGCTCGGCGAGATTACCGGATTTAAACATTCACTCGAACATCACCCCAAAGATGCGCCCTGGTTTTACGCGACGTATATTTTAATTTTAATTATCGGCGCGATCGTCGTGACAAGTGGCATAAATCTCGTGAATTTAAGTGTTGGCGTGAATGTGATGAATGCGTTGCTGTTGCCTATCGTATTAGCATTTCTATTTGTGTTGGCGCGTTATGCATTGCCGAAAGAATACCGATTGCGTGGTTTATATATTTGGATTGTCGCCATTGTTTTAATCCTGACGACGTCGTTTGGTTTGTATGCTGGTTTTGTGGGGATATTTTTAAGCACGTGATATATTTAGGGCAAGCATTAATTGACAAATCGAGACCCCTATGCCAGATGAAAATCAAGAACTCGAATTAACGCCCGAACAACTGGCCGTGAAAGAAGCGGAATGGCAAAAGACGTTGCATCGTTTGGGGTTGAACAAAATCGATATTGCTAATGTGCGCACGTCAGATATTTTATATCTCGCGGAAAATTGGCAGTTTTTGCAAGTGATAGAAAATAGCGGTACACGATCATCGCTTGAGCAACCCGAATTAATCACGGCAAAATCCGGTTGGACGATTATCAATTATGGCGACGCGATGGCGACGTCACCTGGCAAGTGGATTTTTCGCGGTGGTTATTTTCAGTTTACCGAAAATATGGAGGATGAAGACGAAGGCGGTGGCGGCGGAATTATTAATCCGAAACACGGCACGATTCACAAGCAGGCGTTCGATTCTGCAGCAGAAATTATTCAATTAGCAAAAGAATTTGGATGGAAGGGTGTGCAAATTGTGGATGGACATCCCAATATGCAGCGCGCGGCGTGGGTAGAAGCATGTCGGATTGGCGTGCGATTGGATGGTTATGTACCCGATATGACTGCTGAAAAAACGCGTCGTAGGATTGTGTCCCAAACGCTTGATGAGATGCACCAAGCGCTGAAGGGGATGAGAGGTTAGGGGCCCCCGCCGCTGCCGGGTTTCGGAGTCGTCGCTGTCGGCGGCGCGACGGGGACACCGGCTGCACTGATCGGCGGACCACCTGCTGCGACCGCTGGAGCAGCCGGTGGCCCTTGCACGACCGCCGCCGCCGGTTGTTGCGCCGGCCCTTGCACCACCGCTGCTTGTGGCTGTTTCGGATGATGAACCTCGTTGTGAACGTCAGTCATTGGTCCGGCGATAAAATCAGCTGCATTCTTACCAGCTTTCAGTGACCATCCATTGCCAAACCAGTCTTTGCCTGGCGGCGGCATTTGATTGTCTGGATGCGCTTTGTTCCACCGACGAACTGCTTCTTGCACTTGCTCGAAGGTAAGGTTGATGCGTTCAGCTTTGGGATCCGTGCTTCCGCCAACCCTTATCGCTACTTCTTCATATTTCTTTTCTACTGGATCCCATGTTTTGTAGGTCATTTCAGAACTGCGTGAGTTAGGGTCACTTGGTTTTATATTGCCAGAATTGCCAAGCTCAGGAATCTTGCCACGTGTGTTTTCATCATGTGGTTTTTGTCCGGTTCTTACCATTAACTGTCGAAGCACATCGTCTTGTTCCCTGAGCGCTAAACTCATATTGTGTAAGTGCTTTGCATACGCTTTTTTGTCGGCAGCGTCACCGCTATCGTGACACGCTTGTTCAAGAGACCGTTGCAGCATTGAGCGGCTCCCTCCTACCTTGGTATCGAGTTGCGATGAAATACTTGCAGAAATTTTATCGGCCTCTGCAGCTGCTTTCGCGAGATCCGCACTGTATGCATTTACAGCATCTAGATTGACCATTTTGTCAGTGATTGCTTGTACTTTTGCCGTTGCCTTGTTTAGCGCTTCAACGTCAGCGTTAAACTCAGCGACAGCTTTACCTAAAGTTGGGTCATTGGGGTATTTAGCCGCAACTTCCTCAAGCGCTTTAACGGCAGCGTCATAGTTTACATTTCTTTTCACATCGGCGACGCGGTTCATTTGTGAGTGGTTGAATGGGGCAGGAGACCGGGCTGCTTGTGCTTCTTGTGCGGTCTTGCAGGCTGTTGTTACAGCTTCATTGGCAGGAGGTTGCGCGGGATTTGGGGTTGGTTCTGGGCCTATGTCTTTTAGGATTCTTATTAGTTTTGTTTGCTCATCTGTCAATGCTTTCAACTGAGCGGGAAGCAGCGCTTTTTCCAGTGATGCAATCTTTGCTAGCAGTGCTATTTTTTCAGTAGGATTTGCGGTTGCTAGGTCAACCTTAGCTTTGTCGATATCTGCTTGCAAAACGCTCGGAGTATCCCTCAGAAGTTTATGTCGGTCAGCAACACTATCGTACAATTGTTGATATCTTTTAATCACCGCCTGTCTTTCAGCATCCATTTCTGCGGCGATTTCGGCGAGTTTGCCGGGTGCTTTCGTCTCAAAGGCCGCGAGAGCCGCTGCTGGAGTGCTTGGAACCGTTGCCGCCGGCGGCGCTATGGCACCCTTGGCAGCGTTTGCGACCTGTGTAGCAGTAGTATCTGGGGAAGCGAGACCCAATGCAGCATTGAGCAGCTCACGCGCTTTGTTATTTTCTGCAGCTTGTTGTTTTGTAACCCGCCCAGCAATTTGTCCCGTATGTCGACTCATAACTCACCTCACAAATTCAATGAAATCTTAACGAAATCATAGCACCCTTTTCTTAAGATATTATTAAAAAAAAGCCCCGACTCGCGGGGCTTTAAACAATCAACCAAAAATCTTAGTTAACCATTTCTTTCAATGCTTTTAACGGACGCACTTTGATGACGTTACGAGCAGGTTTTGCTTTAAACATCGTTGGTTCGCCTGTGAAAGGATTGATACCTTTGCGTGCTTTTGTTGCTGGTTTACGAATGACTTTGCATTTCATAAGGCCCGGAACAGTGAATTCGCCTGGAGCGCCTTTTTTCAAATGGCTTTCCATGACTTCACCTAACGCTTCGAAAATACCCGCTACTTCTTTGCGAGAAACGCCATTGCATTCAGACAAATGTGAATATAATTGCGCTTTTTTCAGTGGTTTTGTTACTTTCAGCGACGCGTTTTTGCGCGGTGCAGCTTTACGAGCAGCTTTCGCCACTACTTTTTTTACAGTGCGACCAGCCGCTTTCTTAGCAACTTTCTTGGCCGTTTTAGCTTTTGCCATGTGTCTTCCCTCTTAATGTCATTTTGTTTGTAAATAGAACGAGTTGCAAAAAACGTTCCGATACCAACATAGCATAGTTTTTTTCAAATGCGAATAAAATCACCGTGTTTTTCAATAAAAAGAGCGTTTTTCTCATGATGCTGGATGGAATAATGGAAAAAATAGCGGTTTTTGTAGGTTATTCGTGATTTGTGTCCGGGATCCGTGCCCGTGTCGGAAATCATATTTTGTTTTTAAATCTAAATCGTATCTCTGAACAGACACGGATCACGGACACGGATCCCGCGATTAAATCCCCTTGTGTATTTGAAAAAGGTGCTGTAAGATTCACAACCTTCAAGTGAGAGGAATGCATTGTATGAAAACGTTTACAGCAACAGCTGAGACGATCGAACAAAAATGGTATGTCGTCGATGCCAGCGAAAAAACTTTGGGTCGATTAGCAAGTCGATTAGCGGCTTGTTTACGCGGTAAACATAAGCCAGAATATACGCCACATGTGGACACAGGCGATTATTATATTGTTATCAATGTCGACAAATTAAAAGTGACTGGTAACAAAGCTTCAGCAAAATCTTATTTCCGCCATTCAAATTATCCAGGCGGATTGAAAGAAGAAACATTCGAAAAATTACACGCACGTAAACCTGAGCGCGTTTTGGAAATCGCGGTGCAAGGTATGTTGCCAAAAGGCCCATTGGGTCGTGATATGTATAGAAAGCTCAAGATATATTCGGGTAGCACACATCCGCATGCAGGTCAAAATCCTATCGCAACGACCAAATTCTAAGAATTCGAAAGAGGACAGCAATGGCAACTCAAGCTTCAAAACAATTTTATGGTACAGGTCGTCGCAAAACATCATGCGCACGCGTATTTTTGCGTCCTGGCAAAGGCAGTATCGTCGTTAACGAATTACCGTTAGACAAATTTTTTAGTCGCGAAACATCTTGTATGGTGGTTCGTCAACCTTTGTTGGCTGTTAAAGCAGATCATCAATTCGATATCGCGATTACCGTAAAAGGCGGTGGCGCAAGCGGACAAGCGGGTGCGATTCGTCATGGCGTTACGCGTGCATTAATTGCGTATGAACGCGCAACCAATCCTGAAGTGGCGGCGATAACTGAAGAAAGCGATGCTGCAAAAACAAGTTGGCATCGTATTTTACGTGCAGCTGGATATGTCACACGTGATTCGAGAGTGGTTGAACGTAAGAAAGTTGGTCATAGAAAAGCGCGTAAGAGCGAACAATACTCGAAACGGTAAAGTGATCCGTGTCCGGGATCCGTGTCCAGAATCTCAGACACGGACACGGATCCCGGACACTTAACAAGGGAACCATCATGACAACAATCAAACGATCGGTTATGGCGTTATATTCTGGACCTGCTGACCTCGATAGCCATCAAGCACGCATTGTACTCGCTGAAAAAGGCGTCACAGTTGATGTGCTAAGTGTTGATGTGAATAATCCCGACGAAGACCTTTTGTCTCTCAATCCTTATGGTACTTTCCCAACCTTAGTCGATCGCGATTTAGTTTTATATGACGTCGATGTCATTATGGAATATTTGGATGAGCGTTTTCCGCATCCTCCTTTATTGCCTGTTTATCCCATCGCACGCGCGAAAAGTCGTTTGATGTTGCGTCGTATTGAAAGTGATTGGTATAGCCTTGCAAAAGTTATTCAAAGCGATCAACCAGAGCTAGCCAAGGAAACCGCAAGAAAATCATTGCGCGATATGTTAGTCACTTTAGCGCCAGTTTTTGCTGAATCCAATTATTTTTTAAGCGATGAGTTTACTTTAGTTGATTGTCGCATCGCGCCATTATTGTGGCGTTTGCCGTCGTTAGGAATTACTTTACCGCCGTCAGCGAAATCCATTTTGAAATATCAAACGCGCATTTTTAATCGTGATGCGTTTCAAGCGAGCCTTACAGATATCGAACGCGAGATGTGTGAGTAATGACCCCCAGCCGTCCTTATTTCTTACGCGCATTGCATCAATGGATTGTCGATAACGCATTGACGCCGCATGTGATGGTCGATGCAACGTTGCCTGGCGTCAATGTCCCGCAGCAACATGTCAAAGATGGAAAAATTGTATTAAATATTGCGCCTGATGCGATTGCGAATTTAGTGATTGCCAATGACTGGGTAAATTTTGATGCGCGTTTTTCGGGTGTTGTGCATCGTATTCGTTTGCCAATGCAATCTGTTTCTGCGATTTATGCGGTAGAAAATGGTCGTGGCATGGTGTTTGAGCAAGAAGAATTGGGTGATGATGAGCCGCCGCAAAATGTGCCGCCGGTGAAATCAAACGGTAAGCCGAGTTTGAAAATTATTAAATGATTGCGCGATTTCGACTGTAGCAAGTGCTGCAGTCAAGAATACACCCACTCTGCAAACATAATTCCGCCAATCGCCAAAATAAATCCCGCAATCACATCCGTTAAATAATGCCATCCTAAAAATACCGTTGCGGAAATAACAATTAAATTAAAACACGCCATCGGATAAAAAATGATTTTTTTTCCACGACAACAGTTCGTTAATAATATCGCCCAAATCACATGAAACGAAGGAAATGCAATTAATCCGCCATTGGTCGAAGTGACTTTCAAATATTCATGCACTTCATGAAATCGCATCGACGTATCATCTTGCGCTGCAGAAAAATACGGACTATGAAAAACCCCTGACGGTGCCATCGTTGGAAAAAAATAATAAATTAAACTGCCGATCACAAGCGTAATCATAATGGCAATATAAAAAACACCTAACGCTTTTCGTCTGCAAAATACGGTTAATAACAATGGAATGCCAACTAATTCAAAAACAATCGCCTGATAACAAATGTGAAATATATGATGAATGCGTGGATGATTATGCGTCCATGTCATCAACGCAGGTGTGTTCAATCCCATCCATTCATCTATTTTAACGAGTGTTGCGTCGATGGGTGGAAAAGGTGTCGCTTGTATGCTGTTCACCAAAACCATATTCGATAATAGACACCAGAAAAATAAACCCAATCCCCAAATAAAAGTGGAAGCGCGTGGCGAATAGCTACGAACATACATGCCATAGATTAAAAATACGAGTCCAAAAATAAAAGCAAGAAATCCTTTTGTCCACGATACCGTTGAAATATGTGTTGCGAATAATAGTATGGTCGTGAAGTGAAAATCGACATGATTTAAGGCGATCAATCCAAAGCCAATGCCAAGCGACAGTGCAACGAGCAGCATAAATACACGATCAGGAAAAGTAGTGTATTTTGCGAAGAAATGTTGAGTAGATTGAAAAATATTCATGTCTATTGGCTCGAAAAAAATTAAATTGTATCATGCTATTCACTTTGTGGAGAGAAACGTCCAGTTTTGCGCGCTTTTGCGTGAAAAATCTCGAAAAAATGCTCGACGGGCTTACCAGCACGCCTGCGCTTTTTTCTTAATTTTTCACGCAAAATCGCATCAAAACTGAACGTTTTCGTACAGCCAACTCTTTTTCGGTGAATAGTTATCATGCGGTTGGGTATGAAATGCTATAATAGCAGAATAAAAAGATGAAGGTAGTTATGAAATCACCGCAGCTCGCCAATGCAAAAACGCTGATCGCCGTCAAAGGGTTAGAAGTTTCGCCTGTGACATTTAAAAACAGTGGGGGCGAGGTTGCAGAGTGTTCGATAAATCCATCGTTGCCATTGGGTCTGTATTTATCGATTGACCATAAAACCTGCGTCATAACCGGTACGCCGCAACAATTATCTGCGCGTGCGGCTTACACTGTCACTGCAAAGAATGAATCGGGTCAGCATGCTGCAACCATCGAAATCGCTGTTCTCGAAGCGCCAGTTCGAAAACAACGTGAAGCGATTATTCATGAAAATGATGCGCGTGCAGATTTAGATACACCGCGATCGCAAGTTGAAAATGCGGTGTCAGATCACGCGATGCATGCGTCGACGATTAAACCACATGAGAAATTTGCACATCAACCGATGGGTGATGACAAACGATTATCGCAGCAAACAGCGAATAATCCGGATGCAGAAAATCGTGCGCAAAATACACCAGAATTAACACCATCCCCATCAGCGCAATTACAAGCGCAAGCGGTGAATGCAGCGACACCTAAAATAACGCCAACGCCAAAACCAGGAGCGTAATGTGATGCCAACAATTGCAGATGCAATTATTAAAGGCACTTTATCTGATGTGATTAAAGAGGCACGCGCGAACGAACATTTAAATTTTATCGATGAATATGGATACACGCCGCTGATTGAAACCTGCATCATGGATGATATCGAAAAAGCGCGCGCTATTCTCGAGTGTAAACCTGATATTAATTTTCCGGATTTAATTGGTCATACTGCACTGCATTGGGCGGTCGATAATAACAATCTTGAATTATGCGAATTATTATTAAAACATGGCGCCGATGCGAATGCGTATTCGATCGCTGGCATGCCGGTGTTAGTAAAACCGCTATTGCGTGAACAAAATGAATTGAAAAATTTATTGATTCAACATGGCGCAAAATTATTATTTGCGAATGATTTTATTAACGCAAAAATGTTAGGACATCGATTTGAATTAAAAGGCTATGTCGATATTTTAAATGCAAAAGGAAAATTCGTTGAGATTTCGCTCGAAGGATTTATTTTGGAATTTACGTTGGAAGCATTGCGTAAATCAATTGTCGATTTTCGATATAATTTTTCGGCACGTCAGTGGGAAAAAGAATTTGTGAAATTGCGCACGATTATGGGAGCATTATCGCGTGCATCGATGCTCACACGCTTGCAGCATTACAATATCGATTTTAAAAAGCATATGGATAAAATCACGCCGATGATCGAAGAAGATCCGCTCATTATTCCCGTTGCGCAAGAAGGTCATGCGATGACATTAATTCGTGCGGGAAATTTAATGGCCGTTTGCGATCGCGCGACGTACGAACATCAAGATCCCACTGACACACAAAATAAAGTAAAAATTTATTATATGAACAAGCCGTGGAAATTAACTGCGAAATACGTATCTGAATTAATTTATGTTCGACAAATCATGGTGGTGTTTCAAAAAATGTTGCCGGTGAATTTGGGATTGCAAGAAATTGGTGATATGCCTTTGCATGCACAAATTGCAGGAAATTGTTCGTGGGCGAATATTGAAGCATGTATTCCAACGTTATTTTATATGCTCTGCATGAATAATCCGCACAAATCTGGCGAGCGCATCCAAAAAGATAAATCGGAAGCGATGGAGTTGTATCATGATTGGCAAGAATGGGATCGTGATCGTTCGCTCGATTATTTTATCAGTAATTTTGCGCAAGCCGATTCAAAACGTCGTGCAACGATTGCGGAAATTTTATGCGCGGTTTTATTTGAAGCCTGCTCCGCAAGCAATAAAGACGATCACGAGCGCATTAAAAAAATTGTCCCCGTGCTAAAAACAAAAGGGTTGGAATATATTACTGAAAGTTATATTCAAGCCTACGTGCGCGAACAACAAACAGAAGCAGGCGAGAATTTTGTGAAGATGTTGAAGATAGGTAGCGATGTGTTTGATGATTAAAATAACAGGGAGATTTTGAGCATGTTCAAAAAAATAATTGTTGTCGGTGTGTTATCGATTGCTTTGCCGTTGTCTGTTTTAGCAGATTCGTGTCCGCTATCATCATCGCTCAGCATGAGTGGTGGTTATGTCGTTGGCGTTGATGCGAGCGGATATAGTTATAAATCGTTATTACCGTATCTGAATCACAATCCTGCAAACAGTAATTTTTTTACAGTGCTCATTAGACCCGCTGGAAGTTTGGGATCGACTTTGGTGATCGGCAATCCGCATTGTCATTATCTAGAATCAGACAAAACCGCTTTTACGCTGGTTTCAAACGCGCTGGTAACTCCGAGTGGCAATAATTGGGAGCAACATGGTCCATGGGCAGGGTGCGATTCCAATGCGCATATTCCTGCGCAATGTCTTTATCAATAATCAGAAATTCTTTTAAGTTTCGCATTTGCATCAACAACGAAAGCTAGCTAACTCGGCAACCCGAACAAATTCTGAATCAACTGAATCAACGCATAAATCGGGCCATAAATAATTCCAAGCATGCCTGTCGCGTAAAGCAGAAAAAATAATCCTAAGAAAATCCAAAGCCCATACATTTCCAACCGATTATATTTTCGCGCTAATTGCGGCGATAAAATGCTGGTAATCACGCGACTGCCATCGAGCGGTGGAATCGGAATTAAATTAATGACGAGCAATACGCAATTAATCATGATTCCGAAACGTGATGTTAAATGAATAAATAATGCGGTGGAATGCATCATGGCTTGCGCATCAGTATGTAAAAAAATCAGATGACTGAGTTTGGCAATACATGCCCACATCAACGCCATCACTAAATTAGCGCCAGGTCCTGCAATTGCAACCAGTGCCATATCGCGGCGCGGTTTTCGTAAATTTTGATACGCAATCGGAACGGGTTTCGCCCACCCAAAAATAAATCCGCCGAATGCGAGCATCATCAGTGGCAAAATAATTGTGCCAAACGGATCAATATGTTTCGCGGGATTTAAGCTGACACGTCCTTGAATACTTGCCGTTTGATCGCCCAACTTGCTCGCGATCCATCCGTGCGCTGCTTCATGCAGTGTGACTGCAAAAATCAGCGGTATGGCCGCGATGCAAATGAGTTGAATAATTGATTGAGCGTTTCCCATTATTTCCTACGATTTTTCAAATACCTTGACTACTTGCTTCACGCCATCGGCACGACGCGCGATGTTGACTGCAAGTTCTGTTTGTCGTGGTGACAATAAACCCATCAAATAAACGACGCCATTTTCTGTAACGACTTTAATTTCAGTGGAATGTAATCCGCTTGTCGTCAACATCTCTGTTTTAATTTTTGTGGTAATCCATGCGTCGTGCGCGCGTTGCCATGATGAGGTAGGTGGTTGCACGGTGATTTCGTTATAAATGCGGCTGACGTTTTTCACGCCTGATGCGATTTGATAAGCAGTGTCGCGTTGTTCGGGTGTCGACGTTTGACCGACCAACAACATCACGTGATCGAATGTGGCGATGGCAATGTGTGTGCCGTGTTGTAATTCAGGTGACGCATTCATTAATTGTCCCGCTTTTTCACCCGCTTCTTGATCCTGCGCAATTGTCGACATGCTGCGTTTATCGTAAATCACGGCACCGCCTGCCGTTGCTCCAACGACGAGTGCTGCAGGAATACAGCCTGATAAACAGGAAACTAGAATGGAAATGCCAATGACTTTTTGAATATTCCTTGAAAACTTCATATCAAATAATCCTCTTGTTACTATCACCATTCATCGGCATCGACGATTTGTTCGAGCAAGTGTCAGTGATCCGTGTCGGTTTATACTGACACTGACACGGATCACTGACACTTGTTCAAAATCGCCATGAATTTTGGAGTGAGTACTTCCACTAAGCTGTAAACAATTGTTTATCGATAATATCACACAGGCAGTGGATCACAATCCCGTGTGTTTCTTGAATGCGCGCAGTCGATTCCGACGGTACGCGAATTTCAATGTCGGTGGCATTCAGCAGCGGAGGAATATCACCGCCATCTTTACCAGTTAAAACGATGACATACATTTGGCGATTGTGCGCCGCGACAATCGCTTCGATGATATTTTTAGAATTACCGCTCGTGGACATGGCGAGTAAAATGTCGCCGGGCTGTCCGAGCGCTTTAATTTGTTTTGAAAATATTTCATTGAAGTGATAATCGTTAGCGATCGAAGTAATAGTGGATGCATCAGTCGTCAATGCAATCGCGGGCAAGCTCGGTCTTTCCGCTTCAAAACGATTGAGCATTTCCGCCGAAAAATGCTGTGCATCGGCAGCAGATCCGCCGTTGCCGCACGCTAAAATTTTGTGATTGCCGAGTAATGCGTCCACCATCATTTGCGCACCTTTGGCGACAACGTCCGAGATGGTATCTGCGGCAGTAATTTGCGTTTGAATGCTGTCGTTAAAAATTTTTCTAACGTGTGACGAAAGATCCATGGGAAGCTCGCTTTCTTTCTACAGGGTGAAAAACCATCAGTATTGTACCTGAAAGGCATTGGGAATCCAGGTAAGATTAGGTGCATTTTTATCGAGTGAAATGCCGACGACATCAAAGCGAGAATAGGTGGTATTGAGTTCGTCCCGATCCACTAAATATCGCTTGGCCGTTCGGATGATTCTCGTCTGTTTTTGTCTCGTCACCATCTCGAGCACGTCGCCGTACTCATTATTTTCGCGTGCTTTCACTTCCACAAAAACAGTAAATTCGCGGTCTTTCATGATGAGATCGATCTCGCCGTTTTTTTGTCCGAGCATATCATACGTGACGAAATTCTTTTCGACAAAGCGCAATCCTTTTTTCTCTAAAAATTCGCGCGCCATATTTTCTGCAAACGCGCCGATGCGCACACTATTATTCGACATAAGCCCTCTTAAGAACGATAATAGCGTAGCGTTTTCATCCGAACAATACAGGGTTTTTTATGTCATGTTTATACATCGTCGCAACACCGATTGGAAATTTAGCTGATATTACGCTGCGTGCGATCGAAACCTTAAAATCCGTGGATTGGATTGCAGCAGAAGATACGCGTCACAGTGCGCGATTATTCTCGCAGTATGATATTCGCACGCCTTATTTTTCACTGCATGATCATAATGAAGATGCACGCATTGAAAAAATAATTGCTTTGTTAGCTGAAGGAAAATCGGTTGCATTAATATCCGATGCTGGCACGCCATTAATTAGTGATCCGGGTTTTCGTTTAGTGCGTGCGGTGCAAAATGCTGGTTATAAAATAATTCCAATTCCAGGTGCATGCGCGGCGATTGCGGCATTATGTGCATCCGGATTGCCAACCGACCGATTTATTTTTGAAGGCTTTTTGCCGGCAAAAATAGGTACTTTAGAATCGCATTTAGAAAAATTAAAAAATGAAACACGCACGATTATTTTTTATGAATCTGTGCATCGCGTTGCAAAAACGATTCCGTTGATGCAAAAAATTTTTGGCGATGCACGCATTGCAACGATTGCGCGCGAATTAACGAAATCATTTGAGACTATAAAACAAGGGTCTTTAAAAGAATTATCTGAGTGGATAGAAAATAATCCTGGGCAACACAAAGGAGAATTTGTGATTGTGTTACAAGGCGCGGATGCGCATGACAATGTATTTTCAGCAGATGAGCAAAAATTAAAAGACTTGTTGGAAAATCTATTAAGCGAATTGTCCGTATCGCGCGCAACCCGTTTAGCCTGTAAAATTACCGGATTAAATCGAAAAATCGTTTATGCAATGGCGCTTAATATTAAAGAAAGTTGACAAACCAGCCGAAAACACGCTTAACTGAAATAGTGATTTTTAATCCGGAGGTGGATGATGTCACGGTTGGATTTGGCGAAACAGTTAGCGCAAGTAAAAGTAGTAGCTGAGGGACTGTGTCGATTAGCGGGGTGTTCGTCTGAGGTTGCTCCGTATTTTTATGAGTCTCGTCATATTCCGCTAGAAAATAATTTTGAACTCGCTTTAAAAATTATCCTAATACCGCCTGAAAATATTATCCGAATCATTGATAAAACGTTTGAGGATGAAGTGTTAAGGCATGATGTGTATTCGTATTTTTCCTCGAGAATTTTACCATTAAGCATCACTTTAAAAAAATCTAATCGATTTTTGTCATGGCTAGAAAAGTTGTTTGAAGAGGAAATTCAAGCGTTATTTGAATCATTTTCGTCAGATGCCAACTTAGATAAAACCAAAATGGCTTTTAAAATTTTTGTGCAATCTCTTGCGAGTGAGAAAATTCATAACGGTTTTTTGCACTTGTGCGAGCTTATTCGTTTATCGGCAAATGAGTGTTCGTTTGATGCAGTAGGTTACATTGATTTGTATACGCCATCAGTTGCTTTGCATGAAGTGCTGTTAACGTTATGCCCACCATTTTTTGAAAATAAGGTGAATAGTGCGCCTGATGCTGGATTATTTATTCAAAAATTAAAAAACATAATGAATGGCCTTGAATCACTTCCTTTTCGTGTCGATGGACTTGCTATCGAAAAATTTGGCGATTTCCAGCGTGATATGTGTGTCTGTTTACACTTGCTTCAAAAAAATATGATAGTGGATGGTGTTCGTTTTAATCATGCAATTTCATATGCAGAGCCCCGCACTTTTTCTTTGCCGGTGATACCATTTCAACCAAACGTATGTGCCGATCAAATGATCGCATGGCTAACAATGCATGCTGACGATTTCGATTTCCTGTTAACGAATCAAATGATCATTGTGAAACTATTTGAACATACCTATCGCGTACATTTAACCGCCAATGAAGCGCTTGCTACGCGCATTTCTACAAACGCATTAGCAGCGGTGGCTTCTGTTTCTTCGTTTGTTTCGTCAGCTACTGCGCGTTATTTTTCGGTACCTGTATTGCGTGTAACATCAACGCAGTGCAGAGTGGATAGTTTTCTAGAAAAAATAAAAATCGCGAAAACGCCCGACGAGTTGAAACTTGCAATGCGTAATTTATTATTATTGCGCGGTGTTGATATTGATTCTGTGCATAAGCAATTTATAGCCGGATTAATAAAGCAATTTTTGCGAGAACTGATTGCAAAATCAGTTGTCATGCAACTCCAAAATAATCCATTTTTGTCGACGCAATTGGTGCAACTTCTGAATAGACCGATGGTAACGGTGAGTCAGTTGGAGCAATGTGTTGATTATTTTATTAACGTTATGCGCATGCCAGAAGCAATTTTAGTTTCTCCGCCGCAACCGATTGCTCGAGCAGCGACATACGGTTCTGACGATTTGGTTGATGAGATAGATGAGGTGGTTGTTATGCTTCCTGCGCCCGGTGATCAGTTGACTTCAGGAAGTCCAAATTCACCGTCTCATGGCAGAGTTCCTACCCCGTCGCTATGTGATAATAACTAATTCTGAATATGCCCGCAGATTTTTATCAGCGGTTAAAAAAATCAGCGGTTCGCTCATCGCTTGTGCGATTAACATGCGGTCGAAGGGGTCGTGATGATGCAAGGGCAAATTGGCCAGTTGTAATATGTGTTCGTTAGCGAGTGATAATTCTCTAAATCCGATCGGTTCGATTTCTTCAATCATTTTTTTTGCATCAAGTTTTAATTTGCTGAGCCGAGTTTTAATCGCGATTTCCCATAGTGATATCATGCTTACATAAACAACGTCAGCATCCAAAATTAAATCTCGCGCTTGTTTGGTGAGTTTTTTATTGTCTTCTAACCACCAAATTTTGTAGTGGACTAAACTTAGTCTAGTCCATATTTTGAAAACGCGCAAATCACGGGCAACAAATAATTGTCACGTCGGTGTCACGTCGGTAGCTTCATCCCCAATATTTCCCTATAATGCCTGCGAGTCAGCTAAGCAGTCGCTGTAGCGCTTTGCGTTATAGAGGAAAGTCCGGGCTTCACAGAACGCAGTGCCAGATAACATCTGGACGGTGCGAACCGATGGAAAGTGCCACAGAAAATATACCGCTATTGAAAAATAGTAAGGGTGAAAAGGTGCGGTAAGAGCGCACCGCATGGTTAGTAATAATCATGGCAGGGTAAACCCCACTGGAAGCAAGACCAAATAGGAATCCGCTAACGCTGTTCGCGTTGGATTCGGGTAGGTTGCTTGAGGTGAATGGCGACATTCATCCCAGACAGATGATTGCTCAAGACAGAACCCGGCTTATCGGCTGACTCAATGAATTAGTGGGAGTGGGAGTTATAAGTGGGAGTAAAAGCGGTTTCTTCACTCCCACTCCCACTCCCACTTACCCTCACAAGGAAAAATTTATGCATCCACTTTATTCTCAATTAGAAACACAAATCTCTGACCTCAAACAACAAGGCCTCTACAAAAAAGAACGCACCATCACCTCACCACAAAACGCAGAAATTACCGTGTCTCCTCACAATCATGTTATCAATTTCTGCGCGAATAATTATTTGGGATTGGCAGATCATCCGACACTAATCGAAACCGCGCAAAATGCCTTAAAAGATTATGGTTTTGGAATGGCATCCGTGCGATTTATTTGTGGCACGCAAACCATTCATAAAGAATTAGAAAAAGCGATCAGCGATTTTTTAGGAATGGATGACACGATTTTATATTCATCGTGTTTCGATGCAAATGGTGGATTATTCGAAACCTTATTATCCGAAGAAGATGCGATTATTTCCGATGAATTAAATCACGCAAGTATTATTGACGGCATTCGTTTATGCAAAGCAAAACGTTTTCGCTATAAAAATAATGATATGAAAGATCTTGAAGCGCAATTAATCATCGCCGACAAAGCAGCTGTGCGACATAAATTAATTGCAACCGATGGTGTATTTTCAATGGATGGTATTATTGCGGATTTAAAATCAATTTGCGATTTAGCGGATAAATATAATGCATTAGTGATGGTCGATGATTCGCATGCCGTCGGATTTATCGGTGAGAATGGTCGCGGAACGCCTGAATTTTGCGGTGTTTCTGATCGAATTGATATTATTACTGGTACGCTGGGAAAAGCGCTCGGTGGCGCATCGGGTGGATATACCGCTGCGCGTGGCGCAATCGCAGAATGGTTGCGTAATCGTTCGCGTCCGTATTTATTTTCCAATACATTAGCACCTGTGATTGCAGCAACGTCGTTAACGGTTTTGGAAATGCTGCAACATGAAGCTGGAAAAAAATTACGGAAAAAAGTAAAAGAAAATAGCATTTATTTTCGTGGGAAAATGACGGCATTAGGATTTACGTTAGTGCCTGGCGAACACGCCATTATTCCGGTGATGTTAGGCGATGCGAAAATTGCATCTGAGATGGCAGATAAATTATTGCAAGAAGGCATTTACGTGATTGGTTTTTCGTATCCTGTTGTGCCGATAGGTCGCGCTCGCATTCGTGTACAAATGTCTGCGGCGCATAGTAAAGTGCATTTAGATAAAGCGATCAGTGCATTTGAAAAAATTGGACGTGAAATGAAAGTTATTGTGTGACATTGTGTGGCACACACTAGTGAATTATTTCAGAAGCCGAGCGGAAGCGAAGGCGAAAGTTCGAAGAACATAAGTGAGAACATGATGAAGGTAATATCAAAGCTCAAGCCCGAAAAAGGTCTCTGGCTTTCCGACGCGCCAAAACCTCAATGCAAACACGGCGACGTATTAATTAAAATTAAAAAAACCGGCGTCTGTGGCACGGATTTACATATTTACAATTGGGATGAATGGGCGCAAAAAACAATTCCAGTGCCGATGCATGTGGGTCATGAATTCATGGGTGAAATTGTCGAATTAGGCGAAGGCGTCACACAATTTTCTATCGGCGATCGTGTTTCCGGCGAAGGACATATTACGTGCGGACATTGCAGAAATTGTCGTGCGGGTGAAAAACATTTGTGTCGGAACACGCTTGGTATTGGATGCAAACTGCCTGGTGCATTTGCAGAATATTTGAGTATGCCTGCGGAAAATGTTATTAAATTACCGGATGATATTTCAGATGACATGGGATCGATATTAGATCCATTTGGAAATGCAGTGCACACGACATTGAAATTTGATTTGGTCGGTGAAGATGTATTAATTACTGGTGCAGGTCCCATCGGATTAATGGCGGTTGCGATTGCAAAAAAAGTCGGCGCGCGACATGTCGTGATTACAGATGTAAATCCTTATCGTTTGAAACTCGCAGAGAAGTTGGGTGCAACTCGCGCTATAGATATCAGTTCAGAAGCGCCAGCGGCAGCTGGCGCGCTTGGAGAAGTCCCGCGCTATTTGCAAACCGTGATGTCAGAATTAGGCATGACCGAAGGCTTCGACGTAGGATTAGAAATGTCCGGTAACGATCGCGCATTTCAAGATATGGTTGCTGCATTAAATCACGGCGGACGTATTGCAATGCTCGGCATTCCCCCGAAATCATTTGCGATCGATTGGAATACGGTGATTTTTAAAAGCATCGAAATTGCAGGGATTTATGGTCGTCGCATGTTTGAAACATGGTACAAAGGGATTGCTTTATTGCAATCGGGTCTTGATGTTTCATCGGTAATTACAGCGCAATATCATTACACTGATTTTGAAAAAGCATTTACGGATATGTTATCGGGACGCGCGGGGAAAATTATTTTGAACTGGGAATGATGTATTTTGTAGAGACGCGATTCATCGCGTCTCATTGTCTGTCACGTAGCGCGTAAAAAAATATTTATGTGCTCAACTAGAATGTCAGCCTGCGGACATTGTCTGGATCTGGTGTTGGCGCTTCCGAAAGCTTCTTGAGCAAATCCTTTTTGGATATTGCTGCTGTATTTGACATTGGTTTTGGGGCAGGAAACGCGCCGAGTCTTGACAATACATTTGCAACTGGCATGTTGTTTGTTGTTTGAGTTGCGCGTGTGTCAAAGAACGCAGGATTTTTTCTCCTGTTTTCTTCGAAGTTTTTGTTAGTAACAAGCTCTTCTTTATGACTTGAATTGGTTGCTTGTTTCATTGCTCGCTCAATTGCTTCTGCTTTGGTAACTAAACGAGACACGTTTGCATTATTTCCAAAAAGACCCGGGCTTCGCATACTAACCTCGCCAATCGAATAGGTTTATATAACAACAATACCATCTAGATCTTAAGGAAATATTAACTCACCATGCCTCAAAACCTTCCAATTTTAAGTATACTTAAAAAAACAGCCAATTATTTTTAAGTGCACTTCAAATCTATATTTATTTAAAAAAATAATCAGCTATTTGGCATCGATTACGCCCGGTGAAGTCAATATGCATAATATTGCCCAAAATATGCAAATTTCGCATCAGACGGTTTCTCATTATTTAAGTATTTTGTCGGAAGTAGGGTTGGTTCAAATGATTTATCCCTATGAAGGTGGCAATCAGTATTTACGTAAACCAGTGAAAATATTTTTACATAATACAACCTTGCTCTATGCGCTCGAACAATTTATCGGCGAAGGATTAAATAAAGGCACGCTGCGGGAATTATATTTTATACAAGCGATGCGTGATTCGGGTCAAAAAATTTATTACAGCAAACAAGGCGATTATCGCACCAAAGATATTATTTTTGAAATCGGTGGAAAGAATAAAAAAACAGCACAAATTGAAAATGCAGATTTGCGTGCTATTTTAGTGAAGGATGATATTTTGGTCGCAAGTAAAGATGTAGTTCCGTTATTGTTTTTTGGATTTTTGTGATTAATTAAGATTTATTAAAACGGCTGCGTTGAAAGCGCTGAAGGTTCTCTGTCAGCTGCAGCGCTTGACGCATGTTTTAAGATTGGTAAAAAGTGACGTTTCTCTCTACAAGGTTAGTTATTGTGCAGCCACCGCTGAGGGTTTAGCAGAAGGATCTGGTTGAGGATGCATTTCTTCGTCCTCAACTGTTTGAGTATTTCGTTTGTGAGTTTCCGATTTTTTTTCCGAAAGGTCCGCTTTTTCTCCTTCTTTCAAGTCGATTACGTGCTGTTCATGATAACTGGCGGGCAGAAGTTGACAATATTGCTCTAAAATGATGAGACGTTCACGTCTCTTAACGGAAATGTGATTTCTAATACGCGCGAGCTCATTGTTGATTTCTTCTCTAGAATTAAACAATCTAACGAAAGACACACTTTTCTCTCTCTCTTCTATCAGATTGGTTTCTCGGCTGGAGAGGCCTGCTAATTCGGCTGAAAGCAGAGCAAGACTCATGTGGAATAATAATTTTCTTTCCACTTCGCCGTTCTTCTTGATAGAAGTTATGAGGGCTAGTTCTTCTGGTTGCTGGATTTGGGTTTTTCTCATGATGTATTACCTCTATAATTTACGCATCGGTTGAAATTTTTTCTTGTCAATCCCTAAAATTCGTAAACTGAATCGGAATCCCAAATTTTTGTTCACGCAATAATGCAATCGCTTCTTGCAAATCATCGCGTTTTTTTCCAGACACACGCACTTGTTCGCCTTGAATCGAACCTTGCACTTTCAATTTACTTTCTTTGATAAATTTCACAATTTTTTTCGCAGTTTCTTGTTCAATACCTTTTTTCATTTTAATTTCTTGCACTGCAGATTTCAGCTGAATTACAGGTTCTTTTATTTCCATGTATTGCAAATCAATTCCGCGTTTCGTCATTTTTGTCGTTAACACATCGCGCATTTGTTGTAATTGAAAATCACTTTCCGTCGATAATTTAATAATTTCTTTTTCGTAAACATATTTACTATTGGTGCCTTTAAAATCAAAACGTGTAGACACTTCGCGATTGGCTTGATCAATTGCATTTGTTAATTCGTGTTCATTTAATTCGGAGACGATGTCGAAGGTTGGCATGATTGATCCTTATTTTCAAAAAGGAAAATCATATCAGATTAAAATGATTTTTGGAGTAAAATCCCAAATTTGAACAAAAACTGTACACATCTATAAAAAAAGTGGTATATTGTGGGGAAATGTGGGATAAATTGATTTATAGTAAACGAAAAGGGTTAAACGGATGTTTCGGGGACTGTCATCAGGACAAATGGATTCCAAAGGACGGATTACGATCCCGGCCAACTATCGCACGATGATGGTCGAAGAAGCGAGTGGTTCTTTGGTGGTCACGATCGATCCCGAAGAACGATGTCTGTTGTTATATCCATTTCCAGCCTGGCAAGTCATCGAAGAAAAGTTAGAAAGTTTGCCGAGTTTTCAGCCGGCCGCGCGTCGTATTCAACGTTTGTTGATGGGGCATGCGACTGAATTGGAATTGGATCGGCAAGGACGTATTTTGTTGCCGAAATTATTGTGCGATTACGCAGAGATTGATCGGACCGCGATTTTAGTCGGTCAAGGTAAAAAAATTGAAATTTGGAGTGAACCTGTGTGGGAAGATGCGCGCATAACTTGGCTCGCAGAAAGCATGGGCGAAAACCATAATGTACCCATGGAGTTGGCGATGTTGTCTTTATAGTGGGAGTTTGGAGTGAGAGTGGGAGTAAAAAGGGAGTGCGAATTTAGAGAGTGTTGAGTGAAAATTAGGTGTGGGTAAGTATGCAAAAACAAGATAATCATTCTCCCACTCCCACTCCCACTCACACTAGCGTGTTGTTGAGGGAAGCGATTGCCGGATTGGCAATCAAAGCGGGTGGCATTTATGTGGATGCCACGTTTGGTCGAGGGGGGCACAGTCAGGCTATATTGGAAAAATTGGGGCCGAACGGTCGGTTGTTAGCAATTGATTTAGATCCAGAAGCGATCTCAGTTGCTAAAAAGGCACCATTTGTTTCCGATACACGTTTTGAAATTACGCAAACTTCTTTCTCCGGGTTGTTAGCGGAAGTTTCAAAACGTGGATGGCTTGGCTTAGTTGATGGGGTCTTACTTGACTTGGGTGTGTCGTCTCCGCAATTGGATGATCCTACGCGGGGATTTAGTTTTTTACGTGAAGGACCGCTCGATATGCGAATGGATCCTTCGCAAGGGATTGATGCGAGTACGTGGATTAATGGCGCAGATGTAACAGAAATTGCAGATGTGCTTTACCAATTCGGCGAGGAAAAAATGTCACGTCGAATTGCGCGAGCGATCGTGTTTGCTCGAGAACAGTCACGCATCGAAACCACAACGCAGTTAGCTACTATTATTGAGAAAGCGCTTTTGAAGAATGGAAAAAAAGAAAAGCATAAACATGCAGCAACACGTTCTTTTCAAGCGATTCGAATTTTCATTAATCAAGAGTTGTCGGCGTTGACGAAGTGTTTGCCGCAAATTGTGGATGTGTTGGCGGTCGGTGGTCGGATGTGTGTGATTAGTTTTCATTCGTTGGAAGACCGCATTGTAAAACAGTTTATACAGCGCGAATCGAGCAATGATACTTTTCCAGCGCATTTACCGATTACGCAAGAACAGTTGAAAGCGTTGCAAAATACGCGATTGCGGAAAATTGGGAAATCGATTGAAGCGTCGGATAGGGAAATACAGCAAAATCCTCGTGCACGCAGTGCGAGATTGAGAGTTGCTGAGAAAGTGTGAGTGGGAGTGGGAGTGGGAGTGTCAGATGTACAGTTTAAAAAGTTATATTTTTATATCTAATTTTTTAAATTGTAAATTTGAGAAGCTATTTTAGTTTTGCTCCCACTCCCACTCCCACTCCCACTCCCACTGCTCACAAAAAACATTAGTTGGAGTATATATTGTGACAAGAGCAATACACGGATTTGGATGGGCGCTGCGGCGTCGCGAGGCGGTAGATGTGATTCCATTAAAAAAACAACTGTTGGTAGGTGCATTAATTGTTTTGTTAGTTGCGTCTGCTTTTTCCGTGATTTATTTAAAAGATTTATCGCGCAGAATGTTTATTCGTTATCAGGATTTGCAGCAAGTGCAACAGCATGATGAAGTCGAGTGGAGTAAATTGCTGCTCGAAGAAGGTGCGTGGTCGACACAAGCGCGTGTGCAAGATATTGCAACGACACAATTAGACATGGTGATGCCTACCATGAAAAATATTGTGATGATTAAGGAATAGTGTGAGTTATCAGTTCAAACACCATTGGCGAACAAGTCTCGTCTCTTTATTTCTCATTATCGCTTTTTCTGGATTGCTGTGGCGATTAGTCGAATTAAATATCATCGAGCGCAATTTTTTATTACAACAAAGTGACGCGCGCATATTGCGTACAGTGACAATGCCCGCGCATCGCGGCATGATTACCGATCGATTGGGAACAGTCTTAGCGTTGAGCACGCCGGTTTATTCAGCGTGGATTAATCCGAAATTTTTTCATGCAGATAACGAACAGTTAAATGAATTATCCAAAGAATTAAATGTGCCCGTTTCTCTGATTAAATCGCGCGACATTCCTGGAAAAGGATTTGTCTATGTGCGTCGACAAAATCCACCTGATGTGATGGAGCGCGTGAAAGCATTGGATATTCCAGGCGTGCATTTTCAGCAGGAATATCAGCGTTTTTATCCTGAAGGCGAAGTGATGGCGCACGTGTTGGGTATTACGAATATTGATGATCAAGGTCAAGAAGGTCTGGAATTAGCGTATAACAATTGGCTTTCTGGAACGCCAGGTGAAAAAGAAGTATTGAAAGATCGATTGGGTAACGTGATTGAAAATGTAGCGATGCTGAAAACGCCAGCACAAGGTCACGATTTGGTGTTGAGTATCGATCATCGTATTCAATATATTGCGTATCGTGCGCTGAAAGAACAAGTCCAAAAATTAAATGCGAAAGCAGGTTCGATTGTTGTATTAAATCCAAAAACCGGCGAAATTTTAGCGATGGCGAATCAACCGTCATTTAATCCCAATGATCGTGCAACGGTGGCTGAAAGGGATTGTCGTAATCGCGCAGTGACTGATTCTTTTGAGCCGGGTTCATCAATGAAACCCTTTACGATTGCCCTTGCGCTGGAAAGCGGACAATACACGGAAAAATCATTGGTAGATACGAATCCCGGTTACATGATGGTAGGTGGCTACGAAATTAAAGATGATTTTGTGGATAATGGTATTATTGATTTACGAAAAATTTTAGAAGTGTCGAGTAATGTCGGCGCTGCAAAAATTTTATTATCACTGCCGCCGCAGCCATTTTTTAAATTGTTGCGCCGTTTTGGTTTTGGTCGACGCACGGACAGTGGATTTCCGGGTGAAACGAGCGGTCGGTTGGTTGAGCATTCCATCTGGTACAAAAGTGATATTGCGACATTGGCATATGGTTATGGTATTGCAGTGACGACATTGCAATTGGCGCAAGCATACTCGATTTTAGCGGATAATGGGATTGAACATCCAGTCACTTTCATAAAATTAAATGGAGCGTCTGCAGGAAGAGAAGTGATTCCTAAAAAAGTGGCGAATGATATCGTGAAAATGTTGGAGTCCGTTGTTTATGGTAATAATCCAGGTGCGACGGGTCACGCGGCAAAAGTGCCGGGATATTTGGTGTCCGGTAAAACGGGAACGGCGTATATTGCGGGTCCCGATGGATATAATAAGAAAAAATATGTCGGTGACTTTGTTGGAATGGCGCCAGCGACCAATCCACAATTAGTGATTGCGGTGGTGATTCGCGATCCTGATAATGCGGAAAATCTGCATTTCGGTGGACAAACAGCTGCGCCCGTATTCGCAAAAGTAATGGCGGCGTCACTGCGAATTTTAAATATCCCACCGGATAATATCAGTAACAAGCCGCCTGAGTTGTCGTTGAATCCTGCTGCCAATTCCATGGATAAATAATGTCGCATCAAAAATCATTATCATTTTTACTCGAGAATTTGGCTGAAAAATTACCGCAAATAGTACCGATCGATATTTTTCATATCACGAACAATAGCCGTGAAGTAAAACCAGGCACTTTATTTATTGCTTATCCCGGTGAAAAATCAGATGGACGAAAATATATTTCGGATGCGATTGCGAAGGGGGCGGTTGCGATTTGTTATGAGCCGAGTGATTTTTCGCCTGAAAAAACAGCGATTCCGTGCATTCCCATTTCGAATTTAAAAATAAAACAATCCGCAATTGCCGCGCGTTTTTACGATTTTCCGAGTCACAAAATTCCCGTTATTGGTGTCTCTGGTACAAATGGAAAAACGAGCGTTACGCATTTTATCGCACAATCATTGCTAATTAAGAATAAAGAGCCGCGCGGTCTAGCCCGCGAAGCGACGAAGCGCAACAGTTGCGGAATTATCGGAACTATCGGTTATGGCTTTCTGTCAGAACTACACAAAACCCACAACACAACACCCGACGGCTTACAATTACAATCCATCTTCGCCAAACTTGTAAGTCAAAACGCACAAACAATCGCCATGGAAGTCTCTTCACACGCACTATCCCAACACCGCGTCAACGACGTACAATTTCACACCGCCGTATTTACGAATTTGACACAAGATCATTTAGATTATCATCAAACGATGACTAATTATCGCGACGCCAAAGAATTATTATTTCAGCAACCCGGTTTGAAAAACGCAGTAATTAATATTGACGATGACGCAGGAAAATATTTCATAGAAAAATATAAACATAAATTGCACGTGATTACGTATTCGGTGCACGATAAAAACGCTGATATTTGCGTATTAAAATGTATGTCCGGTGAACACGGATTTGATTTAACGGTTAAAACGCCGTGGGGAACAGATGATTTTTATTTGCCATTGATCGGTGAATTTAATATTGCGAATGCGTTGGCGACTTTGGGTGTGCTCGGTATTTTAGAATTACCATTTAAAAAAATACTCGAACAATTATCACAATTAAAAACTGTGAACGGTCGTATGCAATTATTTAATGTAGAAAATAAACCATTTGTAATCGTCGATTATGCGCACACGCCTGACGCATTAGAAAAAACATTGCAAAGTGTGCGTGCACATTGCAGCGGAAAATTGTGGTGTGTGTTTGGATGCGGGGGAGATCGCGATAAAACGAAGCGTCCATTAATGGGTGCGATTGCAGATAATTTTGCCGATCAAATTATTATTACAAACGATAATCCTCGCAGCGAAAATCCTGAACAAATTGCACAGGATATTTTAGCGGGTGTAAAAAGTAAAAATAACTGTTTGGTAGAATTAGATCGCCTAGCCGCGATCAAAAAGGCAATTGAATCTGCCGATAAAAACGATTGGATTTTAATTGCGGGCAAGGGGCACGAAACCGAGCAAATTATTGGCGATCAAGTCTTACATCACAGTGATGCGGAGTGTGTGTATGAAATATTCAGAACTGGCAAAAATTTTAAATGGAAAATTGTTCGGCAATGACGGCGAATTTAATTCGATTTCCATCGATAGCCGCGCAATCAAAAAGGGCGATTGTTTTATTGCGATCAAAGGCGAAGTATTTGATGGTCATGATTTTATTGCAGACGTTGCGAATATAAATGCGGCAGTTGTGGTACTTGATCGCGATGTTGATACAGGTATTCCTGTTATTAAAGTAAAAGATACGCGCCAAGCATTAAAAGATATCGCAAGTTTTTATCGAGAAAATGCGCATATTCCCGTTGCTGCGATTACAGGCAGTTGTGGAAAAACGACGACGCGCGCGTTATTGGAAAATATTCTAAAACAGAAAGGTGATGTGCTTGCGAGTAAAAAAAGTTTTAATAATGACATTGGTTTACCGCTGACATTAATACAATTAAAACCGACACATGATTTTTTGGTGTTAGAAATTGGCACGAATCATCCGGGTGAAATTGCAAATCTCACTACCATTGCAAAACCAACGGTTTCAGTGATTACGATGGTCGCGCCGGTGCACGTAGAACATTTCGGAAGTGTTGATGCAATTGCACGCGAAAAAGGCGATATTTATGCAGGATTATCAGGAGATGGTATTGCAGTGATTAATGCGGATGATCCTTTTGCGGATGCATGGAAAAAAACAGCGAAATCGCATCATGTGATTACCTTTGGCTGTGCAAAAAAATCGGATGTGATGGCGAGAGATATAAAAATCGCGCTGAATGGAAAAACCACTTTTACCTTGGTTTTACCGAATGAAAGTACAGAAATTCATTTGCCATTATTGGGCGAGCACAACGTAATGAATGCGTTGGCTGCAGTGGCAGTTGCTTATGCGTTAGAAATCCCGATAGATGCGATTAAAAAAGGCCTGGAAACCGTTCAACCAGAATATGGTCGTTTAGTTGAGAAGAAAGGTTTTGCTGGTGCAATCATTATCGATGATAGTTACAATGCGAATCCTGCATCTGTAAAAGCCGCAATTAATTTAATAACCCATCGCTCACCGAATACGATTTTGGTGTTGGGTGACATGAAAGAATTAGGCGAGCATGCGGCAGAAATGCATGCAGACGTTGGTACGTTTGCGAAAAGCCGCGGACTTAAAAAATTATTCTGTTATGGAACAATGACCGCAGAGACCGTGAAAGCGTTTGGAAAAAACGCGCAGCATTTTGATGATTATGAAACACTGATACAATCATTGAAACCACATTTGTCGCCAGAAGTGCTTGTATTGGTGAAAGGGTCGCGCAGCATGAAAATGGAAACGGTTGTGGATGCAATCACTGACACTGACACCAATTAAATTGGGAAAAAATCATGTTATTTTGGCTCACTCATTATTTCACAGACACCTTCCATTTCCTGCGGGTTTTTCAATATATTACTTTTCAGATGATTGGCAGCGCGTTGACCGCGTTGTTCATCGTTTTGTTTTCTTGTCCTGCATTTATTCGTCGATTGCAGAAATTACAATATGGGCAAGTCGTGCGGACGGACGGACCCGAAGCGCATCTCAAAAAATCCGGTACGCCGACCATGGGTGGTAGTTTGGTTTTAATTGCGTTGGGTATGAGTGTTTTGTTGTGGGCTGACTTAACCAATTTATATATTTGGATTGCGTTGTTTGTAACCTTGGGTTTTGGTGTGATTGGTTTTGTCGATGATTATCGCAAAATTACGAAAAAAAATACGAAAGGATTATCTGCGCGAAAAAAAATATTGTATCAATCGATCATTACTTTGATTGCAACGAGCGGATTGTATTTCACTGCAACCAATGGGTCAGAAACGCAACTCGTTATTCCATTTTGCAAAAACGTTATTATTCATCTCGGTATTTTTTATTTTGTATTTACATACTTCGTTATCGTTGGTACGAGTAATGCCGTGAATTTAACCGATGGATTGGATGGATTAGCAATTATGCCGACGATTTTGGTGATTATGGGGTTGGGTGTTTTTGCTTACGTGTGTGGTAATGTGCACTTTGCGAATTATTTATCGCTCCCCTATTTAAAAAGAGCGGGTGAATTAACCGTGTTTTGCAGTGCATTAATCGGCGCTGGTTTAGGATTTTTGTGGTACAACGCTTATCCTGCACAATTATTTATGGGTGATGTGGGATCATTGAGTTTGGGTGGTGCGTTAGGCATTGTTGCGGTGATGGTGCGACAAGAAATAATTTTATTTTTAATGGGCGGTATTTTTGTCGCCGAAACGGTTTCGGTGATTTTGCAAGTCGCGAGCTACAAATTGCGTGGCGGCAAGCGCATTTTTAAAATGGCGCCACTGCATCATCATTTTGAATTGTCCGGTTGGCCAGAACCGAAAGTGATTGTGCGCTTTTGGATTATCACGGTGATTTTGGTGTTGTTGGGATTGGCGACGTTGAAACTGAGATAAGTTAACTTTTTGCGGGATACATTAACAATTAGTTATTCTTTTTGTTTGCTTACTTTGCAAATAGTAATTCTATCTGTTGATTATAACCACAAATAGTGTTACCATTTGTGAATTACAATCACATATGGTGAGAAAATGTTCCGTCGTTTGCTAAAAATAAGTGCTCCAAAAGGACGGTCATTTTTCCTATGGGGTGCGCGGCAAACCGGTAAGTCGAGCTTTCTCAAAGCACATTATCCAGACTCGTTATACTATGATTTACTCGATTTGAACCTCTATTTGCGGTACGTGAAAGAACCTTATTTATTTCGAACAGATGTATTGACACAATCTCCAGAAAAACGCAATTTGCCGATTATTATTGATGAAATTCAAAAAGTACCTATACTGTTAAATGAAGTTCATCGTATGATTGAAGGTGAAAAACTACAGTTTATTTTATGCGGATCGAGCGCAAGACAGCTCAGGACCAAATCAACTAATTTGCTGGGTGGTCGCGCTTGGCTTTATCATTTTTATCCCCTTGTTTATCCCGAAATTCCTGATGTTGATTTATTAAAAGTCTTGCAACAAGGATTGTTGCCAGAATTGTACTTGAGTCCGCAAGCAGAGATTAAAAAAAGCTTACAATCTTATGTGAATGTGTATTTAACCGATGAAATTCAACAGGAATCATTGGTGAGAAATTTAAGTGGTTTTGCACAATTTTTAGAAATGGTTGGATTGTGTAATGGTGAACTGATTAATATGAGCAATATTGCACGGGATTGTCATATTGATCGTAATTCCGTACAAGGTTATTTTCAAATTTTGGTAGACACCTTGTTGGGCTATTTTGTTTATCCCTATCACAAAAAAGTAAAACGTGATCTCTTGGTGGCCACCCCAAAGTTTTATTTATTTGATGTGGGTATCGCTAATCACTTGGGTAATCGTGTAGTTGAAAAATTACAAGGTGATGCTGCAGGAAGAAGTTTTGAACATTATATTTTAATGGAATTATTTGGTTATCGTGATTTAAAAGAAAAACGTTTTGATATTAATTATTGGAGGACAAAAACAGGATTAGAAGTTGATTTTATTTTAGATAAGGCGAAGGTAGCTATTGAAGTAAAAATTAGCAAGCAGGTACGTCAGCAGGATTTAAAAGGATTAATTGCTTTTTGTGAAGAACATTCTGATACAAAACCGTACGTTGTTTCACAAGATTTATTTCCGAGAGAATTAGAAATAAACGAACATTTAAATATTCAAATATTACCGTGGAAAAATTTCTTAGAAAAATTGTGGGCGGGAGAAATTATATAGCATGCAAAAAAATTATCATCTCGTCATCGGTTTAGGTCCCACTGGTCTTTCATCCGTGCGTTTTCTCGTATCAAAAAATATTCCGGTGATTGTAGTCGATTCGCGCGAACATCCGCCGAAATTAGAAGAATGTCGAAAAGAATTTCCATTGATCGAAATTCACTGCGGGAAATTTTCAGACGCTGTTTTTGCGCTTGCAGATACGATTGTAGTAAGTCCGGGTGTTTCTTTAGAAGAACCTTGCATTGCTGAATGCATTCACAATAATATTCCCGTGATTGGCGATGTAGAATTATTTGCGCGTCATGCCGTCGCACCAATTGTTGCAATTACGGGTTCAAATGGAAAAACCACACTGACCACATTGATGGGCGAACTGATTCAAAATGCGGGATATAAAACGATTATGTGCGGCAATATTGGATTACCAGTTTTAGATGCATTGATGATACCTACGCCAGATTATTATGTTGTGGAATTATCGAGTTTTCAGTTAGACACGACGTATTCCTTGCATGCGAAAGTTGCAGTGGTGATTAATGTGAGTCCGGATCATATGGATCGATATGCGACGGAAGCCGCGTATCGTGCTTCAAAACAGCGAATTTACAACAATTGCGAGTATGCGGTCGTCAATGCAGATGAACCTGAAATTTGGATGGATCTGACTTTTAAAAACCCGCCCATTGCTTTTACGCTTGAAAAACCGGAAAAAAATGCATGGGGTGTCATTGAAATTGATGGCGCATTATTTTTAGCGCATGGTGCTGATCCTATTATTCCCGTCTCTGAATTAATTTTGCAGGAACGCCATAATTGTCAAAATATATTGGCTGCATTGGCGATGGGTTCTGTGTTGCAATTGCCGATGGAAAGTATGTTGGAAACGTTGAGGCATTTTTCAGGATTGCCGCATCGTTGCCAATTAGTGAAAACGATAAACGAAGTTGCTTATTATAACGACTCAAAAGCAACAAATGTGGGTGCTGCGATTGCTGCGATTCAAAGTATGGGGCAGCATATGCGCGGGCGATTAATTTTATTGGCGGGTGGTGATAGTAAAGGTGTGGAATTAACACCATTACAATTGCCCGTGAAAAAATATGTGTCACATGTTATTTTATTTGGGAAAGATGCAGATTTATTAGCCGCAACCTTGGAAAATTTTACTCAAATTATTCGCGTGAATAATTTGCGTGAAGCCGTAAACGAAGCGAAAAAAATCGCTCAATCCGGTGATATTGTTTTATTGTCTCCTGCGTGTGCGAGCTTGGATCAATACGAGAATTACGCAGCGCGGGGAAGGGATTTTGTTGAGGCGGTGGGGTAGAGAGTGGGAGTGTCAGAGGTATAGTTTAGCTCCCCCGTTTTTTTCGATATATGTTTTACAGTACAAATAACAAATAAGGCGTTGAGTATGTTTAAGATTTTTAGTTCAATGTTCAACTCCCACTCCCACTCCCACTCCCACTCCCCCTTTTTCTACGACCGCTGGATCATAACCACCGCATTCATTTTAATTTTGTTTGGTTTGTTGATGGTGTCGTCCGCATCGATGGTGATTTCCGATCGTCAGTATCACGAACCTTTTCATTATCTGCTTCGCCAATTGATTTTTTTGATCACCGGTTTTGGTATTACATGGGCCATGACGCGTATTCCGCTTGCATTTTGGGTCGAGCAAAGCCTCGTTTTATTATTGTTATGTTTTTTCGTATTGTTGCTCGTGTTGGTTCCGCATATTGGTACTGTTGTAAATGGTTCACGTCGTTGGATTCGTTTGGGATTTATTTCATTGCAAGTATCCGAAGGTGTGAAGTTGATGGCGATTCTCTATTTAGCAGGTTTCTTACAAAGACATTGGGATGAAGTGCAAACCAGGATGTCGGGCTTTGTAAAACCACTCACGTTTTTTGCTCTGATGGGTGTGTTGTTGTTGTGTGAGCCTGATTTTGGAACGACCGCAGTGATTACGATGACCATGTTGTCGATGCTGTTTATTGCAGGCGTACGGTTATTGCCTTTCATCGTTATTTTTTCAACGATTATTGCGGGATTGATCGGATTGATTATTACGACACCGTATCGCATGTTGCGCTTGACGAGTTTTTTAAATCCGTGGTCGCATGCGTATGGCAGCGGTTATCAGCTAACGCAATCGCTGATTGCTTTTGGTCGCGGCGGTATCTTTGGTGTAGGTTTGGGAAATAGTGTGCAAAAATTATTTTACTTACCAGAAGCGCACACGGATTTTATTTTTGCTGTGATTGGTGAAGAGTTGGGTTTTCTCGGTGAATTACTGTTAATTACGTTGTTTGTGCTATTAATCGCACGCATTATTTATATTGCGCAATCAGCATTGCGACAAGGGCAATGGTTTGGTGGTTATGCGGCGTGGGGAATTGCGCTGCAGCTCGCATTTCAAACTGTCGTTAATATCGGTGTTAATATTGGATTGTTGCCAACCAAAGGATTAACATTGCCGCTCATTAGTTACGGTGGTAGTAGCTTATGGGCGACTTGCGCAGCGATCGGTATCGTGTTGCGTGTGGCTTATGAAGTGGAAACAGGCGTTATTCCCGCGGTTTCTTCACGTTTACGCCAACGAGTGTCTTAATGAGAAAATTGTTAATCATTGCAGGCGGTACCGGCGGTCATATTTTTCCTGCGACAGTGGTTGCAGATGAACTGAAAAAACAGGGTGTTTTGATCGAGTGGATGGGAACTGAAGCTGGCATGGAGCGACAATTAATTGCGAGTCGATACCCACTTCATTTTTTGCCGGTAAAAACATTTCGTGGAAAAAGCTGGTCTACCAAATTGACTGCACCGTTTAAATTATTATATGCAGTATTGTTAGCCTATCGCATGATTAAAAAAATAAATCCGGATGTGGTGTTAGGCATGGGCGGATATGCGAGCGGACCCGGTGGCGTGGCTAGCTGGCTATTGCGAAAACCACTGGTGATTCACGAACAAAATGCAAAAGTTGGATTAACGAATCGATGGTTATCAAGAATCGCAAAAAAAATATTACAAGCATTTCCTGGTGCGTTTCCAAAAAATAGTAATGCAACCACTGTTGGAAATCCAGTGCGTTCATCCATCCAACAAATTACGCGTGCTGACAATTATTTTCGCTTGCAAAAACCATTTCATATTTTAGTGTTGGGTGGCAGCCAAGGCGCGCATGCGATTAATCAATTAATGACGAATTACGTTGCGCAATTATCTGATCAGGAATCATGCTTAATTTGGCATCAAACGGGTAAGAATGATTTTGAATTTGTCAAAAAAAATTATCAACATGCCAAAGTGATTCATCACGTCGCGCCTTTTATTGAAAAAATGGATGAGGCGTATGCGTGGGCGGATATTGTGATTTGTCGCGCGGGTGCATTAACGGTTTCTGAATTGGCGGCAGCGGGGTTGCCGAGTATTTTAATTCCGTATCCTTTCGCCGCAGATGATCATCAATATGCCAATGCGCGATTTTTAGAGCAGGCCTGCGCAGGTATTGTGTTTCGTGAAAGCGAATTAACTGTTGAAAAATTAAGCGCCTGCTTGAACGATTTATTTTCCTCGTCAGAACGATTGCAATCTATGGCAAAACAGGCAAAACTTTGCGCGCAACCGGATGCTGTTGCGAAGATTGTTGCGGCTTTGTTCAGTGATCCGTGTCAGTGATCCGTGTCGGTATGTTCTGATACGGATCACGGACACGGACACTTTTTGTTCATCAGAAGGAAATGTTAAGTGCGAAAACTGTTGTCTGCTCACAAAGTATTCTGTATCGGTATTGGCGGTATTGGCGTGAGTGGTTTGGCGGAATTGATGCATCAAAATGGCATCATAGTGGTTGGTTCTGATCCTGCAAAAAATGCGCAAACCAAACATTTGCAATCACTGGGTATCACCGTTTTTCCGTTCCATGATGCAAAAAATATCGAAGGTGCAGAATTGGTTGTTTATTCGAGCGCTGTAAAAGCAGACAATCCAGAGCGAATCGCAGCAGTTGCGAATCAGATCCCTGTCATCACACGCGGACAGTTGTTGGCTGAGGTGATGAAATCCTATTGCGGTATTAACGTTGCAGGAACGCATGGAAAAACGACGACATCTGGGATTATTGCGTGGGTTTTCGAACATGCTTCACTCGATCCCACTTTTATGATTGGTGGTGTGTTGCGTGATCGTCATTCTCCCATGCAGTTAGGAAAATCAAAGTTTTTTATCGCAGAATCCGATGAAAGTGACGCGTCATTTTTGTGGTTATCGCCGACTGTTGGCGTGATTACGAATATCGATGCGGATCATATGGAAACGTATGGTCATAATTTTGAAAATTTAAAGCGGAGTTTTTTAGAGTTTGCGAATCATATTGCTGCAGATGGTTTCGCGGTGGTTTGTATCGATGATCCAGTGATTCGAGAATTGAGTTCGCAAATGACGTGTCGTGTTATCACGTATGGCGCGAACTGGGACGCGAATTATCAATTGAAAAATTTTCGTCAGGCGGGATTGCAAAGTGAATTTACAGCAGTCATGCCGAGCGGTGAATCTGTAGAAATACAGCTAAATTTAGCGGGAAAACACAATGCATTGAATGCACTTGCTGCGATTGTGGTGGCACGCGAGTATGGGTTGAATGATGCAGCTGTGCAAAATGCGCTGCACACGTTTCCAGGCATGGGTCGTCGTTTTCAGCCGCATGGTTCCATGCCAGTCTCGGGTGGAACGGCATTATTATTCGATGATTATGGGCATCATCCCACGGAACTGAAAGTGACATTGTCAGCCGCGAAATCTGCGTGGCCAAATCGTCGTGTCGTATTGGTTTTTCAGCCGCATCGGTATACACGCACACGTGATTTACTGCCTGATTTTGTGGATGTTTTGAAGACAGCAGATCAGTTGGTGTTAACGGAAGTGTATGCAGCGTGCGAGCAAAAAATTCCGGGCGCAGACGGGCAAGCTTTGTTTGAAGCAATCAAAAAAGCAGGTGCGCAACACGCACAGTTTGTGCCGCAATTATCCGAATTACCTGCTGTTTTGCAGAAAATATTAAAACCGAATGATGTGGTGATATTGCAAGGTGCCGGTAATATTGTGACAATGGTTGATCAATTGGTGTCCGTGGTCCGTGCCCGTGATCCGTAAATACAGACACAGATCACGGACACGGATCACGGATCACGGATCACGGACACGGATCACGGACACGGATCACGGACACGGAGTTGCCATCAACATGCCTGCCAAAATTTACTCGAAAAAAAATCGCACATTGGTGCTATTCTACCTCAGTGTTTTTCTCGCAACCGTGCTTATTATTGCTGCCAGTTATGCCTGGCGTTGGATGTCCGAGCCGACGTCATTTCCGATCACGCAAGTCCGCGTTGAAGGCCAGTTAACGCATGAAACTCCCGCAGCTATTTTGCATATTATGCAGACGCGATTGACCGGTGGCTTTTTTTCATTGAACGTTTCTGCCGTAAAACAAACGATTTTAGCGATGCCTTGGGTTGCCGACGTATCTTTTCGACGCGTGTGGCCGCATACATTGGCTGTGCGAATCACCGAACAAAAAGCCGTCGCGCTTTTTGGAAAAACTGGTGTACTGAATGTAAACGGCAATATTTTTTATCCGAATGTAAAATCATTACCACGCAATTTACCTGATTTAGAAGGGCCCATCGATCAGTCGAAGGTGCTTTTTAATTTCTATCGCACAGTGAATCCATTGGCGAAATTGTTAGGTTTAAGTGTGATCGCGCTGCGTGTTAATGCAGAGCAAAGTTGGGATTTACAGCTCAGTAATCAAGTGCATGTTGCGTTGGGTCGTCAGCAAGTATTGGTGCGATTTAAGCGATTCGTGGCGATTTATCCTAAAATTGTAGCAGTTTCAAATAACCGTCAGATGGTTTCTGTTGATTTGCGTTATCCGGATGGTGTTGCGGTTCAATATGCTGATGCGACAATTTCCCCCAAAAAATAGATCTATTCGTCAGATTTCTATAGTGCAATAGAATTTGTTCGCATATACTAATTATTCACGTTTTAATCTCGCGACGATAGCGTTGATGTACAAAGGAGACATGAATCGGTATGCGAAAAAAGCAGGATAAAAATTTAATTGTCGCGCTCGATATTGGCACGAATAAAATTGCCGCATTAGTCGGTGAAATCACACCTGACGATCAAGTGAATATTATTGGATTTGGCGTGCATCCATCGCGCGGATTAAAACGCGGCGTGGTTATTAATATTGAAGCGACTGTTCAATCTATTCAACGTGCCATTGAAGAAGCTGAGCTCATGGCGGGTTGCGATATTCATGATGTTTTTACAGGCATTTCCGGTAGTCATATTAACAGTTTAAATTCACATGGAATTGTTGCGATTCGGGATCGTGAAGTGAATCAAGCCGATGTCGATCGCGTGATTGATGCGGCAAAAGCAGTGGTTATTCCAGCCGATCAAAAAATTCTTCATATTTTACCGCAAGAATTTATCGTCGATGCCCAAGAAGGGGTGCGCGAACCCGTCGGCATGTCTGGCGTTCGCTTAGAAGCAAAAGTGCATATTGTCACGGGTGCAGTGAGTGCTGCGCAAAACATTACAAAATGCGTCAAACAATGTGGATTGCAAGTCAGCGATATTATCTTAGAGCAATTGGCATCGGGATATGCGGTATTAACCGATGATGAAAAAGAATTGGGTGTGTGCATGATTGATATCGGTGGTGGCACCACTGATGTCGTGATTTTTAAAGATGGTGCGATTCGTCATACAGCAGTGATTCCAG
>Ga0207150_1037_pt1 | contig 35252 bp, 31 predicted proteins | sample Alteio_BWMinHeat_32_FD_153526 | JGI IMG/M metagenome (GOLD analysis project Ga0207150, IMG submission 153526) | Enriched cells from forest soil in Barre Woods Harvard Forest LTER site, Petersham, Massachusetts, United States -... | ecosystem: Environmental > Terrestrial > Soil > Temperate forest >...
GAGCCCAAGACGCCCAGCAAGGACGAAGCAGCGCTAATAAAGAATGCGGAGGCCTTCATCGAGGCATTTCACAAGGCCGACGCCAAGGCACTTGCGGCTATGTGGACGCCCGACGGCGATTATGTCAGTGAGACGGGCCAGACCTTCAAGGGCCGCGAGGCCATCGAAAAAGCCTTCAAGGAACTCTTCGCCGAGCACAAAGGGCTTAAGGTGCGCATTGAAAGCCAGTCCTTGCGTTTCGCGACGCCCGATGTCGCCATCGAGGACGGTGTCAGCTCGGTGATTCACGCCGATGGCGGTCCGCCCAGCCAGGCGCGCTACACCATCGTCCATATCAAAAAGGACGGTCAATGGCTGTTGAGCAGTGTCCGCGATGCTCCATTCGCAGCACCCACCAACCACGACAACCTCCGCGGTTTCGAGTGGGCCATCGGCGACTGGTCGGCCGATCCCGAGAAGGGCGAAACCGCTCACGTCACCTTCGAGTGGTCGCCGTCCGAGAATTTCGTCATCTCCACGTTCGCCAGCACGTTTAAGAACATCGCCGTCGGCGGCGGCACGCAGTGGATCGGTTGGGACCCGTCGAATAAACAAGTACGATCTTGGACCTTCGAGAACAACGGCGGCTTCGCCGAAAGCACCTGGACCCGCGACGGCGATAAATGGACCGTCAAAGCGACCGGAATAGTGCAAGACGGCAAGAAGCTAACTGCGACCCATATCATCACCAAGGTGGATGAGGATAGCTTTACCTTCCAATCCAAGGACCGCACCGAGGATGGCAAGCCGCAGCCCGACATCAAACCGATCAAATTCAAGCGGGCCAAGTAGTGGTTGGGAGGTAATGAAATCACTTGGCTGAATTCGAGAGTATTAAGGAGTACGATCATGTTTCCAAAGATTCTCTTCGTGATCCTAGCGACAGTCGCCTTGACACTAGTAACGGCTTCCAACGCCCAAGCCTGGGGCTGCTATCGCGGCGGCTACACGCACGTCGGCTACGGTGGCGTCACCCACGTCGGCTACGTCGGCGCGGCGGGCTACGGCGGCTACCGCGGCGGTTACAACGTTGAACATGTTGGCTATGGCGGCAGCTACGGTTATCACGCTGGTTACGGCAGCACATACGGCTATCACGCCGGCTATGGCTCCGCTTACCACACTGCGTATGGCACCGGCGGCTACCACTATGGCTACGGCACGGCGGGCTATGGCACGGCCGGCTACTATCGCGCTTGGTAATCTATCGTGTTGCCCGAGCCCGATCTCGACGAGATCGGTTCGGGCTGAAAAGGAGAACTTTATGTCCTTATATCGTTTCGCGAGCGTTTTGAGCTTGCTTGGCTGCCTGGCGGTCGCCACCTCGGCGGACCCGGACAAGAAGTCCGAAACTCCTGAAGACAAGCAGGTGGTCAATTCCAAGGCGACCCCCAGGACCGCGGTTTCCTCGATCAATTTCCGCAAGGAACTTGATCTGCCGTTCGATTCGCTAAGCACGCTGGGCTCACGAATTGAAACGGCCAGGCGGAAACCCGACCCGGTGGCCATGGCCCACGCCGCCAGTGAACTTGCTACCGCCGAAAAGGTCTCCGGCAAGACGGCGAGCTACACCTCCAAACAACTCATGAAAGAAGCCGCCGAACTCGCCGCCGTTCGACGGCAAGAAGCCGAGCTGCGGGCCACGCTCAATGTCGCCAACCAAATACAGTCCGAAGATGACAACCTGGTTCTGCTCAAGAAGCAGCTCGATATCGCTCAGGAGCAAACCAAGGCGGATAAGCAATTCCTGCTGAATAACACCGAGCCGACCAACGCACCGCGCAAGATCGTGATTAACAACTACACCACCGACTCGATCGACTTCTACGTCAACGGCTATTTCAAGATCAATGTCGGGCCAGGCGCGAGCGGAGTCATCATGGTCGAGCATCGTTGGAATCCAACCGTGATCACCGGTTACGGCAATCAGGACGTGAACCAGTACGGCCCGCGCAATATCTGGGGCCAATTCGACAAGTACACCTGGAACATCAACTGATGGTATGGCAACAACCAAGCAATCGACCACTAAACTAAACAATCCTGTCCCCGTGTTTCTCAGGACCTATTACTGGAAAAGGATGACACAATGAAAGGCACGAAAAGAAACAAACGGCCCATGACCATCGCACTGTTGCTCTCGCTTGGGGCAGCGTGCGCGTTATTCACGCTAGGCCTGTGGAGCCGGCCAAGCCTGGCTGCGGATCCCATAGACAATGCCAAGGAAGAAGCGGCGATTCAGAAGAACGCCGAGGCGTTTGTCGCGGCCTTCAACAAGGGCGACGCCAAGGCCGTTGCCGCCTTCTTCACGCCTAATGGCGACATGGTGGACCAAGAGGGTCATCACTTCAAGGGTCGCAAGGCGATCGAGGAGCTGTATCAGAAATTCTTCAGCGAAGTGAAGGGGGGGAAGCTGTACCTGCGCATCGAGTCGCTGCGCGTGGCCAAGGCGGACCTCGCCCTGGAAGACGGTGAATCCGAGGTCGTGCAGACCGAAGGCCCGCCCCTCGCCGGCCGCTATTCCGTCGTCTGGGTCAAGGAAGATGGCAAGTGGTTCATGGAGAGCGTCCGCGAAGCCCATGCCACGCCTCCGAATAACACCGAGAACTTGCAAGACCAGGCTTTTCTGATCGGCGATTGGGTCGAAGACGTGGACAAAGGTGGGTCTTCCACGATGTCCTATCACTGGCACGAATCGCAGAACTTCATCCTGAACCACTTTGATATATCGATGAAAGATATCTCGGTTGCAGGAGGCACGCAGATTATCGGCTGGGACGCGAGCGTCAAGAAGCCGCGCGCCTGGTCCTTCCTGTTCAACGGCGGCTTCGCCGAAACCGTATGGAACAAGGACGGCGACAACAAATGGAAGCTCGCCATCAACGCCACGCAACGTGATGGCACCAAGATTACCGCGACTAACGTTTTCAAGAAGATCGACAACGACCACTTCTCCATCCAGTTCGTCGATCGCAAAGTGGATGGCAAGGCCCTCCCCGATGACAAGGAAATCAAAATGAAACGCGTCAAGTGAGTCGAAACCTTATGATCATCTGTGAATCTAATAACTCAGAAAAGGAGCAAACACCATGCGAACCATGTTCATCTCCGCCTTCTTGGCCGGGATCCTTGCCCTAGCAACCTGCACCCAGGCGCACGCCTATGGTGCGGCCACTCGAACCGCCACCTATACGAATCCCGCTACCGGCCGCACGACAACCGCCACGGGGACAGCAACCGCGGGCCCCGGCGGCGCCTCCCGGACGGGTACGGTTACCAGTACAGGTCCCGGCGGCACAGCCACAGCTTCCGGCAGTCGTGCCTACTCGCCGACCATGTACGGCGGCTATAGTGCCGGCGGCAGCGTGACGGCTGCGGGACCCTACGGCTCATATTCGGGCGGCGTTGCTCGTGTTGTTCCGTAGGTCCGGCGAGCCGGGCCGGACAGGTGCCGCTCGGCTCGCGGCACCTACTCGTGGGGGCGCGAAGGGTCGCGCCCCCGTTCCTTCCACGCGCGATGATTGGTCTCATGACTACCGCACGTCGTCTCCGCCGCCGCCAAGCCTTAGTGGTCAGGGCAAGTTTGGCGGAGGGCCGAACCTATATGAGTTCCGGACGTCCTGTCCGGCAATACCCGTATTTGACGCTGGCTCAAGTTCACGCCGCCTTGACGTACTACTACGATCATCAGGAAGAGATGGACCGCGACATCGAGCGCCGCTGGAAGCGAGTCGCTGACATCAAGGCAAAGCGAGCGGATAGCAAGATGCAGGACAAACTTCGGGAGCTCGGCCACCTGCCATGAGCGTCCCTCTGTACATTGACCATCACGTCAAGAGTGCCATTACAGAGGTCTCCGCCGGCGTGGCGTGGACGTGCTGACATGCGCGGAGGACGGTACCGATCGATCTGACGATGACAAAATCTTCCAGCGTGCCACCCAGCTTGGGCGTGCCGTCTTCACGCAGGATGATGATTTTCTCGCCCTGGCCAACGAATGGTTGGCCAAGGGCCGCGATTTTGCCGGCGTCATCTATGCTCACCAATTGGGCAGGGCACTGGCTGTCCAGAGCTCCTCGGCTAGCTCATTCCACCCGCGGGCCTTACATTGTAAGGCAATCGCCAGACCGACATTCAACCCGAACGTTGATCTGTCCCTCCAGTCCACATCGATGCTTTTGACCAGTTCCGCCTTTGGCTCTACGATCTCAACGGGTGTGTGCCGATCAAGGCGCATCTTGTGAGTTCCAACCAGGAGCAATGCCGGATTGGACTTTGTCGCGGCTTCTAACTGGAAGCCAAGGAAGTGAGTTGGCGGCATCAGTTTATCGTTGACGACGGCACGGCCTCCGGACTCAAATCGCACCAGCTTCGCACTCTCGGGCGGCAAGGGGAGATCATACTGGCCATAGTCCGCGAGCAGTTGATCAAAGCTCTTCTCAATGGATTTGACAAGTTGAGCGGCTTGTTCGGCAACTTCCGGGTCGCTATCCTTGGCAGCTTTCCGCAGGGCTTCCAGGGCGGGGATGCCGATGGCCGCCAGCGCCTTGGAGGCCTGCTCGCGTTTCTCGATTTTTGAATCGCGCAGTTGTGCAATCAGGTTCGGAATAGTGTCGATGCCAGGCCTCTTGGCGTCTTTGTCTTTGTCGTCGCCTTGCCCGGATGGTTGTTGATCGGAACTTTGCTGGGCACGTGCGTGCTGCGCTGAGCGGCCACATCCACATAGAAGAATTGGAATAACCAGGAGGCACAGAAGCCGACAGGAAATGAACATCGTTCACTGTCCACTTGCAATCACGTGTTCGGAGAACGAGCAGGGGTGTCTTGCGATCATGCTACTCGCCTTTGGCGGCGGCGGCAGCTTGAAAAAAGTCTTCCAATCGAAGTGCTGGACCGGCCAAACCGGCGCAGCCCAATGGTATCGCATCTCGGAGAGTCAACCACATTGCCAGTCGCCCCAGATCTGCTCGAATCGGCCCTTGGCAAGAGCCTTCGTATCGGCGAAGAAGGTCAACTCACCCAGGTCACCCCAGTGCATGCCTGTATTGCGATCTGAAGCAATCTGCAAGAACATCATGCGTCCCGTCTCAATCACCGGCGACGGAAAGTTTTGCGAGACTCGGCTGTAACCCCCCAAATGATGGTAAATATGCAGTGGATCATACTCGCCCATGCACTGGGCGCTCTGGATCGACCAAAAGTCGGAGTACATCCGGGAATATCGTTGCCGTTCGTCATCATTGAGTTTCAGCACTACCGGGACTTGTTCTTCCAAGTAACGAGGAAGCGACAGAACTGGAATCGGTTCGGCGATCGCCGCGGTAAACGAATGCACGCGGTTCGGCGTCTTCAATCGCTTCAGCTTTGCGTTAGCGGGAGTGTGATAGACTACTGTGTACCCGTCTTGCTCTACGTAATCGGGCGCTAGCATGAGATCAGGATCGCCCTCTTCGACCCAACCCCACCCGGAGAAGATCGAAAGCAATCCCTCTCGCGGCAACCAGTTGATAAGAGTTCCCAACTTCGCGACTTCCGCAAGGTTAATCTGGGCAAGAAACGCCAACGGCTTGCAGATCCAAGGTAGCGGCCAGGCGCTTTCTTCGGGCAGTGTGGCCGGGCGCGGCGCCGTGAGCAATTTCGGATGGTCATAGTAGATGGGCCACTTCACTTCCGGGGGCAAATCGGGCCGGCCACCGATCTTGGTGATGCCCAAGGACAGCTCCGGCTCCGAGGATTCCTTTGTGCGCAGGAGGATCGCGGGGCGAATTGCCGCGTGCACCGCCTCGCGATGTCTCGCGAGATCATGAATATCGATTAACCGATCGATGATCCTCAACTCGTCATAAGGTTGCTGCTTAAGTTCGCTCGTCAAATCGATGAGGCGCAGGCCGGACTCGTCGAGCTTGTTCCACATCAGCGTGTAGGCCTGGTCCGTGAGCGACTCGAGGAACTCGATCGGGACCGAGCCATCGAGCGGAACCGCGACAAATACGAGCCCGTTCCGCTCCGGCCAGTCCTTTTGCCGAATCACGGGGTACCGCTCGCGCAGGCGCTGGAGGTCGGTTACTGGCACCGGGAAGTGCGCGCAATTCTGACCTTCCCAATTGAAAACCCAGAGAAAGGTTCCCGCACCGGGCAATTTGACGTCGGGCTCGTCACGATCTGTGGATTCGTCGCGAGCGCCTTTCTTCGCAAGTGCATGCGACGCCAGTTTACGAATGAGCTGTTTCGGATATGCCATAGCGAATCACCGCGAAACAAGTTGCCCAGGACGCAGGCACGGAATCACCTGCGATAGGTGGAATCTCCTCCGTCGAACCTCTGCGTGAGTCGTTCCGGGGCTGCCCGCGCTTCGCGAGTTTCTCAGCTGTGCGAATCGCCTTTGGCCAGTTCTTCGAGTAACTCCCTAGCTTGCCGTGTTGCCAGGCGCTCAAGCAGTCTCACAGGCCAGACAACTCGGCGTTACATGGTTTGAGACCTCGATGTGGAAATTGTATGGGCAACTTCGCGGGCGTATAGCTGCCAAGCGGCGGTGCCTTGGGAGCTGAAGACGGCATACTAACTGCGACCCTCGACAAAAATAATGGATGAAATCCGCGGTTCCGGAACACTACTTTAAGACCATGGACCGTGCATCACTGGCTGCCAAGCTGTTGCGTTGTCCGGAGGGAACGGTCTCCGGTGTCGTAAAACGGCTCAGCGACGAGCAATTGCTCCAGCGCTATACGGCGGGGAACCGGCAAGTGCTGGAGGAGTTGTTTGACCGCTATCGTTTGCCGGCCTATCGCGTGGCCTACCGTCTCTTAGGCAATGAAGCCGATGCGCTGGATGCGGTGCAGGAAGGCTTCGTGAAGGCTCTTTCTCACCTGGACGGTTTTCAAGGACGCAGCAGCTTCAAGACGTGGCTCTTCCGGGTCGTGAGCAATGCAGCCCTGGACTTGGGCCGGGCACGCCGTCGCCGGGAATGCCTAAGCCTGGACATCTCACGCGACGACGACAACGAGCTTCGGCAACCAGTCGTGCTCAACGATCCGGCGTCCGGCCTGGAACGAGATGACTTGCGCCGTTTGCTGCAAAGAGCATTGGCCCAGCTTCCCGATGCCCAACAGCGAACATTTATCTTGCTCGCCGATGGTGGTTTGAGCTACCGTCAAATAGCGGACGTGCTGGAGATTTCCATCGGCACGGTCATGAGCCGGCTCTTTTACGCCCGACAGAAGCTGCGGGCTTGGCTGGCGGCACGGCTGCCGGAAGGTGTCCTTTAATTTAATCGGAAGTCTCTCTTCTGAAGCGCGGATTGTTCAGGGTGATCCTTCTGTCAGTGGCGTTAGAGCGATGCGCATGTCCGCATTTGAGGCTGTATATACCGGCACGCCAATCGACTTCCACGCGAATTTGTACTTCTCCGGCTCCTTACCGAAATCATCGAGAATGCGAAAAGGCTTGCCTGCGATGATGAAGGCCGCATATTGGGCGTCGCCCGACTTGGCTGGCACATTGACCTCCCATTTCGTACCCGAGCCATGTTTGGCCTCCTTGTCGCGGGTCTCGGGGGATACGGCGGCGCTGAGCGTCAACAAGGCTTCCCGTACTTGATAGGAAATCGGAGCTTGGACCTTGTCCCTGGCCCGCAGGACAATCCGCCAGTTGCCCTCGGTTGGGTTATCGACCACCAGCGTCGCTCCGGAACGAGTGACCGGCTTCACGTCGGCCACTGTGCAACCGGACTTGCTGGTGCAGTCCAAGAGGAACGCATCCACGCCGCCTTCGCCAATGGACTCACTAGCGACGGCGACGCGCCATTGGACCAGCTTTGCCGGCAAAGTGCGATCGACGATGGCCAGCGCGTGCGAACCGGAACCCGGCACTTCTTTGGAAGTAACCTTCGCATCATAGAATTCAACCCAGCCGCTGATGTCGGCCTGCAGGTTCGTCAAGCGGATGGCGCCTTGTTCCGCTTTGTCCAAAGCCACGGCAAACTTCTCTACGCGCAGCTCGGCCTTGATCGGCACCGTCGGAGCCGGCGGATCGCTGGGATTCTCGTATTCTGCACCGCCACGATTGGACCAATAAATCTCTTTCGTTTCTCCTCCCTTGTTGAGACTCACCATCTCAATGTTCTGCATGGGGCCGACATGATGCTCGTTGTCAAGCGGCTCTCCCGTGGGGGCAATATTGTTGATTGCCGGGTTGCCCGGTAAGCCACAGAACAGGTCCTGCGCCCCGGCAAAGGGTATCCGCATGACGTAGCGGGCCGCTTGAGTATCGGGTGGCACTCGGATATAGAACGTCTCAAGCCGGCGCACCGGAATCGTTTGCCGGTATTTTTCGACAAAAGGAGTTTCTTCTTCCAGAACTTCGGGCACGCGTACGGAGAGGGGCACCTCCTGCATGACGACCGAGGCTTTCACGTCCTTCAACTGCAAAAAACCGACGTGCAGTCCGCCGGTCAGCTTGGCATTGAAGCGGACGCGCTCGGGACGATCCCGGACAAAGCTGACTTTCGGGTCGAGAATCTCATAAGTTCCGTCATCACCGCGCACCGAAAGTTCGTAGTCGCGGCCGCCGCCATAACCGCCGATGCGGGTCAGCCATAGCTCTCCCGCAAATGGTCCACCGGCCTTGGGGAGATCGGCCTGAAAGCCATTAACGACACGGCTTTTGCCGTTCTCCTTTCGCGTCGCGATAAAGGAGGTCAGCACCGGATTGTCGGGATCATCCGCTTTCGCCATTTTGGCCAATTGTTCCCAGGCGCCGGCGGCGTTGACGAGGCCAAAGCCCTGCGTTGTGGACGGAATGCCCCTGATCCAGCGCGCTCCTGTGAAAACTGCCTGCGTCAGACGTGCACCGTCGAAGCGAATGTGCTGCCGTTTCGCCTCACTGATGATGTCGGCCAGGACGCCGCTCACGACTGGGATGGTCGGCGACGGATTGGCTCCAATCGAATAGCCGGGAGGTGCAAATGCTTGCAGTTTTTTCTCCTGGTTGTAGCGATTGCCGTCTTCAGAAACAAAATCATAGGGCATGTATCGGGACTCGGTGCCGAGCTGGGCGGAAGGCGCGGCAATGGTATTGACGATGCCGTCGGGACAGAAGAAGACGCCGCCGTTGATGTACTCCACGTAAGGGGGTGACGTTTGCCGGTTGCGGCGAAGCAGTTCCGGGCCGGCATAGTCCAGGACATTGAAGGAATTGGGTGCACCGGCGCAGGCAGCAAACGGTTTTTTGTACGTTTCGAGCGCGCGGGTGAGCAGGTTGCGATAGAAGTCGTCCCTGCCTCCGTCGAGCGGCCGGCCGATGCCGCCTGACACGTTGATGACGTCAACATCGGGCCGTGCCATGGCGCTTAAGAGAGCGGGCCAGTAAGGCTGGAAGACGACGTCGATCAGTTGGGCATTGGGGGCAGCGCCGTCAAACAATCCCCCCGTCTGCTTGTTCGCCGCCAACGGCCCGGCAACGAGGGCCCCATGACTGCCGGTCGAAATCGACAGGTAGGCAGCTTTCTTGGAACGGTCGATCTTCACGCCAAACGGAATGCGGTTGTCGTTTTCTCCTTGCTTGCGGCCGAACCAATCGATGTCGTGGGTCTCGGAATAATCTCCTAACGCCTTGTGGTTAGCGAAGTCCCCGGCGCCGTCGGTATCGACCCAAATACGGCTTTTCTTCTCATCCCACAACACGCCCACCGATAACGCCGCCTTCTTCAAGCGAGGGTCCTGGTCCTTTTCCCAGGAGCGGAACTGGCCGAGATAAAACTCATGAGTGAACATCCCGAAACGATAGCTGCCGTCATTCGGCACCTTCCAGGCGCGTCCCGCTGCCTCGAAGCTCCCATTCTTGACTTCGATGGGCTCGCCAAACTGAACCCAGAGGGGGCTCTTGGTTGGATCGCTGAAGGTCATGATGTCGGCAACCTTGGGAACCGTGTTGCCGTCGGCATCCTTGGCAAGTTGAATGCAGGGATGGAGCAGGTCGAGACCTTGATCGACGACGGCGACACGAACACCGCGGCCGTCCGCGTTGGGATGCTCCTTCCACAGGGCAAGCAGGCCGGCGTCTTCGGCGGCAAAATAGGGACCATCCTTGGGCAACGACGTTCCTACCTTGGGGACGGGTATAGAAATGTCGCCCACCGGCTTCGGCTTCCGTTCCGAAAGAGGCACATAGGAAGTGTCGGGCGAGAAGCGATACCTGGAAGAGTCCGCGGCCAGGGCGCTGGCATGGAGGACGTCGGGAAGATCCAGCGCGTCCATGAACTTTTCCCTGGGCAGCAACACCAGGGCGTAGCCGACTTTTTCGTCGGAGGATTCCACGTCGGCTCCCAGGTCGCGAAGCGACTTGAGCATGCTGCTGCCGCGCCCGGCTTCGGAAATGAGCTGTACGGCGACTTTGGGCCTGTCACTGAAGTAGGCAGTGATGAAGGTGCCCATCTCAACATCGTTAAGCACGGGCCGGCCGCTGCGCTGGGCAAAAGCTGGAATCGATGCGGGACCAAGGAAAAGGAGCAGCGCAAAAAAGAGTCGGTGGGTCTTATTATTCGCAAAGTTCATAGGTCCTCGCTTTCTAGGCATAAAACGAGCCACACGATAACCGCCGGCCCGAACTGCAAAAATGCACGGGAGGCCTCCATGTAAATCGGGCAGTGGGTGAATTCGAATATGCAAACGGGAAGTTCCCGGTCGGAATGATGGAATCTTATTCGCCGGATGGTGCCTTGCCATGAAATTCCCGTGTTTTCCTGCTGCCTGTCGCAAGCGGCAGCTTTTGCAGCTCGACTTCGGTTTTGACGACCACTGCGCCACCTCTCGACTCTACTTCTTTCCCCGAACTGTTTCTCAAATAGTGGCGGGCTGGCCATCGAGAACCGGCGCGGCAGTTTTAGCTTGACACCTCGTGAATCGCTCGGATACCATCACGGCTTCCTAATTCCCCACGTCGGCATCACAGTAACGGAGATACCCATGCAGCCAAAGCTGCCAATGGTCTTGCCTGTCGTCTTGATCCTGTGCACAAACCTCGACGCCAAGGACCAACTCGAGCCGCGCTACAACAATAAGCCGCTTAGCTATTGGGTGGAGCGGTTTGAGAAGGCGGAAACCGACAATGACCGAGAGGAAGCGGTGAACGCCATTTGCAAATTCGGAAAGGACGCGGCTCCGGCGGCCCACAAACTCATCCTCTTGCTTGACGACCACTCAGATGATTTTCGTCTGCGCGTAGAACGGATGCTGTCCGTAATTGGATCGGGGCTCAAGCCGGTTGTACCCGAACTGGTCAAGATGCTCCAGGATGGCACAGCGCGGTATCCGAAGGATGTCATTGAGGTAATCGGCTATGCTGGTACCGACGCATTGGAAGCGGTCCCGATCCTGACGAAAATGCTCGATAACCCGAACTGTATGTTGATGCGATCAGCGTGCTTTGTAAGATCGGGCCTGGGGCAAAGTCCGCAATCTCTCGGATCAAAAAAGCCATTCTCGCCGGTGCCGAGCGGCATGACGAGGTAATGTTTTATCGCATGGAGCAACTCGCCAATCTCGGTGATGACGCAGTTCCGTTGCTTACAGATTTTCTGGATTCCGAAGACCAAAATTGCGTGGAAGGTTGCGCCGAAGGCCTTCGAAAGCTTGGCCCCAAGGCCAGGTCAGCCGTTCCGAAGCTTGAGTCGGCCCTCAAGAGGCAAGCAGCAGAACCCAATTCTCGATTCTACGTTGCCAGGGCACTATGGCAGATCGATAATAGAAATGCAGCAGTGCTCCCAGTCTTGATTGAGCTACTCGACAGCTATCTGACCATCGACAGTACCGCCGATCTTATGGGAGAAATTGGTCCAGATGCCAAAGATGCCACTGCAGCCCTCAAGCGGCAACTCGATCGCGGGTGGCTTGAAGTCGCTCAACTTCATTTTGACGCCTTCGGTGTCCTCGCCGTCAATGTCCGGTGCCATCATCCCAATGCGTAAGAATCGCAAATCATATAGTTCGCCATCGGCAAAATCAGCAAACGTCAAGTTTCCATACTTGATGTCGCCGACGTCCTTGATCACACGCTCGAAAAGGTCCTCGGCTTCTTTGGTCAGTTTGTCGGCACTTTCTTCGTCGTTTTCCTTGGCCCGCAGGGCAAGCCGCTTGGCATGCATGGCTAACGTAAAGCATGCTTGTCCCCTGGATTGATGATCCTTGCTTTTATCAATGACGGCACGCAGAAACGAAGCGGCTTGCTTCGTGTCGTGTTCGTTCAAATACCGGCACCAAGACCCTCGAATTTCCAGCCAAAAACGGTCGGTTGAGCGGGGGAGCGGTTATGCCCAATTCAATTCCTCTTCCCAACAATCGCATCGAGGTCGAATTCCAATGTCCGTGTCCAGTCTTCCATGCCAAGCGTCACACGCAGAGTGTTGTCCCGGATTTGAAGCCTGGTGATGCCGAGAAGATAGGGTCCGTACAGATACCAACGATCGCCGACGCGGGCGTAACCACCCTTGGGTTTGGGTTCGGGGAGCTTTCCTTTGAATGGCACCTCCAATTCCAAGGGCTGATCCAGCCCGGTGTTCAGATCCATGAGCGAGAATGGGAATCGGTAGACCGTATCGCCGGCGTTCGTCACATAGCCTCCCTCGGAGAGCCTACAGGCGTAATTCTGCCCAAAGCTGATCGGGTCTGCCGCAGGTCCCGTTTCCAGCCAGACCTCGCGCCGTTCCGATAGGGGCTCGCGAAACCAGTCCACCCGGCAAAGAAAATCGCTTTTCGGCCTGAACCTGCGTAGCCCCAGCTTCACCATTCCACCACCCTGACAAAGCCAAACGGCTCCATCCTTTTGGGCTTGAAACCATTCGCCTTTTACCATGCGCGGCAGGGTCGTCATGGCGATGGGACCACCGGCGTCCAGGAATTCATAAACGACACAGTCCGACAAATACTCTGGCCATTCTTTCGGCCCTTTGGCCACGGCGACGAAGATGCTATAGCGCGTCTCCCCCCCCTGCTTCCAGGGTCTTTCGACCACGACCGGGCCGCCCACGATGGACGACGTGCCAGATGGAACTGGCTTGTCCTTACGGGGTCAATGCTGATCATGATCGTGACAAGTTGAAAGATGCTAACAAGAAAGATGGGATAACCTGGCGTTCCTTCTGGAATGGGGGCAGCCCCGATGGTTCAATTGCGACCAAGTGGAATGTCCGTAGTTGGCCCACGCTCGTTATCATCGATCACAAGGGAGTTATCTACAACAGGTTCAAAGGCTCACCCGGCGATAACCTTCTCGACCGAATAATCGACGAGCTGGTCAAGGACGCGGAACAGGACAAGAAATGATGGGCCGCTTTTTGCAAAGCGGGCAATTCCTGTCCATCCTCAATACGTCGTGCATTCTGTCTCAGCGACGCCGTCGTTCTTTACAGGCGGCCGGAACGCACGTCCCAGACGCTCCGCGTCCTAGGGGTTGAACGGGTACTCTTGCACCCAGTGGAATCCACGCGATCGGAAGACGTATTGCTTCTCGGCCGCCGGAATCCTGCGAAACGTCATGCGCACTTTTTGGTCGTAAAAGGAGCCTTCCATGGTAAGCACGTCCGGCTCCGGAAATGACACTTGCAATGTGCCTACGGATTTCCTGTCTTGTAGTGAGACCAACATCAGCTCGGAGGACGTATCACTCTGGTTGATGAAGCTTGCACCGGTGTTGTCGTCAAACACGAAAGCTACGCCCCACTGCCGGATGTTCGCCAGGATCACCGGTGGCATGGCGGAGTCGCCCTTCCAGGAGGTGGGTTTGAACGTCTGCGGCGGCGGATTCTCCGGTTGTTCTGGGAACGGCACCTTCTGTTTCTTGCTTGTCATATCCGACGTGAAAGACAAAACCATTCGCGGCCTCAATTGGCGAAATCAGGTCGCGCTCCCAGAGCTCGGTCATTCTCCGAATATAGGCTTGCTCCATTGAGATCGACAGCTCCCGGCTTGTGCACATGCATGATCGGTCCTGCAATTCTACGTAGTGCATCCGCAAATGACGTTGATTAAACTCGCGCGTTGGCGGCCGGGACGTAGTCGCTGAAGTCGGGCGAGGTGACCTGGCTCGACTTGGCCGACAAGAAAGACGCGCCCAAGTGAGCGTGAGCATATGCCCCCTGCGGGACTCGAACCCGCACCGCAGCGGCTTTAGAGGCCGGCGCTCTGCCATTGAGCTAAGGGGGCAAGCATCCAAGGCCTTACAGACCTTGTAGGCTTCCGTTCAACTTTTATTTACGCCAGAGTCGCCCGTACAAGCGGCGGATATCCTCCTCCGCAATGAGCAACGGCTTCACCTCATCTTCGCAGATTTTCGGATAGCGGGCGACGCGATAGGCCGCCTCAATACCTTCATCGGATACAAAGAGTTCGATTCGTCCCGAAGGCAGCTCTACCTGTCGGCAAAAACAGGACGGCAATTTGGGTTCGGGGATTGGCACTGCGGCTCCATAGCCGATCGGACGCCCTCGGTCGTCTCGAATGCGCGTTCGCCGCACCCGGTTGTGAGGAAGCTTGCGATACCAGCGCCGCCAGGCGGCGGCCTGGCATCGTGCGTTCATCCATAACTTGTTCAACTCCTTCAGCATCAGAAAAAGCTCATACGAACAGGGGTAAAAACCCCAGCGGCCACGATGAATCTACAACATCATCTTGCTCCTTAATCAGAGATTGGCGAACGAACCTCAGCAGCCCGGCCGGGATTCACAGTGATCCCACGTAAATCCCGAGCGGCAAGGAAGTCGCTTGAATTCAAACAACGATACCTATCGAGCAGTCGGCGACGGTTGCCGGTAACCGGTTCCGTAGCGAGCGCGGTTACCTGATTGTGGCGATCGGGTTCTCGAAAGAGCGTGAAACGTATGTTCGAGCGGAAAAGGTGATCGGCGGCGCTCAGCAAACGCTGCTCGGAGTTCATTCCGCAAACGACCAGGTGGGGATGTTCAGGTTGTTCCGATGGAAACTGGCGAGTTGCCTCAATGGCTGCGTGCGCCGCCTGCACGACGATTTGGGGCGGGGGGAGATCGTAGCGGACAAAGATGTACGTGTACGGGATCTACCGGAATTCGGACTCCATATCAAACTCCATTCCAAGATTGTACCTCAGTTGAGATGGGCTGGCAACGGTAGCCCAAAAAGTCGGTCGTGGGGCGCATCCTTGTGACAGTTCATGCACGATTCGACTCGGCCCGAAGAAGTCACCGTTTTTCCGTCCGCTGTCAGCGTGCCGTAAACCCATCCCAGGTCAGTCGCGGGGGTTTGGGAGTCCAACTTGTACATCACGAATAGCGAGGCCTTTTCTTTCGCGTGGTAAGTGCGACCATCGCATTGGGCGAAGGGTACATAGCGATCTTCTTGTTTTTTCTCCACGCCTTCGTGGCGCACGGTAATCATGCGGGTGACGGCTTGTACCCGTTCTCCGGTATCGGTTACGTCTTCCGGAACCCAAGCTTCTTTCACGAGGACCTGCCCGACAGGATTGGGTCCGTGCTCCTCGTAGTAGGTTTTGTCGATCATATCCTTGGCGAAAAGTGCATAGATCTTCCGACCGTGGGTTGCTGAGTCTGCGCTGTTGCTCACGCTCATTCTGGGTGCTCCGGCCAACATGAATGCCGTGTAGTGAGCACAATTCACGGGTGCCCAACGATAATCGAAATTGACGCGGTGGAATGTCTGGTAGGACTGTGCAATCTCCAACAGCCTGGTCTCAAATCCGTCTTGTGCCGAACTATCGGTCGTTGGCTCGTCGGCGAGTTTTGACCGTGCGTTGCCGCTTTCTTTCCCGTGCTTAGGTTCGCAGCCAACCAGAATTATGGTTTGGAATGCTAGTAATGCAGCAGCGGAAGTAAACAGACAGGTTTTCATGGGCATGCATTCCTTTCTGGCCAACGATCACCTAAAGCCGCCTCCCGCTCATGTGGACTGCCAGGCGTACCGTGGTCCTGATCCGGCGATACCCGCTGATACGGTCAAGGCTAGCTGCTATAACGGAAGCGCGTGCAAGTTGCAAGAGGGCCGACAAGTAGCAAATTGTCTTATTCGGAAACACGATAAAGTGGGAAAGCTGCCGTGGTTGCGTTGCGCAGCGGCCAGGCGGCCGGCGGCCGTCTACCGCGCCATGAGCTTTTTCCGGCAGGGCAAAGACGACGAGGACCGCAAGTTGGCAATGCTGCCGCCAAGAACTTACGGCGAACCGATTACTTCTTTCCGCGCCTTTGCACTTTTGTTTCGCAGTCTATCAGCCAAGGGAGCCATCGCGCGGGCAGGGCTTGCGGGAATTATGGTCTCCTTAGATCATTTGAGCGCCTCCGAATTCGCAGTTGGTCTTGTGTCTGTGTCTGGCAGGCGCAGAGCATTGCGTGTTCATTGCATTGAATCGATCCCGCTCAGGTCGATGAAGACGTGCGCGGCCGAATTCGGTTCGGCGCAAAAACAGCGGCTCTCATCGGACTTTAACAATGTTCCGCGCGGAACATTTTCCCGCACCCCAATCCCTCCCCCTAGCCATATATGGCGCTTGGCGGCGGTGCCCATTTCCTGAACGCAACCCCGTGCGACCATAGAACTTATGGAATCTACCCTCACCGCCAAGGGGGGTGCGGAACTTGGCGGTGTGAGGGCACCCAGGATAGGAGCTCTACCGGTCCGTCACGTTGATCGGCGGCAAATCGGCCTTGCCTAGGCGGTCGTTCATCTTCTTTAGCGTGTTGTCCGCGAACTCGTTCCACTTCTTTAGCTCAGCCTTTTGTGCCTTCATCCGGTCGGCACATGCGGTCACCACCTGCGGAGTCGGCTCGGCATCGGCCACCTGAAGAAGTTGCAGCAAGCGCGTCAGCTCGGATACCAGGCGCCGAAGGCCGGTTGCCTTGATATCGGCGTCGGGATCTTCTTCGTCGTCGGGAATCGTTCCTTCGATGATGCCCGCCTTCTTGTCGAGCGACTCCAGTGCACTCTTCAAGTCCTTGTCCTTGACCTTGCCGAGGAGTTCTTTTGCCTGCTGCCGTATTTGGGCCAGATCTTTGAGGGCCTTGTCCAAGTCGCGCATTCCATCGCAGCACTGTAGCGACAGGTCGAGCTGCTTTGCCAGGCCCTCGGCCGATGTCTTGACGCGCGGGTCCATCTTCACGGTCAGCGGCTCCTCGTGGGTTTTGCCGGCGACCTTCAGGCGCAGGGTGTAATCGCCCGGCAACACCCACGGTCCGCGCGGCTCGGGAGGTGTGTTGCGGTAGACCGCTGTCATCGGCAGGTCCTTCGATCCGGGCGGCGGCGGATAGTGCAGGTCCCAGACGAAGCGGTGAATCCCCGCGGAAGTTGCCAGTTGCTGCGGTGGGCGAATCCAGTAAGTAGGCACATCGAGGTTTTTGGGATCGAGCGTCTCGGGCCGGTCGTCACTCGAAAAGCGGCGGATGACTTTACCTTTGCCATCCAGGATCTCGAGGACTACCGGATCCTTCACAGCGTTACTCAAGTAGTAATTGATGAAGGCGCCTTCGGGAGGGTTCTGGCCGGCCGGCTCCTCGGGAGGCAACGGCGTGTCCTCGTTGACGTTCCAGCGGACACGATGCGCGACTTGTGGACGGAATATTACGTCGTCTCCAATCACCCAAATCATGCCACTACCGGGATTCACGCTCTCGATCTTCCCTCGGAAGAATTGCCGCAATGGCGTGATGTCATCGAGAATCCAGAAGGACCGACCGTGGGTGCCGACCACGAGGTCATCATCGTGAATGACCAGGTCGCGGATGGAGGTTGCGGGCATGTTTTGCCGGAGCGGATACCAATCGTTGCCGTCATTGAACGAGACAAAGACGGCACGCTCGGTGCCGGCAAAGAGCAGTCCCTTTCGCACGGGGTCCTCGCGGACCACGTTTACGGGGGCATCGCTGGGCAAACCATCGACGATCTCCTTCCAGGTCTTGCCGCCGTCGTGCGTGCGGTAGATATGGGGGCGCTGATCATCCAGGCGAATGCGATTGACGGCGGCGTAGGCGGTATCTGAATCAAAGTGGCCGGCGTCCATAAGCGACACCTTACTCCACGAGGTGATGGACGCGGGCGTCACATCTTTCCAGTTCTTGCCGCCGTCGCGAGTCACATGGATCAGGCCGTCGTCGGTGCCCGCCCAGATGGTATCGGCGTCTTTGTACGATGGTGCGATGGTGTAGATCACACCGCGCCGCGGTTGATTGGCCAGTTCCGGCGTGCGGTAGACGCCGATGCTCTCCGGCACTTCAGGCTTTTCCCGCGACAGGTCGAGGCTGATGATTTGCCAGTGCTGCCCGCCATCGGTCGTCTTGAACAGCACGTTGGCTCCGAAGAAAAGACACTTGGGATCGACCGGCGAGAACAACAACGGAGCCGTGCGGAGGTAGCGGTACTTGCCCGAGCGGAGAGCCTCGGGGCCGACGCGCTCGGTTTGACCGGTACGGCGATCGAAACGAGTGACTTTGCCTGCGTAGACGATGTCCGGATTGAGCGGGTCCGGGGCGATGTAGTCCCACTCAAAGGCGCCGACGGGATGCCATTCGCGGTAAGTGATCTGTCCGTAAGGACCGCGGCTGCAGACCGCCGCCGAGCCGCTTTCTTGCTGACCGCCGTAGACCCAATAGGGAAACTGATTGTCGGTGATGACGTGGAAGAACTGGGCGGTCGGTTGGTTATACCACGAGCTCCAGGTTTTGCCGGCGTTAACGGTTACAGCGGCACCCTGGTCGCCCGCCAGGAGCATGATGTCGGAGTCGTCGGGATTGATCCAAAGGGTATGGTAGTCGTCGCCGCCGGGGGCGCCTTTGATACAGGTGAAGTTCTTGCCGCCGTCGGTCGAGCGATAAGTGGACGTATTCAACACGTAGACGGTGTCCGGCTTTTTTGGATCAACCTTGACCTCGGCGAAGTCGAAACCGCGGCCGCACAGGCGTGACTCCTCATTGACGCGTTCCCAGTTGTCGCCGGCATCGCTGGAATGGTACAGGCCGCGACGTTCGCGCGCGTCAACCAGGGCATAGAGCTGCTTTGGATCGCTCGGGGCGACGGCGATTCCGATGCGGCCGAGTTTCTGCTCGGCACCGGGAAGCCCCTTGGTGAGTTGACGCCATTTAGTACCGCCATCGGTGGATTTGTAGAGTCCACTACCGGTTCCTTGCCAGCTACCGTTTTCCCACGGTCCTTGCCGGGATTCAAAAAGACTCGCATAGACAGTCTGTGGCTGTGTGGGATCAAAGGCGAGCGCGACGGCACCGGTGTTTTCATCGCGAGACAGGACCTGTTCCCACGTCTTACCGCCGTCGTTGGTGCGGTAGACGCCGCGTTCCTTGTTGGGACCAAAGGGGTGGCCGAGAACGGCAACGAAGGCACGGTCGGGATCCTTCGGATCGATTAGGATGGCCGAGATCTGCTGACCGTCGCGCAGGCCGACGCTCTTCCAAGTTTTGCCGCCATCGGTGGACTTGTAAACGCCGTCGCCGGTGGACAGATCGGGGCGCTGCAATCCCTCGCCGCTGCCGACGTAAATGACATCGGGGTCCGAAGGTGCGACGGCGAGGGCACCGATGGAGCCGGTCGGTTGATCGTCGAAGATCGGCGTCCAGGTCCGGCCGGCGTCGGTCGTTTTCCAGACGCCGCCGTTATTGACGCCGATATAGAAGAGGTTCGGCTTCCCGGGAACGCCGGTGGCTCCCACCGTGCGCCCGCCGCGGAATGGGCCGATCATGCGCCAGCGCAGCTCGCCGTACAGCGAAGGGGTAACCGTTCACGAGGAAAATCCGAAACAGGCGCAGCTGCGCGCCGCCTGATTTCCTAACATGTCGGCATGGACGCGCCGGTTTGCCAAGGATGCGCAGCGCTGATGCAGTTGGTCGAACAACTGCGAGCCGAGGTTGCCCAAGTGCGGACCGAACTAGCCGCCACCAAGGCCGAACTCGCCGCCGCAAAGAAGAATTCCTCCAACTCGTCCAAGCCGCCTTCCAGTGATATCGTCAAGCCGCCACGCACCAAGACGCAGGGAAAGCGCCAGCGCGGTGGCCAGCCCGGACATTCCCGCCACGAGCGGCCGGCCTTTGACGCCCTGCGGATCGACGAAACCGTCAACTATACCTTGTCGGGCTGTCCCGATTGCGGCGGGCACCTGGAACTCAGTGGCCGAGCGCCGCGTGTCCTCCAACAGGTCGAGTTGGTGCCCAAGCTCATCGAAGCCGTCGAGCATCGCGGGCTAGCCTACTGGTGCGCCCACTGCCAGAAAACACACTACGGTGTCATCGCCCTTGACGTGCGTCAGGCCGGCCTGATCGGTCCCGGTTTGACCACGCTGATTGCTTATCTCAAAGCCGTTGGTCACTGCTCCTTCTCCACCATTCGCAAGTTTGTCCGCGACGTCTTGGGTCTGCAAGTCAGTCGCGGCCACCTCGCCAAGCTGATCGCCAAAGTCAGCGACAGCTTGGAGTTCGCCTACCAATCTCTGCTGGACATGCTGCCCAAGCAGCATGTGGTCAACGCCGACGAGACCGGCCACAAAGACAACGGTCAAGTCCTGTGGACCTGGTGTTTCCGGGCCCCGCTGTTTACGCTCTTCAAGATCTCACCCTCGCGTGGCTCCGACGTTCTCGTCGACGTTCTCGGTAAGGAATTCAATGGTGTGCTCGGCTGCGACTATTTCAGCGCCTATCGCAAATACCTGGGCGACTGCAACGTGCTCGTGCAGTTCTGCCTGGCCCACCTGATTCGCGACATCAAGTTCCTGACCACGCATCCCGACAGCCGCACCCGCGCTTATGGCGCGCGCGTACTGGAGGCCGTTCGCGAACTGTTCGCCGTCATCCATCGCCGCGAGTCTATGAGGGCCAGCGCGTTCCAAACCGCCCTGGAGAATGCCGGCGACGAACTGTGGGCCGCTGCCATCTGGCGTGTGCCCAATAGCAAAGAAGCACACAACCTCTGCGACCGTTTCGAAAAGCACGGCGCCAGTTACATCCGTTTCATCACCACGCCGGGCATCGAACCGACCAACAATCTGGCCGAACAAGCGATTCGCTTCGTCGTCCTCGATCGCCATGTCACTCAAGGCACGCGAAGCGAAGTCGGTCAGCGCTGGTCGGAGCGCATCTGGACTGTGATCGCCACCTGCACCCAACAAGGCCGCGATCTGTTCCCTTTCTTGCTCGAAGCGGTCACCGCGTTCGTCCAAGGTCAACCTTTGCCCACTCTGCAGCCGAACAGCTCATGAACCGCCCCACACTTGCCTTCACCACCATACTTCTCGACACATGGCGCCCCCTTCGGGGGCGCCCGGCGTAGAATGTTCGTGAACGGTTACCCGAAGGGCTTGATGAATCGGCCGCTACAGATGGCGACATGGTGGTGGCTAGGGAGCAAATCGTGCAAAGGAAGTATACGCCTGCGATCGATCGGTTCATGAAAACCACCTGTCATTTAACGGAACGCGCAATCCAGGTGGTCGTTATCCTAAATAAGAACCTCGAAATGGGAAGATGAGCCGGCCTTGAAAGGCCGGCCTACCGGCAAGCGTCGCTCCGCGGCGGGTGGCACGTCCTTCGCGGACTCAGGGCGTGCCACCCGCCGCGGCCTCGATCAGCGTTGATAAAGCGGCAGCACGGCCTTGTCCATTTGCAGCACGCTCAAGTAGCAGGCGGTGCAAAAGATCGGCCCGACCTTGGCTCCGCTCCAGGAGCCGTCCACCTTGTTCTGGCTGTTCAGCAAATCCTTGAAAGCGACCTTTTTGTAAGCGGACCACGTCAGCTTCTCGTTCTCCTTGCAGTCGGGGAAGAACTTCTCATAACCGTCGTCGCCGAGGAAGTAGACGCACTGGCCGAAGTAATAGTGGGTGTATTCATCGTGGCCGAAGCGGCCGGCCCCGCCCTTCATGAGTCCCGGCTGCTGTTGCAGGAACTTGATCCAGCGCTTGACGTCGCGGTTGTCGTACTGGCCGGCGCTGAAGCCGCAGCACATCGCCGCCGCGGTTAAAGCCGGCGAGCCCGGATCGCCGAGATGTGTCAGGTTGTAAACGACGCCTCCAGGCTTAATCTCACCCGCACCGCTATCGGGCGGCGACGTGGAATCGTGGAGGTACTTCATGGCATCCTTGATCAAGTCCACCGGTACCACGATTCCGGCATTGCGGCAAGCGCGCATCGCTTGCACCTGAGGCACCGTGCAGGAACCTTCGTCGAAGTTGCCGCTGTCCTTGGCGGAAACATAGCCGTAGCCGCCGCGGTTGGTCTGCGCGTCGCGGCTGTACTTCGACGCTTTGACAAGGACTTCCTCTAGCCGCTTGCGGCGATCCCCATCGTCTTCCTCACCGTAAATGCACGCAAGAAACATGGTCGCGTAGCCGTGGCCATACAAATACTGCACCGCCTCGTTGGGGATCTTGGTGTTTCCGATCAGTCCGCTGGACTGCGTCCGCCCGGGTGCGAGCAACCAGTCCACCGCCTTGCGGATGTTGTCGGCGTATTTGCCCTCGCGAATGGTCGAGCCTTCCATGAGAAGCGCCATACCGCACAGACCGGTCATGGTCGTCGGATACATGCCCTGGGCGTCCCAGTGGCCATCAGGCCGTTGCTGGCGGACAAGGTATGCGAGACCTCGTTCGATCATGTCATGAAGTTCTTTCGTATCCATACCTTCGCACGTAATCTCAGCGGACCGCGCCGAAGGAACCGGGCACAACATGAGCACAACGGCAACGACAACTATTCCAAGAATCGTTCGCATCGACATGGCTCTGTTCCCTTTCACGCAAGTGCGGAGAGAAGTCCCGGAGTAGAGACGAGGCAGGCGAGAATTCATCACCAAAGTTCGTCGCGATCTACGTCCGTTATGTTTTCGCGGGCCGGTCGTCCGATTATTGAAGTTCCGTGCGGCCGTCTCGGAGCAAGAATCGCTTGGCTGCCTCCCGGTTCCGCGTACAATGCCTACGCGTCCACCGGAAGCACATGCTATGGCTCGTCGCTTTCTTCCATTGCTTTTCCTTCCTGTGCTGATCCTAATTCTGGTAGGTCGCATCTCGCACTCCGATGCCAAGCCTCCCAAACCGAACATCCTGCTCATCGTCGCCGACGATCTCGGCTATGGCGATCTGGGCTGCTATGGCTGCCGCGATATCCGCACGCCGGCGGCCGACCGCCTGGCCAAGGAAGGCGTGCGCTTGACGGACTTTTACGCCAGCCCGGTTTGTACGCCGACGCGCGCCTCGCTCATCACTGGCCGCTACCCGCAGTATTTCGGTTTCGACTGGGTCATTGGCTACCGCGAAAAAGACCGCGGCTTGCCCGCCGAAGGCAACAGTTTGCCGGCGCTACTCAAGAAGGAAGGGTACGTCACGGCACTGATCGGCAAATGGCATCTGGGTTATAAGAAGGAATTTGCGCCCAACGCGCACGGATTTGACGAATTCTTCGGCTTCCTCGGGGCCGACCTCGACTATTACTCCCACAAAGACGCTCTGGGCGATCCCGGCCTTTACCACAACACCAAGCTCGTGGACGAAAAAGGATACCTCACCGACCTGATCACCGAGCATTCACTGGCGTTCCTGAAGCAAACCGAGGAGCCGTTCTTCCTCGAAGTCACCTACAACGCCCCGCATTTCCCGTTTCAACCGCCCGACAAACCCAACGACGTGCGCAACCCCAGGACGCACGGCCCCGACATCGGCACCCGGGACGACTACATCAAGATGGTGGAACGCATGGACCAAGGGATCGGCAAGCTGCTCGACGCCCTCGACGACAAGGGCATCGCCAAGCAGACGCTTGTCATCTACTTCAGCGACAACGGCGGCGATCGCCTGGCTAACAACGGCCCCTTGTTCCACGGCAAGTACACCCTCTGGGAAGGCGGCGTCCGCGTGCCATGCGTCTTGCGCTGGCCGTCCGTGCTGCCAGAGAAACAGGACTCCGCCCAGCAGACCATCGTCATGGACCTCACCGCCAGCATGCTCGCGGCCGCGGGCGCACAGATGCCTGACGACCTCGACGGTGTGGACATCGTTCCCATGCTCAACGGCAAAGAGAATCCCAAGGAGCGATCGTTCTTTTGGCGCTTGCCCCGCCCCAGTGACCGTTTTGGCCAGAGGGCCGCGCGCAAGGGAAAATGGAAATACGTCTTCGATCGCGAAACGGATATGCTCTTTGATCTGGAGAAGGATATTTCCGAAAGACACAACCTGGCCTACGAAAATCCCGATCGGATCAAGGAGATCCGCGCCGAGCTGGCTGACTGGGAAAGCAAATTGCCCAGGCCGAAAGAGCCATAACGGTTGGAGCGACGTCTAGTTCTTCCGCTGCCACGCCTGATAGTCCTCCAGCAGTCGCTGCTCCAGAATCTGCGGGTTGCGGCGGTAGTATTCCTCTTTGAGTTTCTCACGGCTGGCGCGGTCGGTCAGTGAGAATTGCACGCCGGCAAGTTCCTTGTCGCTTAACTTCGACGCAAATTCGATTAGCACATGATCCGGTTGTTCCGGAAGGGCCACGGCGAGTCGATCCCAGAACTCGCGGTTGCCGGGTAAGCTCATGCCGGGGACCGACAGGCCGTGATCCTGCGCGAGCTTCATCAATGTGCGATGATAGTCCGGCCATTGTCCCTCGGCCTGGTCTAACTGCTTTTTCTCGTCGGGCGTCAAGACCGGCCGAAGCTGGCTGTCGAGAAAGGTTTGCACCGCCGGCTCGAAATCGCTGGGTTTTGCATGTGCCCACGCCGGCAGCGGGGCTTTGGGATGGTACTGACGGATGAAGGCGATGGCGGCGATCCCAAAGTCCGGCCATTTGCCTTGTGCATCCTTGAGCGCCTTTATCTCCGGCTTGTCGTCGCTGCCTTCGCGTAGCTTCTTCTTTAGATCGCCTTTGTCCAGCGACTGCTGCAGCATGGTTGGATTGTAGGGAATCGGCGCGCCTGCCGATGCCGGCGCATAGCGTTCGGTGAGTTTGAGCAACGTGCGAATGTAACGGCCCCCACCCTTGTGAAAGGCAGCATCAAACTCTTGATAATCGCTTGGTGTCAACATAGGCTTCAGCCGGTCATGAATGAAGCTCTGCGCGTCTAGCGGTAAATGACCGGGCTGGAGCGGACTCGGCTGGTCGGAGTCGGTGCGATAGCGCTCGGCCCAGGCCAGCCGAAACGCCCGCTCCTCCTTGCGCAAACGGGCGACCTCCTCTGCCTTTTCTTTATCCGAGGACAAAGCTGCGACACGATCCTGCACGGGCTGCGGCTGACGAATCAGCCAGTCGCGGTCGCGAAGCTCGCGCACCATCCTTTGCCGCTCCTCGCGATTGGCGTTCTTGAGCCGTTGTTGATCCTCAATCGGAAGTTGACCAACCCATTGGGTGTAGCGTGCCAGCACACGCCATTCGCGCGCCCGGGTCGCCGTATCGTGCTCCTGGTTCAACTGGCGGTCCAGCTTGCGGATGGCTTGCTGACGATTCTCGGGCAATCGATGAAACTCGCGAAGCCGCTCTTTCAACGCTGCATATTCGTCGGCGTTGGTCGATGCCAGGCTCGCTACTTCCGATCGATCTTTCTGAGCTGCCTCGCCGGATGCAGACGCGACGCGGATCTCTATGCGTGGTGGACCGCCCGATAGATCGTCGCCGAATAGCTCCGGCTGAGCCAAGTAATCGACATCTCCAAGGTCTTCGATCCACTTATACGTTGGCAGATGTTGCAGCAAGCGCCAGTTGGCGGCAATATCCTGATCGGTGGTTGCGGCAGACTTGTCCGGACGATCGAAGAGCCAGCCGGCAGCGAAGCCGCACGCAGCAACACAAAGGAATGCCGCCGCCCAGGCGAGAACACGCTTCCACCGGCGGGCGCGAATGTCAATCGGCCGCAACGCGGTCAAGTGATCCATGGTGCGGCTGGTGAAACCGGGTTTCGGTTCAGCGTGCGGCAAATAGTCGAGGAGCTCCCAAGCGCGTTTCATCTGCTCGGCCTCGGCGCGCACGGAGGGATCGAGATTGAGCTTGGTCTCGATGGCGCGGGCGCGAGGTTCCTCCAATTCGTTGTCGAGGTACGCGACCAGGTCCTCTCGCTCCGCCTCCGTCAGCGCGGATTTGTCCGGTTTCATGGTTCGTCCTCTTGATCGGCAGACTTCGGCGGCGGCTGTCCTTCCATGCCGATGTATTCCTGCAGGGCGATGCGCAGGTTGTCGCGTGCCCGGCACAGGAGCGATTTCACCGCCTTTGCCGTTAGCCCCATGACATCGGCGATTTCGGCATAGCCCAGGTCTTCGAACTTGTTGAGGACCACCGCCATGCGCTGGCGCTCATTGAGTCCGGTCAAGGCCTGTTGCACGACCAGGGCCAATTCTTCCTGCTGGAGGTGGTGCATCGGCTGGCCGGCGCGGTCCTTCACGAGCTGTTCGGCGGGACGCGGCCCGAGCGGACCTGAATCGCGAAGGTTCAATGGGACCACCGGCTTACGGCGCTTGCTTCGCAGGCTGTTCATGGCCAGGTTATTGGCGATCGTGAACAACCAGGTCGAGAACTTCGCTTTGCCGTGGTATTTCTTGCGTGAGCGGTAGACGCGAAGAAACACCTCTTGGGCGAGGTCTTCGGCTTCTTCGGCATCGCCGACCAAATGCTGCAAGATCCCGACGAGCCGTTGCTGATAGCGCTCCACGAGTTCTTCGAAGGCGCCGGCATCGTCTTCGCGCACCCTCTGCATCAAGCGAACTTCGGGGTCACGCAGGGCCAGTTGCGTGCTCGTCTGGCCTATGGACACGTGGCACCTTTCCGGGGATTTTGCCTGCCACCAGGTATTCAACCATCCAGGCAGCGCCGGGTTCCGACGCCGTGCGTCATCGCGCCGGCGCCGTGCCGAGCTGCACCATTTCGCGCCGCCGCAACTGCCCGCAGGCAGCATCGATCTCCGAACCTTTGCGCTTGCGCACCTTGACGCTGATCCCGGCAGCCCGCAGAATGCCCGCAAACGCTCCAATTGATTCATCCGTCGGCCGCTTGAATTCGAGTCCTTCCACATCATTAAATGGGATCAGGTTGACGTAAGCCCGGCGGCCATGAAGGAGATGCGCGAGTTCGTGGGCATGCTTGGGCGCATCGTTGAGACCGCGAAGCACGACGTATTCGTAGGTTATCTGGCGGCCGGTCTTGTTAAAGAAATAATCGGCGGCGCTGAGGATTTCCGTCAACCCCGTGCCGGTGTTCGTGGGCACGATGCGAGTGCGAAGCTCATCGTTGGGGGCATGCAGCGACACGGCCAGGTGATATTGTTTGCCCGAGTCGGCAAGGCGGCGGATCTTCACCGGCAAACCGACGCTCGATATCGTGATGTGCCGGGCGCTGATGCCCAGACCCTCGGGCGAACACACGACCTCGAGGGCTTCGAGTAAGTGATCGAGGTTCGCCAGTGGCTCACCCATGCCCATGACGACCACGTGCGTCAAGCGCTCAAGCGCCGGCAGCAGATTCTGCAGCCGGATGATTTGCTCGAGGATTTCACCGGTGGTCAAGTTACGGGCAACGCCATTGAGGCCGCTGGCACAGAAGACGCACCCCATGCCGCAGCCGACTTGCGTACTAATGCAAACCGTTCGCCGCCCGGCTTCCTGGAGCAGAACGGATTCGACGACATTACAGTCATGTAGGCGAAGGAGCAGCTTGTGCGTGCCGTCGCTTGCCGTTTGGTGCCGGGCGATCGTTGTCCCCAGCGGCACGAAATCCGCGGCGAGATCGGCGCGCAACGCATTCGGCAGATCGGTCATGTGCTCGAACGATTCGGCACGCCCTTGCAGCAACCAGCGGCGAATCTGCCGGAAACGCATGCGCGGCTGGTTGCGCTCGGCGAGCCACGCCAAAAACGTCTCCGGAGCAACATCGAGGAACGGAGTCATGTCCTCATTGTAATGACGAGGGCGCGAGCCGTGCAATGTAATGGAAATTTGCTTTCGGGCCACCGAATCGCAGCCCTTGTGCAGGAATCGCCAATAGGTTGTAAGCATGGCCGAATCTCCGGCGGTCGAATTCCGGCAAGTGACCAAGATGTTCTCCGGCGAAGTGCGCGCGGTGGACTGCCTCAGCCTCCGTGTCCCGACCGGGCGGGTCCTCGCGCTCTTGGGGGCCAGTGGCTGCGGCAAAACGACCAGCTTGCGACTGATCAATCGCCTCGAGGAACCAACCAGCGGCGAATTGCTGGTTCGCGGCGCGGATGTCCGCCGGCAACGTCCGGAAGTTCTGCGCCGGTCCATCGGATACGTGATCCAAGAAGGCGGACTGTTCCCCCACGTCGATGTCTGGCACAACGTCGCCACGGTGCCAGGTCTCTTGGGATGGAGTCGCGACCGCATCCGCCAACGCATCACGCAAGTGCTCGAACTGGTCGGCTTACCCGAATCGGAATTCGGCGGTCGCATGCCTCACGAACTGTCGGGCGGACAGCGACAACGGGTCGGCGTTGCCCGGGCGCTAGCTTCGGACCCGGACATCTTGCTGATGGACGAACCGTTCGGAGCCCTGGACCCTGGAACGCGCGAATCGTTGCAAGATGAGTTTGTGAATCTACAGGCCCAGCTACAAAAGACCGTGGTCCTTGTAACCCATGACATCGTCGAAGCCGGACGGCTGGCCCAGGAGATCGTCCTGCTGGATCGCGGCAGGGTCGTCCAGCAGGGAACACTCGCGGATTTGCTGTTACACCCAGCCGACGAGCGGGCCGAGGCGTTCCTGGGAAAACGCCGGCGGGATTTGATTCGACTATGCTTGCCGCAACATTCTTCAGCGATCTGCTAAGGGCCTGGGAGCGAAGTCACGACAGCTTCTGGCCGCAGGCCTGGTTGTTTCTTTCTCTCACGGTGCGCGCGCTTGGCCTGGCGCTTTTGATCGGCATCCCAGTCGGCATTCTCCTGACGCGGTTGCCTCGCATCGCCCCGGCGGTGAACACGGTCCTGGCGTTGGTGCAAGCAGTGCCGGCCCTGGTACTCTTGGCCCTGGCCATTCCATTGCTGCACGTCGGTCAGGCGCCGGCGGTGCTGGCTGCCGTTGTCTACAGTCTCTTACCAGTCGTGCTGAATACTTACGTCGGCATCATCCAGGTCTCGCCTACCGTGCGCGACGCGGCTCGCGGCATGGGCATGACCGGAAGGCAGATCCTGTGGAACGTGGAGCTGCCGCTGGGGCTGCCCGTGCTCATGGCGGGCATCCGAACGGCAGCGGTTTACGCCAGCGGCATGATCGTCTTCGGTGCTCTGATCGGCGCCGGCGGACTGGGAGACTACATTTACAATGGCATGTCCCGCGACGACGCCGGTCTTATCTGGCTGGGCACCATTCCGGTTCTGATCCTCACCTGCGCGATTTACTGGGGCCTTGGCGGTCTCGCACGTCTATCTCGAAAAAATAGCGCACTGGGCATGTGGCTGGGCGGCGGACTCATCGTTCTCACCTCGGGCTACGCCGTCTTCGCACTGATGGACCGGCTGCTGGTCCCGTCTAAAGAAACGATCCGCGTCGGCGCCAAGGACTTCACCGAGAGTCAGATTCTTGCCGAAATCCTCAAGCAAGACCTGGAAGCCAACACCGATCTTCGCATCGAATTGGTGCAGAACTTGGGGACCAGTGTTAGCATCAATGCGATCAAGCACGGCGCCGTGGATCTGTATGCCGAATACACCGGTAATCTGTTGACCAACAAAGAGGCACTCGATCTACCAATTCCCGCCGACCGTTCAACGATCACGACGATGGTGCGCGAGGAATCAAGAGATCGTCTTGGTCTCGTTTTGCTGGAACCATTTGGCCTGAACAATACCTATGTCCCATGCGTGCGCCGCGCAACCGCCCAGCGGCATGGACTGCGGACGATTAGCGATCTCAAGCGCGCTCCAGAACTGCAAGTTGTAATGGACCTGAGCTTTCTGACGCGGCCGGATGGCTGGGGCGGTCTCGCGCAGACATACGACTTGCGCTTTCAGACACCGCCGACACAGGTCAGCCCGAATTTGCTTTATCAGGCGCTACGAGACAATGAACTGGTGATCGGCTTCGCCACCGATTGGCAGATTGAAGCGCTTGACTTGGTGGTACTCGACGACGATCTTGGATACTTCCCCAGCTACCACGCCGCTCCCTTGGTGCGCGAGGCGATTTTGCGGCACCATCCCGAAATCGCGGCCGTACTCAACCGGCTGGCGGGACAGATCGATGACCAGACCATGCGGCGATTGAATTATCAGGTCGCCGAGGAGAAACGATCCGAGCAGGAGGTCGCGCGCGAATTCCTGCTCGCGAAGGGATTGTTAGAGTAACTGCCGCCTGCTTATTTCCCGAACAGATGTCTTCTGGCCTCAGAGGAATCTCGAATACTGAACACGGAATAGCGAATGTCGAAGCAGAACACCAACGTCCTTTCTTCACTTCGACATTCAGAATTCCGTGTTCGACATTCGATATTCTTCGGCCCGCGGCCCGTCACTTCCCCGCGCGCTCCAGCGCCGCTTGGGCTTCCCGCGTAGGCAAGGCACCGGCGGCACCCTTGGCCAGCGTTTCGAGGACCTTGCGTGCTTCGGGCGTGTCGATCTTTTCGAGCACCTCGATGGCGCGCACCAGCCGCAGGCGGTTGCCCGTGTGGAAGCCGCCGACCGTCTTCTCGATCAGCTCTTCAATCTTCTTCTGGGTCTCCAGCGAAGGCTTGGAATTGAGCGTCTGCTCCAAGGCGGGCACGGCAAGCTCCCCAAGCTTTTCCAATTCACTCGCCGCCTTCATGCGCGTTTCGAAGTCGTCATTATCGAGGTTGGCGATCCATTTTTCGACAAGAGCGCTGTCGGCCGGTGCCGCCGGGCTCAGGTTCTTCTGCAGCCACTTGGCCGCCTGCTCCGGCGCCCCGACGAGTTCCCGGATGCTCTTGTCGGCCTTGGCGCCATCGTTGCCCTCCAGGTTCGCCCAGGCTTCCTCGACCTGTTTTTCGGTCAACTTATCGGGTGCAGGCTTATCGGAACGAAGGTCGCTCGTATCCCACAAGAGCAGGGTCGTATCGCTGCTTCCCGTCACCAGTCTCTTGCCGTCCGCAGCAAAAGCCAGCGCGGTCAACGATCCTTCATGGCCCTTGATCCGCTTGACGCATTTTGCAGCGGCAATGTCCCAGATTTCGATTTCCTCGCCACGCACAATCGCGATTTTGCGGCCGTCCGGCGAGTAGGCAATCTTCGGCGCGACGGCAGCGGCGCCCATGCCAGGCGCTCCGAATGCCACGACCATCATGGCTCCAGGCGGTCCACCGGGAGTTGCGGGCTTCTCCTCTTTTTTGCCAACACGACTGCGCTCTTGACCGCTGACCGTTTCGATCAAGGCAATCGTTCGGTCCGCATTTTCGATCGCGAGCATGCGGCCATCGGGCGAGTAGATCATATTGAGCGGAGCCTGATCCTTGGGCAGTTCGATGCGGCGCGACTTTCCGGTGCCGATGTGGAACAACTCGATCGCGCAGGCAGTCTCACTTCCCGGCCCATTGATAGCGGGCGTGCCGGGCAAGAAGGAGGCCAGCGTGCTGCCGTCCGGTGAAAACAACAGGGCTGGCCCAGCCGCGGTATCAGCAACTCCGCCGACAAAGGCGATCGCTGCAGGGCCCCCCTGGGGTTTTTCATCAGTGACGCCGATCGTCTTGATCTCTTTACCGGACGAGCTTTCGAATAGCGCGATGCTGCTCTTGCCATCGCCGCGCGCCGCGACGGTCTTGCCATCGCGCGAAAACGCCACCACGGCAGAACCGCCCTCCGGCCCAGTGAGCTTGTGCAATTCCTTGCCCGTTTCCGCATCGTGCAACCGGACGGTGTTATCCGCATTGCCGAATGCAATGGTTTTGCCATCGGGTGAAACGGCAAGGCACCGCGATCCAGCGGGCGCCTGGAATGAGCTCAGCTCCTTGCCCGTGCCTGCATCCCATCGTCGGATGGTGCCGTCCGTTCCCTTGGACACAATGGTCTTGCCGTCCCCGGCCACACGAACATCGGTCACAGGACCGGCGTGGCCTTCCTGCTTCGAAACTTCCTTACCGGTTTGCGTGCTGAAGAAGCGGACCACATGCCCGAATCCTACGGCCAGTGTTTTCCCATCCGGCGAAAAGGCCACTTCATGCGCGGCCGTCGTCATTGCGCCCAAAAAGAAAAACGCTGGGCCGGCGGCCGGTGCCGGGGGTTGTCCCACTTCAATCTCACAGAGTTTTTCCCCCTTGTCCGGATCCCAGAGCATGAGTTTACCGTCGCCCATGGTCCGTGACATCAGCGTCTTTCCGTCCGCCGAGAAAGCCAGCAGCGACATGAAACCCTCGTGCCCTTTGAGTAGGTGCAACTCCTTGTCGGAATCCGCTTCGCACAGGTGGATGCCGGCGGAGGTGGCGTACGCCAAAAGCTTGCCGTCATGGGAGTACGCCATGGCGGAAGAACCGTTATCATCCAGTTTGAAACGACGCACTTCCTTGCCGGTCTTTCGGTCGGCGATTATCAGCGAGTTTGAGGGCTGACCATTGTCGAATTCGGCCTCGGTCCAGGCGAGGTTCTTTCCGTCGGGTGACATCATGACCGCACCGCCCGAACCCATGCCGCCAAGCCGAAATACCTTCACACCGCCTTGGTTGTCCTCCTTGGCGATTTTGACCTTGGCGACCTCCTTACCCCCGTCTACCTCCCACACATAAGTGGTGCGATCTTGACCGCGCCCGACCAGCATCTTGCTATCGGCGGCGAAAGAGATCGCACCGATTCCCTCGGCCGGTCCCTTGATTTCGCCCGAGGGTTTGCCGCTGCCAACATCCCAAAACTGAACGGACGATCCGTACACGGCCGCCAGTGTCTTGCCATCCGGCGCGAGAGCGACGCTCATGTTCTGCGCGCCGCCGCCCCAAACCATCATCGCTTGCCGGGCATTCTCTTCAATGTCTGCTTCACTGCCCGAGCCTTTCTTCTCCGGCTTGGTGAACCGACGAATCTCCTTGCCCGTTTCCCGATCCCAAAGGCGGATCGTCTGGTCGCCATCGGCCGTGATGATGCTCTTTCCATCGGTCAAGTACGCGACATAATTGACATTCGACTTGTGCCGCCAGCGGAGCGTGCCCATTCGCACCAGGGCGCCTTCCGGCAATGGATCGCCCGCCAGGTCCTTACGAACCGGTTGTTTTTCGCCGGAGCCATCGCCATTCACTGAGGCGACCAGGCAAAAGGCGCAAAGGCTTGCAGCGAAGGCCACGAGGAATCGAAGCATGATCTCGCCCCCAACGTTTTTCAGCCGATTTTGATTGGACCGGTCGGAGCCGTTCCGGCGCCATGCTCCGACCGCACTAACCTACGGACAATACTTCCAGCATCATAGTCCCATCCTGGTCCTTGTCTCATACGAATTATTGAAGTTGTTACGTGGAGCCTGCCGCAAAATTGACGGCCGGACACGCCATCGTTTAACCCGGAGCCAACGGCGACGGTGAGAGACGCCGTCGCCGTTGGCCCCGGGTTAAACTAACTGTCCCACGATAACAACGCAAATACTGCTGTTAAGGGCTGTAGGCTAAGGCTTCTACGCCGTCATCGGATATGCGAAGCAACTCCGGGGTGAGGCTTTGCCGGCTTTCCAGAAACTCCTGAATGACGAAATTAAGAAGCTTCTGCGTTTCCTCGGCCTCTTTTTCGAGGAAATTGGCCGGCACAAGGAAGGTATCTTCCCGGCAAGGAAGCATGGCAAGTACCGGCCAGCCGAGCTGGCGAATGACCTTCTGCTTCAAATTCTCGCTAAAAACGAAGGCCGGCTTGAAGAACGAACGGCTGGCAAAAGTTGCCGTCGTCAAGGTGCCGATGGTCCGGACTTCGAGAGGTGTCTCATCGACCAAGTTCGCAAGATTCTGCTTCGCCGCCTGCATGACTTCCGCTTCCGTGACATGCCAAGCGGCCACCTGGGATCTTGTTACGGACGTCAGCCGCCGATCATCGTTGCCGGCATGGACAACGGTCAACGCCAGCAGCTTTGACACCTCGGCCGCCAAGAGATCTTTGGCGCCTTCACGAATGGCTTCAACGGACAGGAATAGTCGCGACCGTGCTTTTGTCCATTCCGGCAACGAACCTTCGACTTCAAGCAGTGATCCGATGAATCGCACCACCAACTGCGGGTCGGCGTCGCGCTCAAAATCGTACGTCAGCTCGTCCAGCGACACCGTCACAGGTTGCCCGCGAACCTCGAGCACAAAATCATTGGTCCCCTCATGTTGCTCCAGCAGCCTGATCTTGTTGACATCAAGCTCGCGCAGAAACAGGCGCGCAAAAAGCTCGGCGTTACCGGCCTGACTCGGAGTGCGATCGTTGTCTTTGTTATCGTCCGCCATGTCATTGCCCTACAAACCGCACCGGCAGGGCGCGAAGTACAAACCAAAGTTTGCGCGACTGACTGAGCCGGACGCGCTGCGAGAATACATCGTACTGCCGCCGCACAATGGCCTCGAGGAGCCCTCGGTAGGTTCGCGCCATCACCAGGAACACCGCACGGCCCGCAGCAGGCAAAAACGGCAGCAGGCATTCCCCTTCTTCAAAATATGTGCGCGCCCGCTTGACCTGGAAATCCATCAATGCCTGGAAATGATCATTACAAACGCCGCGAAGAAGTTCGTCTTCCGTGTAGCCAAAAGCCTGCAATTCCGCACGCGGCAGATAGACGCGGTCACGCAATGCGTCGTCGCCGAGGTCGCGCAAGATGTTGGTCAATTGGAAGGCAATGCCCGCCGCCTTGGCATACTGCTTGGCCGCCTCGCCTCGGTATCCCCAAACATGGATGCACGCCAGGCCCACGACCGACGCCACTCGATAGCAATAACCGTAAAGATCATCGAACGCCTCATAACGGCGAACATGCAAGTCCATCCCTACGCCATCCAGCGCCAGCTCCAAATACTCTGGAGGAATATGGTAGGTGTCCATGGTCGCCTGAAGCGCCGCGTGAATCGGGTGACTGAACCGGCCTCGCAATGCGCCGGCAAGCTGCTCGCGCCACTGCTGCAAGTGTACGCGTCGCTCCTTTGCGGGAGCGTCCGCGTCGGCGATATCATCGGCAACGCGCAAGAATGCGTACAGGGCGCAGGTGCCGAGCCGCTGTGGGCGCGGAAGAAGCCGAAAACCATGATAAAAGTTCGCCGCCTGCGCTCGTGCCAGGCGTTCGCAGTACGCAAACGAGTTTACCAGGGCCCCCATCGCTGACGCATCCTTCG
>Ga0207150_1038_pt1 | contig 34038 bp, 33 predicted proteins | sample Alteio_BWMinHeat_32_FD_153526 | JGI IMG/M metagenome (GOLD analysis project Ga0207150, IMG submission 153526) | Enriched cells from forest soil in Barre Woods Harvard Forest LTER site, Petersham, Massachusetts, United States -... | ecosystem: Environmental > Terrestrial > Soil > Temperate forest >...
TGCGCCCTTGGACAGAACCTTGCAGCAAAACGGCTGGCGCATGGTGCCCGGGCCCAAGCCACAGGGCGACCGTGAAGGGAAAGACCTCGCCAAGGCACGCCTCAAGCTTCTGCGGACGATGCAGGACGACTACAAGGGCACGCCGTGGGAAATCGTCGCGCGGCACGATGAATTCGCCGCGCTCGGCGTCACTTGGCAACCGGCACAGCTCGAGCTCGGGAAATAAAAACCCCTCTCGCTCGCGCTTCGGGCTAACTTACTTCCCAGCGCCGCGCCACATACCGTGACACAGCCATGAACACCGCGGTTAGCGCCAGGAGTACAAGCAGTTGCGGCCAGAGCTGCCAAACGGGAGCGTCGCGCCAGAACACTTTTTGGTAGCCATCGAGCGCCCAGGCATTGAACGTCGCCAGGCCGATGTTCTTCAAGGTGTCGCTCATGGCGAAACGGGGAAACATCGAACCGCCGACAGCGGACATGAGCAGAATCGCCGTGGTGGAGACGCCGGTGAGCTGGCCGCGCGTCCGGCAAATGGTCCCAAGCAGAATGCCGAAGGCCGCCGCTGCCGCCGCCGTCGTCGCTGTCATAACGATGAAACCGGAAAGATGGCTCCACAATTCGAGTTGAAAGACCATCCAGCCCCAGAGGAACATCACCGAGATCTGCAGGATGCCCAAGAGGACGAACGACAGCCATTTTCCGGTCAACAATTGCGTCATGGTCAAATTGGAAGAGAGCAAACGGTCCAGCGTGCCGTTCTCGACCTCTTCGATAAGCGAACCGCCGGCACCATTGGCGCATGAGAACAAGAGAAACATCACCGCCGTCGCCGCTGCGTAGAAAGCGATGACAGGGTTGGCCTTGTCCTGGCCGAGCACATCGACGACTTGAACGCTGAGAAGGCCCGCGTTGTTGGAGTTGCCTTCCTTGTCACCATTGTCGGCCGGCTTTTTCATGAATTGCATCGCTTGCTCGATCGCCTGTTTTTGTTCCGGCGTCAACGGCCCGCCCCACTTTTTCAGTTGATCGATGCCCCCTTGCATCAAGCTGTCCGGGGAAGCGGTCATGGCCAGGCCCTGCAGCAGGCCCGAGAGCATTTGCGGCGCGACGGGATCAGACGAATCGGCCAGGATCTCGATCGACGGGCGGTCGGCCGTGAAGTTCATGAAATTCTCGCCAAGTCCTTTGGGCACGACGATCGCCGCCGAGACCGTGCCGCTGTGAACCATCTCCTTCGCATCGTCGCGGCTCAGCGTCGCGCCCGTGGAGCGAGCCTCGGGGGCAACGATCTTCAGACCGCGCTCTTTTTCGAGAGCGGCGACCAGGCGCCGGCTGAGTTCCGAATCGTCCTCGTTGACGATGGCAACAGGAATCACGGGAGTGGACGACTTGCTCTGACCGCTGAAAATGACGGCGAAAACCGAAAAGAAGATCACCGGCACCACGAAGGTGAGGACCCAGACGACACGGTCACGCCGCAGATGAATCCAGAAGATCCGCAGCAAGGTAACGATCATTCGCGAAGCTCCCGGCCGGTCAGTTTAAGAAAGACCGACTGCAACGACGGACTTTGCACGGCTAAGTCATTCACATGACATCCGGTAGTTCGCACAAAATCGAGCAGCGGAGGCAAATCGGCCGCCATTTCGGATGTTTGCAAATGCAGTTGTTGAGCTTCGGCGATGGCATGGGGCGGCAGAGTCACGCCGGCTAACGGCCGGTCCAACGTCAGCGTCACCGTCCGCTTTGTGCCGACCGTTTTTTCGACCAGCTCATGAAATGTTCCGGAGGCAATGGTCTTGCCATGATCGATAATGACGATGCGGTCGCCGTGATTCTGAGCTTCGTCCTACTGGTGGGTGGTGAGCACCAGGGACGTGCCGGACTGTTTCAGTTTTTCGAGCATCTCCCAGATTCGTTCGCGGCTCTGCGGGTCAACGCCGACGGTTGGTTCATCGAGTAACAGGACTTCGGGCTTGTGCAGGGTGCCGCAGGCGATGTTGAGGCGGCGTTTCATGCCTCCTGAAAAAGTCTTGATCGATTCATTGGCGCGTTCGGCCAAATCGCTCCAATTCAAGGCGGCGCCAACGCTGTCCTTCAAAGCCGCGCCCTTGAGGCCGTGAAACGACGCAAAGACCTCGAGGTTCTCACTCGCCGTCAACAATGGATAGAGCGCGATGTCCTGCGGTACGACACCCAGTGATCGGCGGGCCAAATCCGCGGGGCCGATAATCTTGTGTCCCAAGAGTTCGATGTCGCCGCGATCGAGCCGTACCCGCCCGGCGATGGCCCGGATCAATGTCGTCTTGCCGGCGCCGTTGGGCCCCAAGAGCAACAGCATCTGCCCGCGCTCGAGCGTGATCTCGGCGCCGTTCAGTGCCTGCGTCGTGCCGAAACACTTAAATGCCTGGGTGGCTCGCAGTGCTTCCGTCATGAATACAACCGGTACCCGGACGATGGACGAACGTGCTGGTACGCCGATGTTATTCGACCGAGATGAGCGCTTATTCTTGGCTAATGAGAGTATTCTGCAAGGCAACCATGTTCGCGGACAGACGCCGTCTCCTGCTACAATTACGTTTGTCGGCGGGCCGGCTGGACGATCGCTGCCGGCATCGTGCCTCGGTGCGATGCGGGGGGAGGAAAGTCCGGGCTCCACAGGACAGGGTGGTGGGTAACGCCCACCGTCCGCGGTTCGCAACTGCGGATAGGGAAAGTGCAACAGAAAGTATACCGCCAGAGTGATTGGTGAGGGGTTGGGGCGGTCAGAGGAATGTCGAACAGGGAATGTCGAATTTCGAAGGAAAGTCAAATTGCCTTTACTTCATCATTCGTAATTCCGTGTTCGACATTCGATATTCTTGAAACCACTCCACCACTCACCACTCGCTCGGGTAAGGGTGAAATGGTGGGGGGGCTTCGGCCCCTTAATGTAAGAGCCCACCAGCAGCCTGGTGACAGGCTGGCTCGGCAAACCCCACCCGGAGCAAGACCAAATATGGGAGCAGGACTGGTCCGGTCCGTTATCGACTCCCGGGTAGGTTGCTCGACCGCTCAGGCAACTGGGCGGCTAGATAAATGATCGTCGCCGTGCCCAGCACGGCACAGAACCCGGCTTACAGGCCGGCTCGCCGACATTCTTGTTTGGTCCCTGTCGTTTAACCCTGAGCCAGCGGCGACGGTGAAACAGGCCGTCGCCGCTGGCTCCGGGTTAAACGATTCCCGCAATTCAGTTCGTCTTCTGCAACAGATTATTAACAATCGTCAAATGACGACCGTATCGGAAAGGACGACCGCAGCCAAACCTTTTTCAGGCTTTCTCAACAATTCCGTCGATTCTACCGTGCGCCGAGTCCTTTGTGTTTCCTATGATGAAAGTAGGTAGGACCCCGGGGCTCAACCGGAAGAGCCCGAATCTCACATTTCCAATTGGGGGGGTACTATGAGCCACTCGCACGCGGATCGCCCGGCGCCGCCCCCGGGAGATGATTCTCCTCCAAGAGTTCATCGTGTTCAATCCGAGGCATCGCGGCAACACAACGGCATTCCACGCTTCAAAGTCGTGCTTTTGCACAATCCCCAGTGCGATCTCATGCACGTGGTTCGCACCGTCATGGAGTTGACGCGCTTTTGCCGTGCCGAGGCCACTCACAAGATGTGGGAAGCGCACCACAACGGCCGCTCCATTATCCTGCTCACCTGGTTCGAACGCGCCGAGCTTTACGCCGAACAGTTCGCCGGGCGCGGCTTAACGGTGGCGGTCGAGCCGGTGACTGCGTAGACTGGAGAATTTGGTGAAGCTGGCCAGACTCCTCTGCCGATGATTCTGTCTAACCGTTCGTCATTATCAAGAGGAGTACAACGCGATGAAGCGTATTCTTAGAGGTTGGATCATCATCCTGGCCGGAGCTTTGTGCATCTGGGGCTGCACCCAGTCCTCCGGCACCAATAACGTCAAAGCCGAAAAACTCAAATCCGTCGAAGAAAAACTCTCCAAGCTGGAAGATGAAAACAAGTCGGTCGCTCTCGCTCGCGATCAGCTACGCAAGAAGCTGATCGAAACAGAAGAACAGAAAGTGAAGCTGCAGCGCCAAATGGAAGAACTAAAGAACACGACCATTCGCGAGCGCGACGAGCTGAAATCACAACTGGCCGCCCGCACCACCGAGCGCGATAGCGTCCAGGTGCAATTCGATCTGATCAGGAAATCTCTCCGCAACATCCTCAACCAGGCGGATACGATCAGTGCCTCCTTCCCGCAGCGGCAGGTGGCCGATGGAACGCAACCGTCGGGTTTGTAAAGCCTTTTTCACGCTAGCGTAGACCACACAAACCGGGTGCCATGCCCACGTCTGCGTGGGCATGGCACCCGATCCGAAATCGTAGCTGGGACAAGGCCTGCTGCAATGCAATCCTCTATGCAGCCAATTTGGCCGCACCAGCGTCGTGCGTACAATGAACTTCATGAGTTCATCGGTATTGGAATCCCTTCTGGACAGTGATCCGAGCATCTTCGATGTACAAACAAGTGCAGCAGGTCCGCGCGGGATGCTCCCGTTGACCGAGGAATTCCTACGCCATGCTCCAAGCGGCGACATCTTCGGTTGGACGCAAAACGCCGGTATGGGGTGGAAGCCAGAGGAGCTGGGGCGGCGCGAATTCCTGTTGCTCAGCACTCAAGGCGGTCTGCGCGCAGCGGACGGTACGCCGATCGCGTTGGGTTATCACACGGGACACTGGGAAGTCGGCCTTTTGATGAAAGCGGCGGCGGAAGAATTGCGTGCCCAGGGCGCGATCCCGTTCGCCGGCTATTGCACCGATCCCTGCGATGGCCGCACGCAAGGCACTCCCGGCATGATGGACAGCTTGCCCTATCGCAACGATGCGGCGGTGATCTTTCGCCGGCTGATTCGTTCGCTGCCGACGCACCGCGGTGTCATCGGCATCGCGACCTGCGACAAGGGGCTGCCAGCGATGATGATGGCACTGGCGGGGTCGAACCACCTGCCCGCGGTCCTGGTACCCGGCGGCGTTACCCTGCCCGCGCAAGACGGCGAGGATGCGGGACGGGTGCAAAGTATCGGCGCCCGCTTCGCGCACGGTCAGATTTCGCTGGATTATGCCGCCGAAATGGGTTGCCGGGCATGCGGTTCGCCGGGAGGCGGCTGCCAGTTTTTGGGCACGGCGGCCACGTCGCAGGTTGTGGGTGAGGCGCTGGGGTTGTCGCTGCCGCATTCGGCGCTGGCACCGTCGGGCCAGTCCATTTGGCTCGACATGGCCCGCCGGTCGGCGCGCGCACTCGTTCAACTGGATGCCCGCGGCATCAAGCTGCGTGACATACTCACCGATGCCTCCATTCGGAACGCCATGATCGTGCACGCGGCCTTCGGCGGTTCCACCAATCTACTCTTGCACATTCCGGCGATTGCGCATGCAGCCGGATTGCGGCGACCCACCGTGGACGACTGGATCGACGTGAATAGGCGCGTCCCGCGCATCGTCGATGTCTTGCCCAACGGCCCCATTGGACATCCCACGGTGCGCGTCTTCATGGCCGGTGGCGTGCCGGAAGTTATGCTGCACCTTCGCAGACTAGGATTGCTCGACGAAGGTGCGCTTACGGTCAGCGGCACGACGCTCGGGAAAAACCTCGACTGGTGGGAAAAGTCCGAACGACGCCTCCGGTTGCGCGAGGCGCTGAAAATGCAGGACCGCGTGATCGCCGATGATGTCGTCATGAGCCCGGATCGTGCTCGTGAACGCGGATTGACCCCTACCGTGACTTTCCCGCGCGGCAATTTGGCTCCAGAAGGATCGGTCATCAAAAGCACGGCGATCGATCCAAGTGTCGTTGATTCGGACGGCGTCTACCGCAAGGTCGGCCCGGCGCGCGTCTTCACCAGTGAACGCGCCGCCATCGCCGCCATCAAGAGCACCGGGACCGATCGCATCCGACGTGGCGACGTTGTCGTGCTCATCTGTCGCGGACCACTGGGCACGGGGATGGAAGAGGTCTTTCAGATCACGGCGGCGCTTCGGTATTTGAGCTTCGGCAAAGAGGTGGCGCTCGTCACGGACGCTCGCTTTTCGGGAGTTTCCACCGGGGCCTGTATCGGTCACGTCGGGCCCGAGGCACTGAACGGCGGACCGATTGGCAAGGTACGCGACGGCGATCGTATCCAGATCATCATCGACCGAGGCCGGCTTATCGGATCGGTTGATCTGGTGGGTGATGACGAGCGGATGCTTGGGCCCGAAGAGGGAAAGCGCGTACTCGCCGAGCGGTTGCCGCGCACCGACTTAGCCCCGGATGCGAATCTGCCCGACGATACACGCCTATGGGCCGCCCTCCAGCGCATCAGCGGCGGCACTTGGGGCGGCTGCGTCTACGACGTCGAGAAAATCATCGAGAAGTGCTTATGATGGGCGTTGAAGAAAAAAGATCCGCACCATCTCTAATGCGGGCTTGGTGGTCCTTGGTGGTGGTCAGCACCCAGCGCCAGGCACGTGCGCGGCAGATGGTGTGGATCGCGCTAGGGCTACTCGCGATCGTTCTGCTCTTTAATACGGTGCGGACGGTGACGGGACGCTGGGGAATCGATTACTGGCGCGATCCCCAAGGGAAGATGACCTACCGCGAATGGATTGATGCTCTCGAAACGCGCAATGCGGCGGCGCCGTGGCCGGCCGGCAATAACGCGGTTGTCCTGGCCCTGGCCGAGGCGGCACGCGTCATTCTCAGTCGAGCCGACTTCTTTCGCTTCTCGCAGTTCCTCTTCAATGTTTTCCTGAGTTTCCTCTTGCCGATCTGGAGCCTGAGCTTTGCAACCGATGCGGTCGGGGGGGAGCGTGAGCGCGGCACGATGGTGTGGCTGTTGACGCGGCCGTTACCTCGCCCCGCAATTTACCTCGCCAAGTTCGTTGCCGTCTTGCCCTGGAGCCTTTTGCTCAACTTGGGGGGCTTCGTGGCGATCTGCCTTACCGCCGGCAAGCCTGGCCGGCTCGGGTTGTCCCTGTATTGGCCGAGCGTCTGCTGTGGCACACTGGCGTTCACCGCACTATATCTATGGATAGGAGCGGCCTTTCGCCGTCCCGCCGTGATTGCAATCGTTTATTCCTTCTTTTTGGAAACGATCTTTGGCAACATGCCCGGTTACTTGAAGCGTGCCAGCATCAGTTTTTACACGCGGTGTATGATGTTCTCAGCAGCAACGGAATACGATGTGCAGCCTGAAAAACCGAGCATATATCTGGCCGTGGACGGCGAGACAGCGGTGCTGGTTTTGCTCAGTGTGACGGCCGGGCTGCTTGTGCTGGGAATGTGGTGGTTCTCGCGCAGTGAGTACATGCAAGTGGAGTAGATCATGGATGCCGCATTGGAATCTCCGCACCATGGCTTCCAGGGGGACCGCGGCGCCGTCGCCACGGTGCCGGCCGTTCCGTTGTCCTTGACCATTGCCATCAGCCGCGAGGCCGGTGCCCGTGGCGGCAGTGTCGGCCGGCGTGTCGGCCGCCGCCTGGGCTGGCAGGTCTACGATCAGGAATTGCTCGAGTACATCGCTCAGGAAGGCAACTTCCGAGAAGAATTGGCGGGCCACTTGTCACCGGCGGCGAGTCAATGGGCCGAACAAGAGCTCGACCGCCTCTTGCACGAACAAACTCTCAGCCGCCATCCTTCCATAGTCAACATGGCCCGCGTTGTTCTCACCTTGGGGGCGCAGGGGGAAGCGGTACTGATCGGCCGCGGTGCCGGCAATATTCTGCCGCGCGACACCACGCTGCACGCGCGCATCGTCGCACCGCTCGAAGACCGCATCGCCTACATGAGCCAATGGCTACGACTGACGCGCGAGGAAGCCGCCGAGCGCGTTCGCGTTCGCGACAGCCGTCGCGCGGAGTTCTTCGAGACGCATTTCAATCGGCTCCCCGGCGATCCGTACCAGTACGACCTGCTGCTGAACTCGACCTTGCTGGGCGAAGACTTGTGCGCCGATCTCATTATTGAAGCCGCGCGGGCGAAACTTGACCGGGCCAAGGGTGGACCGCCGGCGGACAAGTAATCACAGTGTTTTTTGCCGCTCCTCGACGGGCGCGGCCTCCGAATCGCCTTGGAATTACCTTACTCCGCCAAGTTCCACACCCCCCCTTGGCGGTGAGGGTAGATTCCAAAAGCGCCGGAGGGCGCTGCTACGCCCCTGCATCAAAAAAGCTGGGCCCAGCAGCCCGGTCACGGAGAAATTACGTTTCCGCCCGCAAACCAGCCAACACGCTTTCCTGCCCGCACGTTCGCCCAACAGCACGAACTAGCACGTTCCGGAAACAGCCCGGCAAAGCCGGGAGGGGAGGAAACGCAGAAATGTGCGAAATTCAGAGGACGCCGCCAAGTCGAAATCACCCCTTGGCGGTCATCATTTCTGGTTGAAAGACCTAAAAACGTAGCCTTTTTCAACAGAAAATGCAGACCGCCGCCAAACGCCGTATGTGGCGAGGCCGGTTTGGCGCTCAGTGAACCGTTGCGCGGACAAAGCGTCTTAGATCCACACAAAATAGCAGGCCGCCAAAAGAAAAAACGGTGCCCGGCCACAATGTGCTTAAAGTGCCACCGGCGGCGCAGGCCGAGCGGGTAGAGGCCCCCCTAGGAGTTCTGTGCTCGCATGGTGCTGCGCTCAGAAAAGGGTCACCGCCGCCAACGGCCATATATGGCTAGGGGCCACCGACCCCTCACGCTCGCCTCCGCACGTGACCGCTCGATCACTTGGCGCCGCGTTTGAGCGCGGCGGCGGCTTCGCTCGTGAGCCTTGCGCCGTTCACTCCCTTGGCCAAGCTCTCCAGCAGGCTGCGCGCTTCCTTGTTGTCGATGCCTTCCAGGACCTCCACGGCGCGGATTTCACGCAGGATGCCGCGTGGCAACGATGGCGTGCCGGTTTTGAGTTTGTCAATCAGCTCCTCGACACGTTTCCTCGTTTCAAGGGATGGCTTGGCCTCCAGGGACTTCAACAACACCTCCCGCGCCCCGGTGCCAAGCTCGGCAAGTGCGTCAACAGCCTTTTGCCGCGCTTCAAAATCGTCACTATCGAGTGCGGCCACCAACTTATCAACTTCCGCCGGCTCTGGGTCTTGGGCGGGTTTCAAGTGCTCCTTAAACAAAGCAGCAGCCTGCCCCGGCGAATTGCTAAAATGCGCTATAGCCTGGTACGCCTTGGAAGCATCCGCATCGGCGAGATCAGCCCAGAGCGCCTTCAAACCCTCGGTACTAATCTCCTTCTGGGGTCGTGCTTTGCGGACTTGCTCGTGGATATCCCAAACGAGAATGGTGCCTTCGGCTCCCCCGCTGAAGAGCGTTTCGCCGTCGCGGCTGAAGAGCAGACTGTGAACTTTACCGGAGTGCCCGTGGAAGCTGGCGATCTCCTTGCCGTTGTAGAAGAGCTTGACATCGCCATTGAGCATGCCGGTCGCGAGGAATAGGCTATCCGGCGAGAACGCCAATGCGGATGCGGTGAGTTTGAAGGTACCACGCTGCTTGCCGCTCGCCGTTTCCAGTAATACCACTGCCTCGCCTGTCCCGCTGCTGGCGGCGATGGTGCGGCCATTGGGCGAGAAGTGCACTGCCCGACAACCTGCCGCGGGCACATCGGCTTGCCAAAGCATGCTGCCACTGGCCTCGTCGAGAAGCCGAACGTGAGACTCAATATGCTCACTGGGGTTCGGAAGTCTGCGATCGCCCTCGTCGAGCCCTATGGCAATCAGTTTGCCGTCGGACGAACAAGCGGCGCTTTGGGTTTGAAAATAGTCTAACCCACGAAGATCCAGATACGTGTTCGACAGGTCCGCTTTGCTGTCAGCAAGGTGATACATGTCGTATTGCCGATTTTGCGCAGGTATTGCCAGCAGGTTACCGCTTGCGGAACTGCACATAAGGGGATAGTAGTACCGCGCTTGCTCTGCTTCGACGATCTTGAACCTTTCTCTTGCTTGGGGCAGATCAAGAAAATGAAGGGTTGTTTCCGTATTCGGCCGATTGGTTGTCCTCATAGAAACATACAAGCCGCAATCGCCCGTGATGAGATGAGCGGTGATCGCGTCCGTGGGCCATTCGAACTTTTCCTTCAGCTTGGCCGCGCCGATATCCCAAGTGCGGACGGTCCGATCGGTGCTTGACGAGACCAGGCTTTTACCATCCTTCGACAGGCACAGTTGTGTGATCTCGGCGAAGTGACCGCCAGATAGATCGTTGCCTTCCCCCGTGTCGACATTCCAGAGCCGGACAAGACCGTGGTCCCAGTCCGCCAGTGTCTTGCCATCCGCCGACCACGCGAGCGACTTGCCCCTGAGTATCCAATCATCGCGCGGCATTACACCGACATCATCATTGGTCCGCAACCGCGGTGCCGCCGACCCGATCTGCCGTAGGTATCGGCCCGACGCAAGATCGAAGAGCTGGATCGACTTCTCAAAATTGAGCCTTCGGTTGTCACCGCTATGTGTTAGAAATCCAAGGGTCTTCCCGTCTGGCGAAAACTGTAGAGAAATCGCGTTCGTTTGTTCGCCTTTTCGCTTTGGCGTTTCGATCACCTGATACTCGATCCCAGACGGCATGTGACACAGATGGATACTGCCATTGAAGTGCATCGACGCCAGCCGTTTACTGTCGGCACTGAAGGCGGGCGGCGGACTATTCGCGCCTTCATTCGCCCCAACTACTTCGTCATATTTCCACGACAGGTTGCCATTGTTGACGTCCCAGACTCGCAGTTCATTGGTCTGCTGCCGTTGCTGCTGATCGGGCGGACCGATATAGAGATCCGCGACCAACTTACCATCCGGCGAAAGGACCAACGGACAATACGGGGGCCAGAGGGTTTGTCGTTTAACAGCGTTCTGTTCTCCCAGCTCGCGGAGGACTTTTCCCCTGGCCGCATCCCAAACCTTGATCTTTTCATCGGCAGCACGCGTCAGGACCAGCTTGGCGTCGTTCGTCACCACCAGGCCCGTGATCGCCAGTCCGGTCGCCAACGGTTCGTAATTATGCGCAAACGAGTCCAGCTTCTTGCCGGTCGACACTTCCCAAAGAGTGACACGTTCGGGAGCAGCCACGGCGACGGTGCCGGCATCGGCACTTGCCGCGACCAGACATGCCTTGACGGAGTCGAGAAAGTACTGTGCGCCCAGGTTTAGCTTTTCGGGAGGGGGCGGTTTCATTGGTTCACCGAATTGCCGCAATTCCTTACCAGAGGAGACATCGCACACGTGAATGATACCATCGCCGCACGAAGTGAGAAGTTGCTGCCCGCTTTCAGCGAATGCAATGAAGGAGAGATTGTGCCCGTTCCGCCAGCGCAGCGTACCCAGCCGGGCCAGGGCACCTTCAGGAAGCGGCTCACCATCGGCGTCTAGCCGAGCTGGGGATGTATCTTGCCCGCATAATGGACTCTCTGGGATGGATAGTATCAGGGCGCAAACTGCCAGAAGGCAAAACCTGCGACGCCACATGCTGGAATTACCGCTCACGCTTCGCTCCCGTTGCTGCGAAAGAAATGTGAGATAATATTGTATTCTGCTAGAGTGCGATGCTTGGACAATTGTTCCGCTGGCCCAATACAGCTTGCCGGACTTCGCGAAGGGAATGTAGAATTGCGTCGAGGGCATGAATCGGAGTCAATTCTTGGAGGCTGAATGATCATGGACATCGCAAGCTTTACCAGCGAATCCGCTCTCAACCGCGAAGCATACAAGCACCTTCGAGATGACATACGCCGCGACTACGCCGGGAAGTACATCGTTCTGGCTCGCGGCAAGTTAGTGGGCGCCGCATGTACCTTCGACGCTGCCCGTGCGCTGGTGCAGCGGCTAGAACCGGTGCCTGAGTATTATCTCGTTTTCGCCGCTGAGGCTGAGCCGGATTTCGAGCTGGTTTACGATCTGACCGGGAGCCTCTAAGAAATGCCGCAAGTCTGTTGGAGCGCCACCCAAGCCGGCGAGTACTGGATCGACGTAAGCCTCGGCGGACATGCTCTTCAGGTGCTGATTGATTCAGGGTTAATCGATCGCCGAGGACAGGTCGGTTTTTCGATTGACCAAGCCTTGTACGACGGCTTCAAGCAGGCAGGCAGATTTGCGAACCATCAAATGCATGCGCGATTGACAGCCAACGGACAAATCTCACTTGCCGAAAGCGGCTCGCTCGTGGCGCAATTGATCAGTCCACAATCAGGAACTCTTGTTGGACCCATCGTCCCTGTTTACGTTTTTCGCGGTTACCCGGGAGTGCCCAATCGAGCTGGGATAGCGTTCTTTCACCTTCTCAAGGGATGCAAGGTGTTGTGGGATCTCGATCAACGCCGCTGGTGCATTGAGTTGCCATGAAGGGGCCTTGCTGCGCACATCAAGCAACGGCCGTCTACCGCCATCGAGCATCACTTATTGAACATCCCCTCCGGCAGGCCGACGTTGAGCTTCAGATCGACGAAGTTGTAGACCTCCATGAGATCTCCGTTTTTCTCGCCATTCTGTGCCGGCCAGCCATAGTTCTCGACGCGCACCGGCAGATGGGTCTCCTTGTCGAAATAGAACACCGAACGGTAGAAGGGGAACTGGCCTTTGCCTTCCTTGGTGTGGACGATTTCGACCTGCGTGACAGGGCGGTCTTGAAACTTGTAGTCCGCGGTGTGGGCCTCGGTCATGCCCACGCGAGCGTCATACTCCCAAGCCTTGGCGGTGCGCTCAATCAAATTGCCGATGCCGGCTTCATTGATCTTGTGATGACTGGTCTCGGACGCGCGCGGGTCACCGGGGTCGATGGAGACGAAGCCGGCGATGGAGCCGAGGCCGTGCGCTTTGACGCGCATCATGCCCTTGTTCTTCCCGGCGATGTAGCAGACTTCCTGGTTGGCCATGCTATGCGGCTCGGACCACTTCATATACACGCTAAAGGGCTGCGTCCGCACCCGCATATCGACGACATTTTCCTGTTGAAGCTGACCATTAATGCGCTCGCGTTTGACCAGCGTGCAGGTGTAGTCCGAGACTTCTTGATAGTGCTTGGCGGCCTGGGAGATCAACTTGAGAGGTTCGTCCATGACCGAAGGTTCGGCCGAACGGGCCTTCGTCAGATCAACGGAACTCGATGAAGTTTGCGGAGGAGTGCTGGGCGGAGGCGGAGGCGCCTGTGGTCGTTGGGCGCCGGCAAGCATCGCGACTGCCGCGACAGCCATCGTGCCGAGATACCAAAGCGAGATCGTACGGCGAGTTCGCATCCTGCTTCTCTTTCCGTGTAGGAATTGCCCACATTTCCATCCGTGCGCGTGGTTGTGCGCCCGCAGTCCCGGCGATTCGGGACGCAGGGGCGCTTGCCAAGCAAGCCACGTGCCGAATCGAGCCATCTCGCGCACGCGGAGCGCAACCTCTAGCCGACAAATCGCTTAAGCGCGAAAGCGACCGGGCAAGCACGGTAAGGTGAGTTGCCCTGGTTGTATAATTTACTTCGGTCCCTGTAAATTGTGCGAAAGCGAGACGTGATGTCCGAAGCGCTGCAAATCTCCACCATCGTTTCCGAACTCTTCGAAGAGAACTGCTTTATCGTCTGGCTCAAGGGCAACAAAGAAGCCATCGCGATCGATCCGGGTCTCGATCCGCCCGCGATCCTGCAAGAGCTGAGCGACCGCAAACTCAATGTAGCCGCCATTCTGAACACGCATGGCCATGCCGACCATATCGCCGGCAACGCCGCACTAAAGCAAATCTTCCCGACGGCCCCGCTCATCATCGGTCAAGGCGATGCCCACATGCTGAGCGATGCGGACGCGAATCTGAGCGCTCCCTTCGGCATGCGGCTTCAGAGTCCGCCGGCCGACCGACTAATCTCCGAGGGGGACATAGTAGAAGCCGCAGGTATTCGCCTGGAGGTGGTCGATTTGCCGGGCCATTCGCCGGGCCATGTCATCTTCATTTATCGCAGCCGGCCAATTGTCGTATTTGGCGGCGATGTGCTGTTTCGCGGCAGCATTGGGCGAACTGATTTTTTCAACAGCCGGCCGGACCTCTTCATCCCCGGCATCCATCGAAAGGTGTTGACACTGCCGCCGGACACCATCGTCTACCCCGGACATGGACCGCTCACCACCGTCGGCTACGAGCGCGACACCAATCCGTTTTTGCAAGGGACGAGCCAGAACTAATAACCGCGTCGTTTAACCCGGAGCCATCGGCGACGGCGTAACCGGCTCACCGTCGCCGTTGGCTCCGGGTTAAACGAACTACCACGCATTCTTAATCTGAACCGCTGTCACTGGAAGCCGCGTTGGCCGAATCGGCGGCTTGAATGGCAAGTACCGGAGGTAAGTTGGTCGCGGGTGGCGGTGTGGCGAGGCCGGATGTCGCGCGAATCGCTCGAATCACCAGCATGCTGCGCACGGGTGGATCCTCGCCCGGCCGGAAGAAGCATTGATTGCCGAAGCTATCCGGTGAGTCGTCGCGGCCGCCGATGACCACAAATTGTGTCGGTGACGCCGTGATTTCCCACTCCAAGTCCGGAAACGTCGCCACCTGCTGCTCGGGCTGTGGCAGCCAGTAGCCGCCCAAAACCTGGCAATACTTCGTCGTCTCGTCGCCGTAGTGTACTTGCGGCAAGCACTTCAGAATCGTTCGGCCGTCGTCGGTCAGCGTCGCCGTGACCATTAATTCAAACTGCACTTTGTCGAGCTGATGGGTATGGACATCGGTTCCACGAATAATCTCGAATGCAGCGTGATCGCGGACCGGTCCGAGCAACAGCTTTGTGCCGGCGCCGGAATGGATGGTAATATGGCGCGGATTGGTGCAACTGCGGTCGGAGGTGATCATGTGCTGAAACTCGGACGGGGAGGCGCCGCCGAGTTCACCGACTCGAAGTCCATTGAGCTGCAACGTGCTGCGCGCCAACAACGATCCGACTTGCTCATCGACGCCGCTCCAAAGTTCTTTCGCGAGAAACGCATCATAGATCGGCCGTTGGACAAGCGCGACTTCCAAGGTTATCAAGTCCCCGTGCCGCGGTTGATCTCCGGGCCGTAGGCGATCCAAAAAGGAAATGCTATGCGCCTTGGGCCTCTCAATGATGGAACAGCCGCCCAAAAATGACAGCAGCGCCAGGCCGATGAGTCCAAAGACGCGCATGCAAGGTACCCGTTTTCACACGGTACTATGTCGGGACTTTGAAGCGCGTGTGGATACGCTTTAAGCGCTTGCCAGTCAAGTGCAAAACCTTGCTAGGATAATTAACAATGGGCTCCACCTTGAACGGCTGGTCTGAGCGGAACGTCGATCTGAGATTCGTGCTTGGCGAGTTTACCCTTGGAACCTGGCGTTTGCGCGGCCTGGTGCAGTCCCAACACTTTCTGCGGTTAACGGGTCTCGATGCGAATCCGCCCCTGCCATTTTCCCGCTTCCCACCGGGAATCGACGTAGTGAAGCTTCCCTCGCACCCAATCACCGATCGGCTCAGGCGCTGGACGGTGCTGCCCGAAGCCATCCGCTATGTACCTGATCAATACCAGCGGTACTACATTGAGTTGACAGGTAGCTTTGCCGGCTATCTCGCAAAGTTCTCCTCGAAAACTCGATCGAGCCTCCGCCGTAAGGTCCGCAAGTGGGCGGAGCTTTGTCAGACGCAGCCTTGCTGGCGAAAATATGACAAGCCGGAGGAGATGCTGGAGTTTCATCGGCTTGCTCGTGGAATATCGGCGACAACATACCAGGAAAAGCTATTGGACGCCGGGCTGCCCGACACCGAATCGTATCGGTGTGGCCTGGTCGAACTTGCGCGCCGGGACTTGGTCCGAGGCTATCTGCTGTTTCATCGTGATCGGGCGGTTGCTTATCTTTGCTGTCCGGTAGACGATGGAAACATGATGTACGAATATGTGGGTTACGATCCGGACTACGGCAGGTGGTCGCCCGGCGCCGTCCTGCTGTATCTCGTCCTCGAGCAGTCTTTTTCGGAACAGCGCTTCCGAACCTTTGATTTCACCGAAGGCGAGGGGCAACACAAGGAGTTCTTCGCCAGCCACGACCAGTTTTGTGCCGATATCTACTACTTTCGGCGCACGCTGAGGCATTTCGCACTGTTGGGGATTCATACCTCTCTCGTGGGCACGTCGCGCACCTTGGTGCGCGCCACTGCGTCATTGGGAATCAAGGCACGCCTAAAAAAGTTCTTCAGGGGACCAGCAGGGCGCAAATCGGGTAATGCACCAGCACCGAACGAATGGACCTGAGATAGTGAACGCGCCGTATCTCGCTTGAAGTGTGCCACGGCGCGTCTCGTCGCTCTAGACAATCACATTTTCGTGGTACGCAGCAGGTATCGGGCGACGTCCTCTCCTCGGTAGTTGATCACCTCCGCGAAGCGGAAGCCAAGCTTTTCCAGCACGCGGCACGACGCCCGATGGTCCGGGACCACCAGCCCGATGATGTGGTCGAGGGCCAGGTGAGTGAAACCGTAGTCAACAACGGCGCGGCCGGACTCCGTGGCCAGGCCCCGGCCCCAATACTCCGGGAGAAAGCGATAGCCGAGATCGACTTCGCGGAGATCATCGAGGTATTTCAAACCGGAAAAGCCAATGAGTTTTCCATCTTCCTTGCAAATGCAGGCCCAGCGGCCATAGCCGTACTTGGCGTAATCCGTCATGGGACGCGAGCGCAGGACGTCCAGCGCCTGCTCGACGTTTGTGAGGCCGCCGCCCGGGTCGCCCGTGTAGCGGATGATATTGGGATCGCTGCCCAGCCGGAAGAACGCGGCGGCATCCGTCTCGTAGAACTCGCGGATGAGCAGTCGTTCGGTTTCGAGAATCTGCCGGCCGGACATCGTGAGCCCTGCCTTGGTTTGTCGTATGCTGAGTATTGTACTCATGCGAAGGAGGTGAGCCGTGTCCGAAGTGGTTCGATTTTCGGTGTCGTTAGAGCCCGAGCTCCTGGCGCAGTTCGACCGCTACTGCAAGGAAGGGAAATTCGCGACGCGCAGTGAAGCGGTGCGCCAACTTGTTCGCGAAGCGCTCACCGTTCACGCCTGGGAATCAGACGCACATGACGCGGCCGCAACTTTAACGATTGTTTACGATCACCATCGGACGCGGCTAACGGACAAGTTACTGGAACTACAACACCGCCATCCGGAGTTGATCGTCTCGACGATGCACGTTCACCTCGATCACGATAATTGCCTTGAGGTGATCGTTTTGCGCGGCGGAGCCGGGGCACTACAAAAAATGGCTTCGGAGTTACGAGGACTGAAGGGCATCCACAAAGGGCAATTGGTGTTGGCGAAGACTCGCTGAGTTTCAGGCGTCGCTATCGTCTTTGAGAAGCTCACTTCGGCGTATCCTTCTTCTCGGACAAGTCCAACCAGGCCACCTCGCCCGTCTTCAGCGAGTATGTTCCCGCCGCCAGCCGTACCCGTTTGTTATCGACAAAGTCCTTTAACAACGTGCTTTGCCGCGTGAGCTGCCCGGTCTGGTGAATAACATTGTTCTTGATCGCAGCGGCCAGGGCAGCTTCCTTGTCCTGCGGCAAATCATCCCCGACTTTGACCCGCTTCAGAAGGTCTTCCAGATTGCCCTCGGCGTGGCCTTTGTCCAACACGGCCTTTACCGCCCCGCATGATTCGTGTCCCAGAACCACGACCAATGGAGTCTTGAGATGCTCCACCGCGTACTCAATGGAACCGAGAATGGCCGGATCCGTCACATTGCCGGCGACGCGAACGACGAACACATCACCAAGGCCCTGGTCAAAAATGAGTTCCGGCGCCAGCCGAGAATCGGCACACGTCAGCACTACCGCAAATGGATTCTGCCCCTTGGCCAGCTCTTCGCGGCGTTTCTTGCCAACATCCCGCGTGCTCGCCTTGTCCGCGGCAAAGCGGGCGTTACCTTCTTTCAATCGTGTTAGCGCCGCTTCCGGCGTCACGGCTTCTTGCGAATACGACCGGCCCGAAAAGCAGAATACGACGACAACCAGGCACGGCAGCATTGCTCGATAAGAAATCTTCATGTTTTCACTCCTTTATCACTTCTTCATATTTGGTGTTGGCATCGGTTTTCTCTCTTTCCACCGACTGCGGATTTCATAGCCTGTGAGCACATATCCAGGCGGATGGCAAAGCGTAGAACGGAACTTCTGGAGCACAATCCCATGTCAATACTATTGCCTGGCAAAGCAGGATCAAGAAAGGCAAGCCCGGCCGCCGACACTGCACAACTCGGCCGGAGAATCTTGAGCAATCGAATCCCCTGGAGATGGGTCACGCTGGTGCTCCTTGGGGCCGCCGCATTTGGCTTGGCGTTCGCGCTCGGAAAGTGGTTCAACCAGCCAGCGCACGCTAGCAGCAGCATGGTCTGGATCCCGGGCGGCGATTTCTCGATGGGCTGCGATGCCGACTATGCCAACCCCGCGGAAGGCCCCGCACATCGGGTTCGTGTTGACGGTTTCTGGATGGATGAAACCGACGTTACCAATGCCCAGTTCCGCGCCTTTGTCGAGGCAACCGATTATGTGACGACGGCGGAGCGTACTCCGACACTTGAGGAGATCGAAAAGTACGCACGACCGGGAGCGCGTCGTCCGACTGCGTCCCAGTTGGTGGCAGGGTCCATTGTATTCACACCGCCGGATCATCCGCTGGCCGATCTGAGCGATCCAAGCCAATGGATGAAATGGACTCCGGGGGCAAACTGGCGACATCCAGAAGGCCCGGACACATCGATTGAAGGCAAGGACGATCATCCGGTTGTTCATGTCTCTTGGTTCGACGCCAAGGAATATGCGAAATGGGCGCGAAAGCGATTGCCGACCGAAGCGGAATGGGAATTCTCCGCCCGCGGCGGTTTAGACGGCAAGAAGTACGTTTGGGGTGATGAGCCGTTCTCGGAAGAACACCCTCAGTGCAACATCTTCCAGGGCCACTTTCCCGATCACAACACGGCCAAGGACGGTTACATCCGCACCTCGCCGGTTAGAGCCTTCCCGCCCAACGGCTACGGCCTGTATGACATGGCGGGCAATGTATGGCAGTGGTGCGAGGATTGGTTCTTGTCCGACGCCTATGTTCGAATGGCCGACCGTGAAATCTCCGTAAACCCGGCCGGACCCGAAGCGAGCTTTGACCCACGGATACGGCCGCCCGAGCATGTCCATCGCGGCGGCTCATTTCTATGCTGCGCCGGTTTTTGCTTCAACTACCGGCCCAGCGCGCGCATGGGTTGCACGCCGGACACCGGCATGTCCCATCTCAGTTTTCGTTGCGCGAAATCGGAAAAATGAGGTTCGTTGATCTGTTTCACATCTTTTAAGGAGGCACCATGTTGGCGAACCGAAGAATCCAGACCTTCGCGGTCCTGGTCGCCGGTGCGCTGCTGGGCTACGGAGCCGCCAGCGGGCACTTGCGAATGAACAGCTCGGTCGCATCGCAGGACCAGGCGACAACCGCAGCCAAGGAGGACTCAGGCGCTAAATGTTCTAGCTGCTGCGGGGCCGGGACCGACCGCAGTCAGTTGCTAGTCCTTGGCGACACCAAGCTGATCAAGGCCGAAGGCGGCGACAAGAAGCCCAACGTACTTTTCATCATGGGTGACGATGTCGGCTGGTTTAATATCGGCGCCTATCATCGCGGCATGATGTCCGGAAAAACGCCGCACCTCGATCGCCTGGCAGCCGAGGGCATGATCTTTACCGACTACTACGCCGAGGCGAGCTGCACCGCCGGACGCGCCAACTTCATCACCGGCGAAATCCCCCTGCGCACCGGACTAACGACGGTCGGCCAAGCCGGTGCCGACGTCGGCATCCCGGAAAAGGCCTGCACTTTGGCAACCGCGCTCAAGGCGCAAGGCTATAACACCGGGCAGTTCGGCAAGAACCATCTGGGTGATTTGAACAAGTATCTGCCGACGCTTCATGGTTTTGACGAGTTCTTCGGCTACCTGTATCACCTCGACGCCATGTCCGATCCCTACTGGTATTCGTTCCCCGACGATCAGGAATACCGCGACAAGCACGGCCCGCGCCACCTGGTTCACTGCTGGGCGACCGACAAGGAGGACGACACCAACCAGCCGCGCTGGGGCAAGATCGGCAAGCAGAAGGTTGAGGATGAGGGGCCGCTGCCGCCTTATCCCGACATGTCCCACGTCCCGAACATGCATCCCATCAGCGAAAAGCACAAATACGATATGACGACCTTCGACGAAGCGCTCGTCGAGCAGAGCTGCAAGTTCATGGACAAAGCCAAGCAAGACGGCAAACCATTCTTCATCTGGCACAACACTACGCGCATGCACGTGTTCACGTACCTCTCGCAGAAGTACGCGGATAAAATGAACAGTAAGACCAACTACGGCACGGAAGAAGCCGGCATGGCGCAACTCGACGATTGCGTCGGAACTCTTCTTAAACACCTCGACGACATTGGCGAAGCCAACAACACCATCGTGGTGTTTACGACGGATAATGGCGCCGAGACTTTTACATGGCCGGACGGCGGTAACACTCCGTTCAAGGGTCAGAAGGGTACTTCCTATGAAGGCGGCTTCCGAGTTCCCTGTATCGCCCGTTGGCCGGGACGGATCAAGCCCGGAACCGTCGAGAACGGCGTCTTCTCCGGCCTGGACTGGTTCCCCACCCTCTGTGCCGCCGCCGGCAACTCCGAAATCACCGATCAACTCCTCAAGGGGGTGAAGCTTGGGGATCGAACGTACAAGAATCACCTGGACGGCTACAACCAGATCGACCTAGTGCTGGGCAAGGCTCCCTCGAAGCGCCACGAGGTGTTCTACTTTGCCGGACCAAAGCTCGGTGCCGTACGCATCGACGACATGAAGTTCCAGTTCTTCCAGCAGCCGCAAGGTTGGCCTGGGCCGAAGGTAACGACCGATATGCCTTCTCTTGTGAACCTGCGCCAGGATCCCTTCGAGCGATTTCCAATGATCGCAGGGGAAACGCCCTTGACAGGCGCATTCGGTTACGGCAATGAGTTCTTCGCCCGCGAGTTCTGGCGCTTTGTCGAGGTCCAGCAACAGGTGGCAAAACTCGCCAAAACGGCCATCGATTACCCACCGATGCAAGATCCCGCATCGTTTAATCTCGATGCTGTCAAGAAACAGATCGAGGACATGATCAGGGAGCATCACGGGCAGTAATCCGGCAACAAGCGAGCGCCGCGGAGGCGGCGCTCGCGGTTGGATCTTGAACCAGGGCAGCCCACAGGGCCATCATCCTGCGGGCAACTCTTTGCTGCCGACAACGGTCAAATTCATTCCGATTTGAACCGCCACGCGCTTGCCGTCAATCTCGATCGTCGTCTTGCCGTTAAGATACCAGCCAAGCGAGCCGGTGGAAAACTCCCTAGGATCCGCTTGAAAGTCCAGCCCATTGATCTTGATGGCAAGGGCCTTGGCATGTTCACGGAACTCGTTACGGGTGATCGGGCAAGGGGTCTTGGCCATGTCGAAACTCCTGGGAATGAAAGCGAACGAGGCGATGGTGGGCCGACAGGAATCATTCCATAGACGCCGTCGTGTGGGGCAAGTGCCCAACCCAAACTTGGAGAAGTTGCATGAGGCGGGGCGTGGGGACAATTAGTTTCCGCCTCAAGCTCGTCCTCGGAGTCGCCGGGCTGGTGTTGCTCACCGGTGCCGTCGTCCTCTGGCTCGCGCACCGCAGTGCGCGAGCCACGACGGAATCGCTCACCGCTTCGGTCTTTCACGAAGTGAGTGAACGGGCGGCGACCCATACGCGCGCTTTTGTCTTGCGTGCGGCGCCGGTCGTCGAATCGCTCGCTCAATTGGTGGACAAGGGACTTGTCGTCGATGACCCGGAACGTCTCGGCCCGCAATTGCTCGCCGTATTGAAAGCCAATCCCGGCCTGAGCTGGGTCAGCTACAGCGACGAAAGCGGCCGCTTCACCGGCGCCTACCGTCCACCGGAGGGTGCCATGCGCATCAATCGCAGCCACATCGTCGATGGCAAGAGCATCAGGGTGGAACACGAGGTCATGCCGGATGGCAGCCTGAAACTGTTCCAGATGGATCTCGATAGCCATTACGACCCGCGCGTCCGCCCGTTCTACGTCAAACCCAAGGAAGCGGGCCGCATCACCTGGTTGCCCCCCTACGTCTTCTACTGGCAGTGGGTGCCGGGCGTCACCTGTGCGGTGCCGGTCCTGAACGCCAAGGGAGATTTGCGTGGTGTCCTCACCGCCGACTTCGATCTCAACGCCCTTTCCGAATTCGTCTCCGAATTGACCGTGAGCGAGCACTCGCGCGTCTTCTTGTTTACTTCCGATACCGTATTGTTGGCGCACCCCGACTTGCGTGGCGTGTCGGGAACGGGAGCCGATGCCAAGCTGCTTACACTTGCCGACGCCGCCGACCCGCTCGTCGATGCCTATCGCGCCAATCTCAAGCCGGAGCATCTCCGTGCCGATGACGGATCGCAGTTTCATCGCTATTCGTTCCGATACGACGGCACACCGTATCTGGGGTCGGCGACTACATTCCGCGTCGGCGAGGATCTCGTCTGGGTCGTTGGCGTGGTGGCGCCGGAATCCGATTTCGTCGGCGATGTGTGGAAGACACAGCGCTTTGCCTTGCTTGCCGCCGCCGCGGCCGTCCTCGCCGCCGTGGTGCTAGCGATCGGCATGGCCAGCACGGTTTCCAAACCCGTGCAATCGCTCATTGGCTTCATGCAGCGCGTTGGCGGCGGCGACCTGGAGGCCAAGGCCGCGTTCGGCGGCGGCCGCGAGTTCCGTGCACTGGCCCACGAGCTCAATCGCATGATCGCCGATCTGCGCGATCGCCTGCGGATGCGGCACTCGCTCAGCGTGGCCATGCAAGTCCAGCAGCGCTTGTTGCCCGCCAAGGCCCCGGTGATTCGTGGGCTCGACGTTGCCGGCCATAGCACTTATTGCGATGAGACCGGCGGCGATTACTACGACTTCCTCGTTCTCGACCAGGCCGCTCCCGATGCGGTGTTCGTTGCCGTCGGCGATGTCATGGGGCACGGCGTCGCTGCCGCACTCGTCATGGCCGGGGTTCGAGCCGTTCTTCATGACCGTGCTAGCGGAGCCGGCGATCTCGCCGAGTTGATGAATCGGCTGAATCGACTTATCGCAATGGACCACGGCGGCGACCGCTTCATGACCATGCACCTTTCGGTCATCGACTCCCGCACCAAAATGATGCGCTGGGTCAGCGCCGGGCACGACCCGGCAATCATTTTTGACACCGCTTCCGGGAAGTTCGAGGAGGTTAGCACCGGGCCGGGCGAATTTCCCCTGGGCATCATGGACGACATGGCCTACAGCGAACACTCCTATGGTCCGCTGTCACCGGGACAGGTGATCGTCATTGGCACGGATGGAGTCTGGGAAATGCCCGACGCGAAAGGCGACCAATTCGGCAAGGAGCGCCTGCGAGATCTGATTCGGGAATCGAGCAACCGCACCGCTGCTGAAATCGCCGGTGAGTTGCGTGATCGCTTGGCCGGCTTCCGCGGCGACGCCCGCGCCGTCGATGATGTGACATTCGTGATTGTCAAAGTCACTGAAACACGGGGGCGAGCAGATGATTGATGGTCTTTAAGCGGCTTCCTTTCCCGTGTTTTTTTGGCACTCCGCCAAGCGACTTTGGCGGTAGTTTTTCGACCTGACATAACCACATGCGTTGACACGACTTACCGCACGTCCGCCGTCGACCACCGCCAAGTTCCGGGTGGGGCGGGGGGCGCCTGGTTTGCTACCCATAAAATAGATCTATTTGATCCATGCCCAATGGCATGCGCCCGCGTCTCGCGCATGACAAGTTTCTAATTTGCCCGAGCCTAAGTATTCCGAGGGAAATGACATGCGCGATTGAAATGCGCGGACCACCCGCGCGCACAACGACCCCGCCGGCCAATCATGAGGTACCCCCATCGCCGCCGGCTCAAGGTATACCCGCTGGTGAAACATCAAACGGATTTCTGCGTCCGTTTCGAGTTGCGTCCCCTTATCGGCTCTCCGAGAACATCGGCTGCGTAGAAGCATTCCGACGAGCAAAAGCGTCGCTGTCGGTGTCTACAATGATCGGACCAATCAAAAAGAGGCGGAGCGAGTAGTCGCGATCCTAAAGAATCGCTGGCTTAAAGAGGGCAACTCCCCAACCATCGGTGTGGTCACGTTCAACCAGCCACAGCGTGAACTCATCGAAACTCTCATCGTAAAGGAATGCGAACAAGACGAAGCTTTCGCCGCCCGTTACCAGCAGGAGCTCCAGCGCCGGGAGTCCAACCAAGACGTCGGCTTCTTTGTGAAGAACCTGGAAAGTGTTCAGGGCGATGAGCGAGACGTGATGATTTTCAGCACAACCTTCGGGAAAAACAAAGAGAATCGATTCTTCCGTCGATTTGGACCGGTAGGGGCCCGTGGGGGCGAACGGCGGCTCAACGTCGCGATCACCCGTGCGAAGTGCCAAGTCTACATCGTCGGCAGCATGCCACTTCACGAAATATCCACAGTACTGCAATCCAGTGACAAGATCGGCGCCCAAGTTACGCCCTCCGGATACCTCCAGCTCTACTTGGCCTATGCAAAGGCCGTCTCGGACAGCAATGATGAGCTTGCGCAGCAGTTACTCAACAGGGTGTGCACACAGGGCAGCGGGCCTGTAAGGACGGAAGGGGACAAGACCGAATCGCCTCTCGAAGAAGAGGTGCGCGACGCAGTTCTTAGGTTTGGGTACCAACTCGAGTGCCAGGTAGGCGACTCTGGTTTTCGCATTGATCTAGCCGTAGTCCACCCCGATCCACTCAAGGGATATGTCCTCGGAATCGAGTGCGACGGCGCCGCCTACCACAGCAGCCGCTCTGCTCGGAACCGGGACGTTTGGCGGCAAGCCATTCTCGAAGATCGCGGCTGGCGCTTCTACCGCATCTGGAGTACCCTCTGGTGGTCCAAACGGGCTCAGGAATTGGAGAGGCTCAAACGGGCAATTGAAGACTCGATTCGGAGCACCCGGTAAACTGGACTCGTGGCCAAATCTGCCGGCCGTCGCCTCAGGGATTGATCACCCAACGCCGGCGCCCGTCCTGTTCGGGTGAAGTTCCTGTTCGCTCCAGCTGTGGGACAGCGCCGTGGGGGTCAGGCTGCGAATCTCCTTACGGCGGACGATCTCTAGGTTGTCCTGGCGACCTTCGCCGATGAAATGCGCATGCACTTCATCCGGCATTACGGTGAGCAGCCATTCATCCTGATACAGATTTGCGTCCACGGCCTCCATGGGGACGACCGCAACTGGCGCGGGGCTTTTTGTAACGGGCTCTCTGGAGAGAAATCTTTCAGCCAGCCCGAACATGAGATATAGGGCCTGGCTGGTGAGTAAGAAGAGATGCCCCCTGGCGCTGAGCAGCCTATAGGCTGCGCCCTGGACTTGCTCGAATCGCATTGTCACTGGATGCTTGTCGTGCAGAGCATCACGCGAGAGTATCAACGTTCCGTCTTTGCCGACGGCCGCGACGGCTAATGGTGCGTCAGCACGCGGCACAGCGCACACGTCGATTACGTCGAGTCCGGCGTACGAAATCTCATTCAGGGGATGATCTTCCGAGCCAGTGAACAGCATGGCGCCCAGGCCGCTCGTTCGATGGGCAAAGGCGAGCACTTCGCCGCCGTCCGGCGCGCGCAGACAAATCACACGATAAAAATACGCTTGTCCAGCGGAGGGATTGATGATGTCCACCGCCTGGTTCGGCGCGCCCGCTTGCGGTTTCAATGTCATCAGGCCCGAAGGACCGAGAGGCGCCAAGAAATATCCGCTCTTCGTTGCGATCACGCCGTGTGAGCCGACATCGAACATCAATCTGGTCTTACGAGGACCAACGCAGTCGAAGGTGACTTCCGCACGAGTGCTGATTGAGACCCAATCTTGCCACGATGCCACTCCGTTTATTGCCTCACCGGATGCGCTTGACTTGACCACATCGCCCAGAGCCTGACCGGTCTCGTCCGTCAGCAGCAGCCTGCCGTCCGTCGATCCAAAACAGAAACCGGGCTCAAAGGGATGAGAACCCGCCCAGCAGACATCGAATCCCTCGATGCCGTCGAATCGTTTGCGCAGGAAGGGCACACCGGCGCCATTGCCGTCTCGAGGCAACCCGATCATGCGTGATCTCCCTTGTAAAGGCGTTTTCGTTCTCGCCGGGTGATCAGCCCTACCTTCTCCATTTGCTGGAAGACTTCTTTCGACGGACGCAAGGTCTCTGCCGCGCGATTCGGCGGTGCCTCATTGTTGACCGCCCAAATGGGAAATCCATGCCAGGGCACACCTTCATTCGCCTTTGGAAATTCCGCAATCTGCTGCCCCCAAGTGCCTAGGTCGCGCAAGCCGTGGTTGGAGTCACGCAGCACGCCGTAGAGCCAGCCACCGTCATCGGCGATTGAGTGGAGATCGGCGAGGTCAAACACCGAGAACTCCCCATCTCGGGTCACTTGGGGTGACCAACATGCGTCGCTTCGACTCCCGCCGCCGTGATGTTTCGCCGTAAACATGTACTCGTGTTGGCTCCTTTGGGTCCGTGTCGGATGCATCTCATCGGTTGCCACTCCTGGGCCTCCGCGTCATTGGTGTCTGGCATGATGAGTGAAAGATGAAACCGCCGGTGAGTCAGTGTAGCAGGATTCCCACCTTGGTCCATGCCAGTCGGCGGCGGAACGATTCGTAATTCACAATGGAAACCTCTAACCGACCCGTGAACACGACAACATCGCCCACTCGCAAGTGCTTGATACGGCGAAACTTCCCAGCACGGTAGCACAAAAAGCCCGGAGACCTTCGGTCACCAGTTGGAAATCAATCTTGGCCGTCGGCTGCTTTTCAAGACCAATCGCTGGCTTTAGGTTTATGAAGATGAGACTCACCACGTCGTGATCGGTGCGATTCAGCTCAGCCAGGAAGGAGCCAATACACTCGACAGTCGCCCTTATCCCTTCCAGCTCGCGGCCGCGCTCATAGAACGCATAGATAGGAGATCGCTCGAAATCTTTTAGATGTGCACCGGCCCGTATCTCGAAAATCCCGCTCTTACCGTTGCCACCGAGATGATGAAATAGCTCGCGCACATTCGCCGGAGCGTCATCACGCCAACCTTTCGCAAGTTGCACCAGCATATTATTCATGTCAAGCTCCGCCAAAACAAATGGCAGCACGGCAGTCCAAGTCTCAGGCAATATATGCCATCTTACGCTAGTTGGTCCACTGATGAACACCGAAGGCCCCTTTGGCCTTCCCATGAGAATCGCTCGGGCGCTTGACGACATCCTCACGACGATTGCCGCTGCGCAGCCAAAGCTCGTTGTCATCCCCAAGGAACCTGTCAAGCTGATGACCGGCGAATGCGCCGACATCTCTTGGATCTCCACTGAGGACATAGCCGAACTTTTCCATTCGACGCCGCAATTTGTTCAGATTTGTGTACATTGGTGTGACCACTGCATGCAGCCGCATGGCGTGCCGTAGTTCATGTGTACACAACCATCCCGCCGTTGCCAGTGTGCGACTGTACGGTAGAATCTCATTTGTCCAAATAAATGGTGGAACTTCCGGTTTAAAGCGCGTACCCGAGCTCGGGCACGCAAGCGCGGTTCAATCGGTTGATTAGCTGGCGCAGACAATGCTCCCCTCCTACAGCTTTCAACTTGCTGACGTTCGCCACGTGCATGCGAAGGAGTGAGCCATGATGAGCCTTGAGAGACTGATCGCTATCGTGGCGTCCGTCGCTGCTGCTTTGGCGGGGCTTGCAACCGCGCTCTATTACCTAACCAAGACACGGCTTGAGAAGGCCCAGCAGCGCACCGACACGAACAGCTTGCACCAAGCCCTGGCCCAACTTCACGACAAACTGGCAAACATCACCAATGGCCCACCGTCTCAGCCTAAAGAGGACACTGCCGAACTCCGTCAACGAATCGCGCATTTGGAGTTCAGGCTAGCCCAACTCCACCAGCCCGTTGATGATGTGACACAGAATACAGAAATCAAAAGCGGTAGTGAAGCGGCTCACGCCGGACAGGAACAAAGGGTCCAGGCTTCGATCACACCGCGCAAGACGATCACCAGGAGAAGACTGCTTCTGTAGACTTGCGCCCAATTCCTGTTGCGTGCCCTTCCCGCGCCACGCCGTTTCCAGTTACCCCAAAGCTCTGGTTCAAGAAAGTGCGTTGTCGCACTTGCAAGGCTCTGTTCCGAACTAACCCAATTTCAGGCGGCGAGCTGCTGGAACCGGCGAGGACCTGACATTTGTCCGTTCAACCGGAACCCGAGGTTGACCTGACGTATTGCTGTTTGGCTCGGCGGAGCCTCTTGTGCTCAGCCTTCGCCCGCCGGTGGTACGGATCGCTTTTGTCGGCAAGGGCAACCCACGCCCAGGTATCCACGAAGATCATGAGCGCCGCCGGCGCCGCTTTGGCGTTCCGTAGATGTAGTGATTCGTGCTGGTCGGCGCCGTCAGTCCGGCCACTACTGCCAATGCCGATGACGCCCTCCAGCGGGTCATGATCCTCATCGGCTGTATTCAGCGTTACCCGTACCTGACTTCCCTCCGTGAGGGCCAAAGGCTGCTTGGGCTTCAAGACGCCGTTCTCGTATGTGGCGTCAATAGTTACCGTCATGGTCGAAGACTCCCAAACGAAGGTAGTTGCCTTTCTAGCTTACCGCCGCATGCGACCCAGAGGAAGGCCGGAAAGGAGTGGCGGGAGAAACAGCGGGGACGGACTCCTTGAATTGGATGAGTCAAGTTCGTTGCGCGCCAGTAGCCGTCGCGGCGATGTTGGGCGACGCGATGTATCCTGCACAAGAGCGCCGAATTCGCTAGTGTTGAGAAAGGCCAGTTGTTCCATTGGAGCCCTTTCATCATGCCCAAGAAGAAGCCTGGGGCATTACATTACGGCGATAAGCTGCCCGAGGGCGCCATGCGGCGATTGGGCACGACCCGTTTCTGGCACCTGCCCTTCGAAGGTGGGAATCCGGGAACGAATGATATGGCGTTTTCACCCGACGGCCGGATGCTCGCAGCCCTCGGGTATCAGGACAACGAATTAAGCATTTTTGCTGTACCGAGCGGAAGGTTGATACGGCGCTGGCGTGAGGGCCGTGTAGATGGCGGCGGGAAACTGCTGTTTTCGCCAAGCGGAAAATCTCTGGCGGTTGCCTGCGACGATGGTCTAAGGCTGCGGAACCCGCAAACAGGACGCCAGGTGCGCGCGTTCCTACAAGACTCGTGTGCCGTTTCGGGCATTGCCTTTTCTAGCGATGGCAAGTTGTTCGCGGCCGCCGAGCCGTGGGATGGACGAATCGAAATCTGGCAGGTGTCAACGGGAAAGCTGCTGCACTGCTTCGAGGCAGACCTTCATCCCGTATTGGCCGACGATCGGTGTGAGCTTCGATCGGATGAATTCTACTGTGTCGCGTTTTCTCCAGATGGTCAGCTCGTCGCCGCAGGAAGCAGGCATTTCATCTATCACTACGCAAGGGGTGCAAAGGCGGACAAACTAGAACGCGAGATATCCGAGAAGACGAGGGCTACGGGCCTCAGGCGATACGGGCTTGGGACATGCACACGGGCCGGGCGCTATTGGAATCGCCGCCTCTGGACCAGCCGATCTCGGCGCTGGAGTTTTCGCCCGATGGTCGAAGCCTGGCGTCGGGGTCCTGGGATTCGACGGCTCTAGTCTGGCGGATCGGTGCTCGCAAGGTTTCGCATTAGAGCGTCCTCCGAACATGGCAGGAGGGGTGACATAGCGGAAACAGGTGCGTGGGCGCGCCGAGGTGCAATGCAATCCATTAAGTCGTGTGCTAGCAAGGGCTTAATGAGTTGCACTGGTTTGCGCGGCCGCCCTGGTCCTATTGCTGCTCGGTACTTGACTGAGCCGCACCGTCGGCCGGGTGTTGCCGCGGTACTCCGCGGCCAAGGGCATATCCCAAAAGAAGCGCGCCCAGAAGCAGCACGATTGCCATCGTCCATACAACGGGCTTGGGAAGCGTGCCTTCGGTGCCCCAGGAGTTTACCCACTGACGAAAGCGGGCGCGGGTCTGAATCCGGTCAAGCCAGCGGCGGCCTTGCGCGAGCTGGTCGAATTGGCGTACGGCTGCAGCGACCCGGCCTACCTGCCGCCGTGCGGTCGCATTGTCCGGATCCATTTCCAGTATCTCAAGATAGGCCCACATGGCTTCGGCAAGCTCCCCGGCCCGAGTGTAGGCCTCGGCACGTTCCAAGCTGCCGTCCAGTCCCTCGACGTATGTCACCAAAAGCGAGACATCGGCCTTGCATGAGGGACACTCCTTACCGAGACTCGGCAAGGATTTCTTGCACATCGGACAGCTCAGCATGGCACATCCAGGGGTCAGGAATCAGGGGTCAGGAGTCAGACGTCAGAGGTCGGAAACCATTTTGCGCTCTGTCCTCTGATCTCTGACTTCTGACCTCTGACCTCTACTAACCACTGATCGTTACAACAAATAGGCGAAATTGAGCAAACGGTCGTTCAGCATCTGGCTGGCCTCTTCCATCTTCTTGCGATCGCCCGAGCCCATGGCGACGCGCACTTGACGGCACAACTCTTCGAGGTCCTGCCGGTCGCGCGGATCCTCGACTTTGGGAATGACATCGCTCTCCGTCTTCTTTAGGACTTCCAAGGCCTCCTTGTATTCCGGCGCCGACTCGAGATTGGCCGTGCGGTTGACCAGATCCTCATTGATACGTTTCAGCTTGATGAGTTGGGAGGCATCCATCTGGTCTTCGCCGGTCTGCTGAATGGCAAAGCGCTTCTTGACGTTGGCATGGGTATCGTTGATCTGCACGGTGAGGATGCCGTCGTCACCATATTCGTAGGTAACATCCAGGGCTCCGTCGCGCTGCGTCCGCGGCGGATTGAACTCCCAGGGAATTTCCGCGAGTTTCACATTCTCGGGACTCTCGGGGTTGTCATAGAGGTCGCCCTCGTACACGCTGATGAGCACGCGATCGGCCGGGTCGGCAACAGGATAGTAGGTCTTCGTAAACGAACAGGGAATGTCCGCGCCGCGCTTGATGATCGGATCGAGGTACACCTGGCGGCGTTCATTAATTGGATTGGCACACAGAGAATGTTCCAGCTTGACGCTGTAGGCGTAATTGTCCAGGCCGGGTGCTCCTTGCAGAATCGCGGACACGATAGCCGCTCCTTGCGCGACGCACGTCATCGGGTCCACTTTTTCGAAAGACTCGGCTTCTTTACCCGCCAGCCGTTCGGTGACAAAGCGTCGGACCAGCGGCATCTTGCTCGTACCTCCGACCAGCAACACGCGGTCGATGTCACGTGGCCGCAAGCCCCGCAGCTTCAACGCTTCGTCAATCGCCGTGCCCGAGCGCACGATAAGCGGCATGATCGCCTTCTCGAACGTGGTCCGGTCGATTTCTTCTTCGAGGCTGAGGTGACGTTCGGGCACCAGTTCCGCCTTTCGCGCCACCGCGGTTGGCTCGTCGGAGAGGTCGATCTTGGCCTTTTCGACGGCAAGCATGAACTGCTGACGATACGGCGAGTTGAGGATGTCGTAGCCGGTCTTGCTCTGAAAGCGCTGTGCGAGGACCTTGGCCAGCTCGAAGTCAATATCATCGCCGCCCAGCTTGCCGATGCCCTTGCTGCTGATCTCCTCGAAGATGCCGTGGTGGATGCGCAGAATCGTCACGTCGAGCGTGCCGCCGCCAAAGTCGTAGACCAGCACCGTTTGATCGTCTTGGGCATTGATACCGTAGCAGATGGCCGCGGCGGTCGGCTCGTTGATAAGCGTCAGCACGTGCAGACCGGCGGCACCGGCACAGAGCTTGGTCGCGTGCCGCGCCAAGCCCTTCGAATTCGCCGGAATCGTTACGACAGCTTTGATAAACGATTCCTTGAGGTATTCCTCGGCGTCCTTCTTGAGCAGGCTGAAGAGCATGACGGCGATCTGCTCGGTGCGCAGGTTCTGGCCGACCAAAGGGACGCGCGTCGGCGTACCCAAGACACGCTTGATCGACCGGATCGAGCGCTGCTCGTCAAAGTTCTCTTTGGCTTCCTGTCCAAAAGCCAGCGTACCGTCCCGCCTCAGGGTAACTACCGAAGGCGTCCATTTCTGGCCTTCATGGTTGGGCAGGACTTCCGCATGACCGTATTGAAAACTTGCTGCCACCGAGTTGCTGGTGCCGAAGTCGATTCCGATGTATGGCATTGCTCATCCAAGAATGAGAAGGCATGAGGAGCGGAGCGGATCCGCCGATTCCTATAAGTGTACAAGAGCAGGGGCAAGTGGTCAGTAGCCAGAGGGACAGAGGTCAGAAGTCAGAGATCAGAGGTCAGAGGTCAGGGTGCCAGTGTTCTGACCTTTGATCTCTGACCTCTGACTGCCGCGCCGGCCACTGGTCACTGCTTGCGGGTTCTTCACGGCGCTTTCCTTGCAGATACCGCGGCGTTTGGGGTCTTCCCTTCTCGTCCCGCTCCAGCTCCAGCTTCAGTTCCAGGAACCGCAGCAGGTCTTTGAGGCTGATGATGCCGGTCAACTCTCCGTGATCATCGAGCACCAGGAGCCTTGTTGAGCCGGTGCGCTGCATTCGCTCCAAGGCGGCGAAGGCGTCGGCATCATTATGAATCGTGATGCGGGCAATGTCGCGATCCATCGCATCGCTTACCGTGTGCCGTTCCCAATCCGTTCGAGGGTACCGACTCAATGATCGGGTGCTGATCACGCCGGTAACATGGCCGTCGATTCCGACGGGGAAGAGCTTGAAATGGAAACGATAGACGTAGTCCTCAATCCATTGGCGAAGATCGATGCCCGGCGGCACAACAATCGGTTGCCGGTTCATGAATCGCGACACGGGCTCGCCTTGAAGGGCCTCGCGAATGAGAATCTGCCGGTAACTGCCCGAGGCGGCGTTGCTGAGAAAGAAGCCGATGAGGCCCATCCATATACCATTCAGGAAATTGCCGTTGATGACCATGAAGAAACCGGCGGCGATAAGGAACCAGGCGAAGGCCCGGCCGAGCGTCGCTGCCCAAAAGGTTGCCCGCCGAACGCTTCCCATGATCGCCCAGAGAACGGAGCGCAAAACCCGCCCGCCATCGAGCGGAAACGCGGGGATCAAGTTAAAGATGAGCACGGTGACGTTGACGCCGGCCAATGTCCAAAGGACCATCTCGACCGGCACAATCCATCCGAGATAGTCCCCCAGGATCGCAAGTCCGGCAAAGACGCACGCCAAAACCGCGCTGACGATGGGTCCCGCAATCGCCATCCAGAATTCGCGTCCCGCCGATGTGGGCTCTCCCTCCAATTGAGCGACGCCGCCGAACATGAACAAGGTGATGCCGCGCAAGGGAATGCCTGTGTTTTGCGCGACAATAGCGTGTCCCAGCTCATGCAAAACGATGCAGCAGAAAAAGAGTAGCGCCACCAGCAAGCTCATGGCCCATATAACGGGCATGCCTAGATCCACCCCTAATTCGAATGCCCGTTGTTCGAATCCCTGCGATAGGGTCCAGGTCAAAAGGGCGACGATCAGGAGCCAGCTCAGGTCCACACCGATGGGGATGCCGCGCACACGCAGAATTTGCCAGCGCTTGCCGAACATGATTTGTTTCTCGAATGCCAAAAACTCGGGCGAAAGCCAAATACCGCAATCAGCATGCCATTAAGTCATTCGTTGGAAATGCTGTGTCATTTCGATTCGGTGCCTTCTAGAACATCCTCACACATTCTGTAGCCGTGTTCTTCGGAGAAGTCCTATGCGTTCTATTATACCCCTGCTCGCCATCGTTCTCACGGTACTCGAGGCAAAGGCAGCGGACTGGCCTCAGTGGCTCGGACCCAATCGCAACGCCGCGTCCACCGAAAAAGTGGCTCCGTGGAAAGATGCCCCCAAGGTCGCTTGGCACATTACCGTTGGCGAAGGACACAGCTCGCCCGTCGTCGCTGACGGCAAGATCTTCCTCCATTCCAAAGGCGACGGCAACACCGAGGTCGTGAC
>Ga0207150_1039_pt1 | contig 33968 bp, 31 predicted proteins | sample Alteio_BWMinHeat_32_FD_153526 | JGI IMG/M metagenome (GOLD analysis project Ga0207150, IMG submission 153526) | Enriched cells from forest soil in Barre Woods Harvard Forest LTER site, Petersham, Massachusetts, United States -... | ecosystem: Environmental > Terrestrial > Soil > Temperate forest >...
AGAGAAGGCCGATGACGAGATTTGTGCCGACGGCTTTGCGAAAACCGGCGGGATCCTGGTTGCGGTAGATGGCTCCATCGGCGCGGAAAACGGCGGTGACGCCCCTGAATTCCGAAAGTACGGCAAAGGCGATCAGGATGAATCCCCACAGCGCAACTATCAAAGTAGCCTCCCCAGGGAACGGTGCCAGCACTCATTTATGGTGGAGGCGGGATATGGGGAGTTCCATGGTACGAGCGATTTTTGTGGCGTATGAGGAACTGGGCTGGGGAAGAGCTCGCGCGCTGGATGGGCAGGCGGCACTTGTACTTTCACGTGTGCGAGAGGGGGAAAACGCGGAGAAGAGCAGATTCCTCGCTACGCTCGGAATGACAGTTTGGGATGGGTACCGACCGCAAGAGCATGACAGGGCTCGATGGGGCGCTCGGCAAGAAAGTCAAAGGGCACACGTTTCACGCGCACCGAAACATGGGGCACGCACGCGCCCGTTCGGGCGCTCAAACCTGTGCCACCCGCCCCCGAGACGGGATGATCGAAAGGTGGGTGGTTTAACGGCGTGAAACAAGGCCGATGACGCCCGCGCCCGCGAAAGCTGCGCCCACTAACAACAATCCTATGGTCTGCCCGATGGCCGGAGTTCCAAATCGGATGTCGAACGCCGGAAAGATGTATGTTCCTGCCCGCATTGCCTCGACGGCACCGAAAATCATGAAGCTTCCTAGCACCAGAAAGGCCAAGGACACCGGTATTCGCGCGCGGTCGGGTTTCGGCTTGAGTCGGGTCGAATGCGCCCATTTTGCCCGGTTGGACATTTCACCTCTAGACCCATTGGTTGCGATGGGCAGCATAACACCTGTCTTGGGTATCGGAGACTGGCCGCGCTTTAGTCATTGGGCAACTGGCGCGATCACCATTCGTGCCAGCAGCGGCTCGAATCTGTTACCGTGTTGCCGAAACGATTTCTGGAATTGGAGATACCAACCTTGCGGATGATGTCATGGCTGTTGAAGAAAGTCTGCCGACACCCAAAGCAGATCATGCGACGACGGGATGAAGGCATGGGGTACGAATGCACGTCCTGCTTTGAATGGCGGCCCATACAGCCGAAAGTTCCCACGGAACCGCGCGCGCATTCGTCTTAGTTTTTCGCTTGCCAGCTTGAGTTTGCTTACGTTGGCGAAGGCTTACTTTTTCGGGTGCTCCTTTTGCTGCACGGCCAGGTTGCGCATCCACGGGTACCAATCCTGCCATTTCGTTTTGAGTCCGGCGCCGTCCATTCGCTTGAACTGAATGCGGTAGAAGTGCGTTGGATAAGGGTTGGTGTCGCTGGCGGCGTGCGGCCACTGCGGCCCCATGGTGGAGCAACTGGGCCACTTCATTCCGGCGGGAGGTGCGCAGTTTCCGCCACCCTGGCCGTTAATGCCTTCGGGATCGAACTTCCAGTCTCCTCCCGCGCCGGCGTTGCCGATGCCCGGCTGATTCTGAGCAGTCGTAACCACGATCGGAGCGGCGGCGGGAGCCGGCGTGGGACCGCTAACGGCCGGAGAATTGCCAATGTCGCGCGCAAAAACCGAGGGCATTTGGTGGCCGTGCACGTTTTCCCGTTCGGTTGGCCGGAAACAAACTTCCAGGAAGACGACATGGTCGTCCTGGTAGCGCACGTAGTGGTTGTTCGGCGCGGATATAAATGATTCCGTGGCGGCGGCAAACGGATATTCCTTGGAAACCTGCGGTCCCAGCCGCGGGTCCTTCGGATCGATATTCAGGATGGGCATCAGCGGATTCATCATCCACGGGTACCAGGTCTTCCAGTGGGTGGGATAATCGTCGCCATCGATTCGCTTGAACTCGATCTTGAAATAATGGAGCGGAAACGAATCGGTGTTGGTGATCGAGCGCGGCGCGAGAGGCGCGTCCGTCTCGCCCAGCGGGTATTGCATTCCCTGCGGAGGCGGCGCATGGCCGGCACCCTGACCATTGAGTTTGCCGTTGGGCTCAAGGAACTGTGTAACGACTTTGGGCGAGGGGCCGTCCATGGCGATCACCGTCGGGTACGGGTCACCATGCATATCGGCGCGCCCGCCCGGAACAATTCCCACTTCAACGAGCCGGACATGATCGTCCTCGTAACGAATGCGGTAAAACTGGCCGGCTGCGGTCACCTCGTCATACGAATCCGCGTAGGGCCAGGCGCCCGGATTCCTGGTTTGAGGGCCCGATGCCTTGGACGCGGAAGATTGCGCCCCGGTGCGAAGCGCTCCGACGGCCAGGCAGCAACACGCAATCAGAAGAAGTCCCGCGACAACTGGCCGCGCGATTTTTGTTCGTGTCATGTCGTTCCTCCACGATTTACTGTCGCGATCCCCAAATGTGACCCTTTATATCGCCAAAGGCCCGCGAAGTGAAGAGGCTCGAAGCTGCCGATTCTTGCGCAAGCCGGCGCGAGTAATAAAACACCGCATCATTAAAATATCGGGAAAATATCAGCGAACGATTACCAACCTCTTTGGCCCATCCGCCCAAGAATAATCGCGCTGTAGCTATTCATGCGCTCGGGCCGCCGCGTCAGGGGAGCCGGCAGAATTGCGGCGAGGCGTGCCGCCTGTTCACGGCCGATATTCCGCGCCGCGGTTTCATCGTAGTAACGAGAGGCCGACTCCGCACCATAGATACCAGGGCCCCATTCGACGACGTTGAGGTAAATCTCCAGAATGCGCCGTTTGCCGAGGACGAATTCGGCCACCGGCACGAGGGTGACCTCGGCGCCCTTGCGAAAGATTGAGCGGCCCGTTCCGAAGAACAGGTTTTTTACGAGCTGCTCCGTAATGGTGGAGGCTCCGCGAGTGCGATCGCCTTGCAAATCGCCTTCGGCGGCGATCTGGATCTCGTGCCAATCGAATCCATGGTGCTGGTAGAAGCGCGCGTCCTCCGCGGCGATGACAGCGTGCTGGAGATCGGCGGAGATTTGGCCGAGCGGAATGAATTTGTAGCGTTCGCTATAGGGTGCGTGGCGAATCCAGGCCTGCACGCGGCGTTCGATATGCACCGCGGTGGTCGGCGGATCGATCCAGCGGGCGGCCACAAGGATCAGCGCTGCAAGCGACCATAGAAGCACCACGCCGATGACAAGCCACCGAATAAAGGATCGGAGGAAGCTCCTGCGATGCGGGTTGGTGGTGGGCTTGTTCGACATGGCAGTCACATTTCTGAATGATAGCGCCGGCTGCAAGTTTACTTCTAATCGCTCGACAACAATGTTTCCCATGGTGCCATTTGCGTCGCGGCACTTACAATTAACGCCGATGCCGACAAAAAGGATCACCAGCCCCGCATTTTTTATTGGAAAAGGAGCCCAGGGAGATTTGATTTCCTTTGGCTCCGGCCAGCCCGACCTTCCGCCGCCGGCGGAGCTGTTTTCCGTGCGGCTGGGGCCGCGGAAATTTCCCTACGGGCTGATCCAGGGCGAGGAAAAATTGCGGACCGCCATCGCGAAAGAGTATCCCAACGCGAAGCCGGAACAGTTTGTGATCACGAACGGCGCATCGGAGGCGATCGACCTTACGCTGCGCGCCATCTCGCGGCCGGGCGCAAGAGTGCTCCTGCCGGTGCCGTACTACTATTCCTACCCGCACAACGTGCGCTTTGCCGGAATGGTGCCGGACTATTACAAGCTGCGCCGGGGGAAAATCGAAATTGAGAGTTTCCTGAACAAACTTTCGCGCGCGCATGCGGTGCTGATCAACTCACCCTCGAATCCCGCCGGGAGCGTGCAGGACGTCGAAGTCCTCAAGCACATCGAGAAGATGGCGGCGAAATACAACGTTCATGTGATTTCCGACGAGATATACAAAGACCTGATCTACGAGCGGGAAAACTATCTTCTGAAAGGCCCGCACGTGCATACGATCAATTCCTTTTCGAAAACATTCGCGATGTGCGGCCTGCGGGTGGGGTATCTCTTCTCGAAAGACGAAGAGGTGGTCAAGAAAGTGATCGAGATGAAATCGCACACCGCGATGAACACGAATGTACTGGCGCAGGAGATGGCGAGCAAGGCCCTGCAGGCCCCGAAGAGCCTGATCGAAAAACAGCGCAACCTGTGGCGCGAACGGCGCGATTTCATCTATGCAACGATGCTGGAGATGGGCCTGGATCTGTGGAAGCCGGAGGGCGCGTTCTACGTTTTCCCGAAATTCAAAGACGCGAACCGGGTAGTGAGCGAGCTGTTCCATAAATATAAAATAATCACCTATGATGGCGCATGGTTTGGCGATCCGACGCGGGTGCGGTTCAGCTATGCGCTCGACATAGAAAGAATAAAAAAGGGCCTGGACCGGGTTAAGGCGTTTCTGAATAAGGAATATCGAAGCTACTAGAATCCTCGGGTTGGCGCCGTTGGCCGCTTCGGGACATGCAGCGCTTCTCCCCCAGCCATCACTGTGGCGCGAGTCGCGTTGACACCCTCTTCCCCGTCATCAATAATCACACGTCATTCGTGCACCTCATTCGTGCACCTCATTTGTGATGAGAGATAAATGATCGGACATCTGCGCGGACATCTCGCCGACAAGCGGCCCAATCAGGTCGTTGTGGACGTGAATGGGGTGGGCTACCAGGTGATGATTCCCCTTTCTACTTTTTACGCGCTGGGCGAGCTGCGCGATACGGTGACGCTGCTGATCCACACGCACGTGCGCGAGGACGCGCTTGCGCTGTATGGCTTCCTGACGGCGCGGGAGAAGCATCTGTTCGAGCTGCTGATCTCGGCGTCGGGCGTGGGGCCTTCGCTGGCGCTGAAGATACTTTCCGGGATGAGCGCCGACGACCTGATTCCGGCGATTCGCGGCGCCGATTTTCCCAAGCTGACGCGCATTCCGGGCGTGGGCCGGAAGACGGCCGAGCGGATCGTGCTGGAGCTGCGCGACAAACTGGCGGCGGTGGAGATCACCGAGCCGGAGCAAGTGGCTCCGGCGGGGCGGACGCAGCTGGAGGCGGACGTGATTTCGGCGCTGCTCAACCTGGGATACGATCGGCGGGTGGCGGAAGGCGCGGTTGCGGCGGTCGTCGGCAGCGAAACGAAAACGAGCGAAAGTTTTGAGGCGGTGCTGCGCGCGACGCTGCAGCAGTTGAGCAGCCCGGCACAGAAGAGCAATCGGCGTGGAGCATAAGGGATGACGGCGCGGCGCATACTTTCGGGGCAGGCTTTTGACGACGACGCGCGGCTGGACGCCAGCGTCCGGCCGAAGCGCATCGCCGACTTCATCGGCCAGGACCGCATCAAGGAAAACATCATGATCGCGGTGGAGGCGGCAAAGAGCCGCGGCGAGGCGCTGGATCATGTGCTGCTGTACGGGCCGCCGGGGCTGGGAAAAACTTCGCTGGCGCAGATCATCGCGAATGAGCTGGGCGTGAGCATCAAGACCAGCGCCGGGCCGATGCTGGAGCGCAAGGGCGACCTGACGGCCATCCTGACGGCGCTCGACAGCCGCGAGCTGTTTTTCCTGGACGAGATTCACCGTCTGCTTCCCGCGGTGGAGGAAATTTTGTATCCGGCGATGGAGGACTATCGCATTGACCTGATCGTTGGGCAGGGGCCGGGCGCGCGGATTCACCCGTTTCAGCTGAACCGGTTCACGCTGGTGGGCGCGACGACGCGCGCCGGACTGATCACGGCGCCGCTACGTTCGCGCTTCGGTATCGTGCACCGCCTGGAGTTTTACCGGCCGGAAGATTTATGCGAGATTGCGCGGCGGTCGGCGGCGATTCTGGAGATCAAGCTGGATGACGATGGCGCCGAGGAAGTGGCGCGGCGCAGCCGCGGCACGCCGCGCGTGGCCAACCGGCTGCTGCGGCGGGTGCGCGATTTCGCCGAGGTGCGGGCGCAGGGGCGCGTGACCGGCGAGGTGGCGCGCGAGGCGCTCGACCGGCTGGGCGTGGACGAGCATGGTCTGGACGACGTGGACCGCAACCTGATGTTGACGATCATTCAGAAATTTTCTGGCGGACCGGTGGGGCTGAACACGATTGCCGCGTCGCTGAGCGAAGAGGAAGACGCCATCGAGGAGATTTACGAGCCCTACCTGATGCAGATGGGCCTGCTGGGGCGCACGCAGCGCGGGCGCATCGCCACGCCGCTGGCCTACAAGCACTTCGGCATCGAGCAGCCACGCTCGCAGCAGCCTCTTTTTTAGCCGCGCAAATTAGCCCGCCATGCCTATTGAAAGAGAATGAAGACCGCGTACATCGGGTTGGGATCAAACGTGGGCGACCGCGAAGCCATGATCACGCGCGGCATCGCCGCGCTGAGGGAGGCGGGCATTCGCGTAGTGCGGCAGTCGTCCCTCTATGCCACAGAACCGGTGGACGCGCCGCCGCAGCAGTGGTTTCTCAACGCCGTGGTGCAGGCGGAGACGGGGTTGATGCCGCGGCAACTGCTGCGCGAAATCGGGAAGATCGAGCGGGAGTTTGGCCGGCAGCGCATTGTGCCGCGCGGGCCGCGCACGCTTGACCTCGACATTTTGTTGTACGGCACGAGCGTCGTGCACACGCAGGAGCTGGAGATTCCGCACCCGCGCCTCGCCGAGCGGCGGTTCGTGCTGGTGCCGCTGGCGGAGATCGCGCCCGGGCTGCGCCATCCCGTGCTGCACCGGAGCATGGCCGAACTGCTGGCCGCAACAGCGGACACAAGCCAGGTGCGCCGCTGGGAAGGGTAAGCCGGGCAATTATTATTAGGGATAAGAACTTTTCAGGGGGCGGCCTAACCGAGGCCGAGGTCCTGTTTCCTTTTTTTCTTCTTCAGCATTGTTTCTTCGGTTTGCTGGCGCTCATATTCGGCGAGCTCTTCCTCACTGATCTGATATTCGTCGCGATTGGCAAACATTCCGGTGTTGCGGCGGTAGGTGGCTCGGGCGGCAGCTTCCTTGCTCTCGGGCTTGAAGCGGTTGGAGGCTTCCGATTTCACGCGGCGAATCGGCGCGGAGATTGCCTCGGTCTCGATTAACAGATCGCTGACCTTGTCGAGGAAGTCATTCAGGTGGAACGGCCTGAGCGTATACGGGAGTTGATCGCGCTCGAGGACCGGCTGAGCCTCGCCGCCATCGGCCTCGGGAACGATGAAGAGCACGCGTGCGCGCTTCTGTCCCGCTGCGGGGGCGGGAGCGGTGGCCAACTCCTTGAGGATGTCGTATAGGGCGCCGGAAGTGCCGGTGGTGGCGGTGTTGGCGACGACGAGCGTCCAGGCGCCGGAGGCCAACTGCTGCAGAGCTTCGAGGCCGCCGGGAGCGGCGCCGATGCGCCAATCTTCGGCCGACAGAACGGTTTGCAGAGAGAGCCGGCTGGCGGGGTCGTCATCGATGATCAGGATGCCGAGGTTGTCCATTTTATGCTGCGGGCTCTACCCCGATTCACTGCATCGGGGCCCGCTGCCCGGGTGTGCGGCGGATTCGCACGACCAGTATAGCCCGGGAAAAAAGAGGCGCCGGGGGAGGGTTTGGGCGGCATCGCGGATAGGTCAACACGGACCGAACGGACAGGAGCGTTGGGAATTGCGGGGCAGGGGCGCTGAAAGCGCCCCTGCTTTCGCGGAATTTTTGTCGGCAGTTGTGCCGCTGATGGGCGGCGCGGACGAAACTACTTGAGTGATTCCGGGTCGGAAAGATTTCGCGGTGAATGCTTGTTGAGCAGGTCAATCATCTTAGCCGCAGACGGCGGAATTTTGCCGCCGCGGACCAATTCCTTGGGGTCCACCTTCGTGCCATAGATCTCTTCGTTGGCATTCGCGTCCGGACGCAGCGTCGAGCCTTCGAGCGATACGCCGGCAAACAAGCCGCGGGAGCGCGAATAGGTGAGCATTTCCGCGCGGAGGGTGACGTCAGTGTCGGCGGACGCGGTGCGTCCCTTCGGTCCTGCGGAGGCGGAAGCGTCCGCGCCCAGCTTGACCTTATTTTCAAGAATGGCGTTGGCGCCGCGCGGGTTCATCACCAGGATGACGAAGTCGGTAGCCTGTCCGCCGAGCTGAAGGCCGATGCTGCCGCCTTCAAGTGCCATCATAGTGGGCGAGCCCCAGGGGCCGGTGAAATTAGCGCCGCTGCGGCAAGTCATCGCGCCGCGGCCATAGCTCCCGCCAATTCCGAGAATGGCGGCCTTGAGAACCGAGGGGATAACGATGACACACTCGGCCTTGTCCACCAGGTTCTGCGGGATGTTGTCGGGAATGCCGATGATATCCTCGAGCACGTCACCGCAGGTCTTCAAGCGATCCTGTTCCTTGGTATCCGCCTGGATGGCGGCGAACGGCAAAACGGCGAGCGCCAGCGCTACGAACGTCGACAATACTTTTTTCATCCTGTGTCCTCCTGGGCTGGGTGGCGTGTTCATCATAGGTGGTCTGACGCAGGCACGCAATGAAGCGATTGCAGGTAACCGACGATTCCCTTTTAGGAACGGCGGCGCATTGCACGGCGCGCCATGGTCTATACTTTGATGCGGGCGAGCGGGAAACGGCATTCTCGATGATGACATTTCTGAGACAGCGACGTTTGTGGCGAGGGTCGGGTGCGAGGCGCGTGGCGATTCTGCTGGCGCTGGCCGCCTGGGTCCTGCCGGCGCGGGCGCAGCAAGCGGAGTCCGCCGCACCAACTGCGACACGAAGCGACGTGGCGAAGTTCCGCGAGCGGGCCGAAGCTGCGCTGGCTGAAGGCGGAGCCGACAAAGGCTCGTGGGGGATGCTGGTGAGTGACGCCGACACCGGCGAGATCCTCTACTCGCTGAATGCTGCGCGTTACTTCGCTCCGGCCTCCAATGCGAAGCTGTTCACAACGGCGATGGCGCTGGCCACGCTGGGCCCCGACTTCCGCATCCACACCAAAGTTGTGGGCACAGGGATGCTGAAAGACGGGCGCTACCACGGCGATCTGGTTCTGATGGGAGCGGGAGACGCCAACCTCTCGAATCGCGTGTTTCCATTTCGGGGAAAGGCCGGCGGGCGCAGCGGGCCCGCGGACAAGATTCTGACTGAACTGGCCGACCAGGTGGCGGCGCGCGGTGTAAAGGTGATCGAAGGCGACGTGGTGGCCGACGACAGCTATCTGGACCGCGGCAGGTTTCCCTCTGGCTGGACGGTGGACGATACGGTGTGGAACTACGGAGCGGCGGTATCGGCCGTCGCGGTGAACGACAACACGATGACGCTGACCGTGCGGCCGGGCAAGACGGTGGGCGCGCCGCTGGAGTTTTCATTCGATCCTCGGTCGAACATCTATCGAGTGGAAAACCTGGCGGTAACCAGCGGCGCGGGAACGGAGGCGCAGCTGGGGCTTTCCCGCGAACCGGAGTCCCGCGTTTTTTTTCTGCGCGGCAACCTGCCGCTGGGAGCAGCGCCTCGCCCGCTGGTTGTTGGCGTGGCCGAGCCGGCGGAAAACGCCGCCGTGTTGCTGACCGGCCTGCTGGAGGAGCGCGGCATCCAGGTGACGGGACATGCGCGGGCGAGACACGCGCACGACGCGGCGGCAACGTCTATATCCAAAGAGCCGACGGTATTTGCCGAGCACGTCTCGCCGACGTTGCTGGAGGATGTGCGGCTGACCAACAAGCTGAGCCTGAACCTGCACGCCGAACTGATGTTGCGTGTAGCCGCGCGGGAAAAAGGCGGCGCGGTGGACCCTGATGCCGCGCTCAAATTCGCCGCGGAGTTCCGGCAGAGCGCCGGATTGCAAGCCGACGATGCGCTGTTAAATGACGGCTCGGGATTATCGCGTGGCGACCTGACAACTCCGCAAGCCATTGCGAAGTGGCTGGGGTGGGCGCAAAAGCAAACGTGGGGCGCTGAATTCCGCGCGACGCTGCCGGTGGCGGGAGAAGACGGGACGCTGGACACACGGATGGAGAAGACGGCAGCCGCGGGACGTGTGCAGGCGAAAACCGGCTCGTTCGACCATGTGGAGGCGCTTTCCGGCTACGCGACTACGCCGCACGGCGAGCATTTGATTTTTTCGTTGCTGGGCAACAACAATGGGCTGCGCAATCACGATGCGACGATGATTCTCGACTCCATTTGTGTGGCGATGGTGGAGGAGTTGGGCGCGGCAAGCGCGACGGGCGCGGCTCCGGAGAATCAACCGGCGCGCTGATACCTGACGCGGTGAACCAGCATGCTCATCATCTTTGGCGGACTCCCCGGCTCCGGAAAGACGACGCTCGCCCGCGAACTGGCCAGGCGCACCGGCGCCTTTCATCTGCGCATCGACCTGATTGAGCAAGCCATGCGGAATTGCGGGCGGATGCAGGCGCCTCTTGACGGGGCGGGATACCACGTGGCTTACGCCCTCGCCGAAGACAACATGCGTAACGGCCACTCCGTGATCGCGGATTCTGTCAATTCCCTGCAGGCCACGCGCGATGCCTGGCTGGAGGTCGCGCATCGCGCGGGCGTAAAGGCCGTGGAGATCGAGATTCAGTGCTCCGATGCGCAAGAACACCGCCGGCGGGTGGAGTCGCGGGCCACGGACATCGAGGGATTGCGTTTGCCGACCTGGCAGGAGATTTTGTCGCGCGAATATCACCCGTGGATTCGCGAACCCATTGTGATTGATACGGCGGGCCGAAGCGTGGAGCAGAGTATCGCCGCGTTGCAAGCTGCGCTCGCCAGCCGGATTTGCCGCTAAGGTACAATGTCTGGATATGGCCAGTGAGAGAACGATTACGGTCTTTGGCAGTTCGCGGCCGCGCGCGGGCGATGCGGATTATGAAGAGGCGCGGCTGCTGGGCGGCGCGCTGGCGCGGCAAGGTTTCCTTGTGTGCAGCGGCGGCTACGGCGGGGTGATGGAGGGGGTTTCGCGCGGCGCGAAGGAAGCGGGCGGGCGGACGCTGGCGATCACGGCCAAGGTATTCCGCGCGCGCACGAACGAATGGGTGGATGAACAGCGCGCGGTGGACACGTGGGAAGAGCGGCTGTTCGAGCTGGTGCGCTGCGGCGACGGGTATGTGGCCTGCAAGGGCGGCACCGGAACGCTGGTGGAGCTGGCAGTGGTCTGGGAAATGCTCAACAAAAAATTTCTGACGGATAAGCCGTTCGTGGTGCTGGGCGATTTCTGGGTGCCGGTGCTTGACCGGGTGCGCGAGGTGGAACTGGGCCATGCCTCACCCTGGACCGAGGCCGCGGCGCGGCAGGTTCAATACGCACCCACTCCGGCGGAAGTTGCCGAAGTACTGGCGCGGTCGCTGAAATCGGCTTCGCACTGAGGTTTACCGACCGTGCCGTATTCTTTTAACCCGCGGGCCTCTGGAGAAATTCTCGAATTCGACCAACTGCGCGAGTTACTGCGCAAGCGCACCACGTCCGCGCCCGGGCGCCGCGCCGTGGATGGGCTGGCGTTTCGCTTTGACCGCGCGGCGCTGGAAGCGGAGTTCGCGGCCATCGCGGAGGCGGCAAGTTACCTGCGCACCGAGGAACTGGGCTTTGGCGGCCTGGCCGATCCCGAGCTGTGGATCGAGAAGCTGGCCGCTCCGGGCGCGGTGCTGGCTCCGGGCGAGTTGCTTGCCGCAGTATCCCTGCTGGACACGGCGGCGGCGCTGCGCGCGGAGTTTTTGGAACAGGAAAAGCGCGGCACATTTCCGCTGCTGACCGGGCGCGTGCGCTTGCTGGGCGATTTCCGGCCACTCGCGGCGGCCATCCGGCGCGCCATCATGCCCAACGGCGAAATCAGCGACGACGCTTCGGCGGAGCTGCGACGGATTCGCGGCGGCATCGGGCGCACGCGGGAGACGATTCACAAAACGCTGGAGCGCATCCTGATATCCCGAGGGCACGGCAAGAGCGAAGCCTCTGGCGAAGACTACGTCACGCGGCGCAACGAACGGTTCGTCATCCCGGTGCGCAGCTCCGAGCAGCGCGCGGTGCAGGGCGTGGTGCACGCGGCCAGCGCGACGGGGCAGACGGTTTTCGTCGAGCCGCTGGAAACCATCGAGCTGAATAATCGCCTGGTCGAGCTAAATGAAAACGAAGCCGCTGAGATCGCGCGGATTCTGGCGGAGCTGACCGGGCGCCTCGCCGCGGAGCAGACTGCGCTTTCGCATGCCGCCGCGACCATCGCGGAGCTCGATTCGCTGTTGGCGCGGGCGCGATTCCTGCGCGAGTTCGATGCGTGCGTGCCGGAGTTCACCGACGCGGCCGCAATTTCGCTGGCCGCAGCGCGCCACCCGGTGCTGGAAAGCCGGCTGCGGCCGGAGGGCCGCGCGGTGGTGCCGCTGACGCTGGAACTGGGCGGTTCAGAGACGGTGCTGGTGATCAGCGGGCCGAACACCGGCGGCAAGACGGTGGTGCTGAAAACGGTGGGTCTGGCGGTATTGGCGGCACAATCGGGCATTCCCGTGGCGGCCCAGTCGGCGCAGCTGGGAATATTCGATCGCGTGCTGGCGGACATCGGCGATGAACAGTCGATCAGCGACGACCTTTCGACATTTTCAGCGCACATTTTGAATTTGAAGGCGATGTTCGGCCTCCTGACGCCGAACTCGCTGGTGCTGGTGGATGAGATGGGCACGGGGACAGCTCCGGAAGAGGGAGCGGCGCTGGCGGTGGCGCTGCTCGATGAATTTCGCGCGCGCAAGTGCCTGGTGCTGGCCACGACGCATCATGACCGGCTGAAAGCGTATGCCTCGACCACGCTGGGCGTGGTGAACGCGGCGGTGGAGTTTGACGAAGAGCGGCTGGCTCCGACGTACAGGCTGCTGGTGGGTATTCCGGGCGGGTCGAGCGGCATCGCCATCGCCGGACGGCTGGGCCTTGACCCGGCCATCGTGGAACGCGCGCGGGCGCTGATGACGCCGGAATCGCGCGAGGCGGCGGGGCTGATCGCCTACCTGCACCGCAGCCGCGAGGCGCTGGAAAAAATGCAGCACGAGCTGACGGAGCAGGCGCGCGAACTGGAACAGGAGCGGCGCGAACTGCGCGAGGAGTGGGTGGAACGGCAACGGAAACGCATCGCCGACTTGGAGCGGCGCTTCAGCGAAGCGCTGGCCAAGCACGAGCGGGACATGGCGGCTGCACTCGAGGCGGTGCGCGAAACCGAGCTGCGCGCGCAGATTGAGAAACAGTCGCGGCGCAAGATTGCGCATGCACGCAGCGAAGCGAAAGACGAAGTCGACGCGGCCGTTGTCGCGCACCTTTCGGAATCGCAGCCGGACCTGGGCATCGCCCCCGTGGAGACGGCGGGGCCGCCTCCATTGGCGGAGCTGGTGCCGGGAGTGAAAATCCGCGTGCGCGGATTTTCCGCTCCGGTGGTGCTGCGGCGGCGCGACGCCACCAGCGCCGAGGTGGAGGCGGGGCCGCTGCGGATGAAAGTGGCGCTGGGCGAGATCACGGCAATTGTGACGGAGCAGTCCAAGGGCGCCGGCGCGGCGCGGCCGAAAACAGCCGTCAGCACGCCCGCTGCGCCAGCGGGCAACGGAGCGGACGAGATCAACGTGATCGGCTGTACGGTCGAAGAGGCGACGCGGCTGGTGGACAAGTTCGTGGACAACGCGGCGCTGGCGGGGCGTGCGCAGTTGCGCGTGATTCATGGCCACGGCAAGGGCGCGCTGCGGCGCGGGCTGGGAGAATTTCTGACGGCGCATCCGCTGGTGGAGCGCATCCACGCCGAAGCCGACGAGCGCGGCGGCGCGGCGGTAACCGTGGTGGAGCTGAAGGATTGAGCAGGACGCAACGGGCGCGCGCCTTGGTTTCCGGCGGCGGTACCATTATGCTGCGTTCCTCAGGCGGAAAATCCAGACATGGCTGAAGCAGGATCACTGGCCGATCGCGTCAAGCAGCAGGCGGACATCGTCCGCGTCATCGGCGAATACGTGTCGCTGAAAAAGAGCGGCCAGAACTTCACCGGCCGCTGCCCCTTCCATTCCGAAAAAACGCCCTCGTTCGCCGTCCATCCGGTGAAGCAGATCTATCACTGCTTCGGCTGCGGCGTTGGCGGCGACGTATTCAAATTCGTGATGGAGATGGACCGGTGCGACTTCATGGACGCAGTGCGCACGGTCGCGGAGAAGTGCGGCATCGCCATGCCGCGCGCGCGGGAAAGCTCGCCGGAGGAGCGCCGCGAGCAGCAGCAGCGCACCGCGTTGGTGGAAATGCATCGCGAGGCAGCGGGATTTTTTACGCGGCAACTGCAAGGCACGCCCGAAGGCAAGGCAGCGCTCGGATACCTGCGGGACCGCGGCCTCGACGCCGACGCCATCGCCCAGTTTGGCGTGGGCTACGCGCCTTCGGCGGGCGACGCGCTGCTGCGCCATCTGAAAAGCAAATATTCCGACAAGCTGATCGAAAGCTCCGGCCTGGTAGGGCGCGATCCCAGCGGGCGGATGTACGACCGCTTCCGGCGGCGCATCATGTTCCCCATCACGAGCGAGCAGGGAAAGGTGATCGCGTTTGGCGGGCGGGCGCTGGGCGACGACCTGCCGAAATATCTGAATTCGCCGGAGACGCCGATCTACACCAAGAGCACGGTGCTGTACAACATGGACCGCGCCAAGGAGAGCATCCGCAAATCGGACGTCGCGGTGCTGGTGGAAGGATACATGGACGCCATCGCGGTCGCGCGGGCTGGCGTGGGCAACGTGGTGGCGAGCTGCGGCACCAGCCTGACGGAGGCGCAGGTGAAACTGCTGGGCAGGTTCACGCGGCGGGTGATCGTCAACTATGACCCGGACACGGCGGGCCAGGCTGCGACGGAACGCTCGCTGGCAATCCTTCTCGAGCAAAATTGCGAGACGCGGGTGCTGGCGCTGCCCGGCGGTAAAGACCCCGACACGTTTATCCGCAGCGAGGGAGCGGAAGCATACCGCAAGTTGCTGGCGGCGGCACCGTCGTACCTCGACTATCTGATCGAGCGCGCGCGGCAGCCGGGCGTGGCGACGGCGGAAGAAAAACTGCGGGCGGTGAACTTCCTGTTGCCCTTCGTGCAACGCATCCCCGACGGGCTGCTTCGCTCGGAGTGGGCGACGCGCATCGCGCAGCAGTTGCGCGTGGAGGCGCCGGTGCTCCGCGAGGCGCTGCGCAAGGCCGCCACTGAGCGGCGGAGCGAAGTGAAAACGCTGCCCGCGCTGCTGATGCGGACGTCGAAGGACGCCGAGCGGCGGCTGGTGCAGATGCTGATGGAGTCGGACGAGATCCGCGCCCGGCTGGCGGAGGAAATTCGCGCGGGCGAATTGTTTCGCGGCCTGGAGACGGAAAAAATCCTGACGGCGCTGCTGGAGGTGTGCGCGGGCGGGGAGAGGCCCAACGTGGCCGCGCTGGGCGGAGCGCTGGAGGAAAAGGACCGCAGGCTGCTGTTCGAGATTGCGTTCGAGAAGGCTCCTCCCTCGGACTGGCGGGACGCGGAGAGCTGCCTGTGTCTTGTGCGGCTGTGGAAGGTGGAAGAAGAACTGGCCAACGTGCAGCATCAGATCGAGGCGCAGCCGGCCGCCCCCGGAGGGAACGGCGACGAACTGCGGCGGCTGTTCACGCGGAAAATGGAGTTGGGCCGGAGGCTTTCGGAACTGCGCGATTTGAGTGTCGCGGGGGGCGTGGCGGGCGACCCGGCGAAATCGAGTTAGTCTTTCGGCAAGGGCGGTTGACTGCTTTATCCACCCACGAGTAATTTGAGTCCGGTGGGTCCTTTTGAGAGAAACGAGCTTTCTTTCCGGCGCATCTAACCAAACAGCGATGGGGTTCGTCCTATGGCGTGGGGAGCTTGGGGCGTCGGGGAGCTTAGACGATTTGTGCCCCGGTGGCGCCTTTCCCACGCGTGACGAGCGATAGCTAATCTGGGCGTCGGCAGGGCGCGCAGAGGAGTCTTCCTTGGCTCTGGCACTGGAAGAAAAGTACGATCAGGTCCGCCAGCTCATCTTGATGGGCAAGGAGCGCGGCTACCTGCTCTACGATGAAGTAAACGATATTTTACCCGCCGAAGTTCATTCCTCAGACGAAATCGACGACCTTCTCTCCACTTTTGAACGCTACGGCATTGACATTTATGAGGACGCGGCGGCGGCCAAGACGGCGCGCGCCACGGTCGAACCAACCGAGCCGGCGGAACCGGAGGCAAAGGCGGAAGTGCGGGCCGACGAGGTGGAGCTGGACCTTTCGCCGAGCTTGCTGGAGAAGACCAACGACCCGGTGCGGATGTATCTGCGGGAGATGGGCACCGTTCCGCTACTGACGCGCGAGGGCGAAGTCGCCATCGCCAAGCGCATCGAGCGCGGGCAACTGCTGGTGATGAAGGCGGTGACGCGTTCGCCCATCGTGATCAAGGAATTGCTGGCCGTCGCCGACGATCTGCGCAAGGGCAGCCGCTCGATCAAAGAGATCGTGCAGTTCGACGACGAGGAGCTGACCGAAGAGAAGATCGAAAATAAGACGCGGCAGACGCTGAAGCTGCTGGACAAGCTCGGCACTCTGTATGCGGCCGCGCTTAAACAGGCGGTTCGGCTCGACAACATCCCCAAGTCGAAGAAGCTTCCCTACCTGCGGGCGCGCATCATGCTCTCGCGGACGCGCATCGAGATTTCGCAGCTGGCGCGCTCCATCGAATTCAACCCGCACGAACGCAAGCGGCTGATCGAACGGATGCGCCATACGGTGGAGCGGCTGCAATCGCTGGAGCGCGAAGCCGGCAAGCTGGAGCGGCGCGCCGACGTTTCCAAAGGGGAGACGGCCAGCGAAGCGCGGCGCGAGCTGCGCAGCCGGCGCAGCGAATTGCGCGAAATTTCCGACGCCAGCGAAGTGGGCGTGACCGACCTGAAGCGCACGCTGCAAATCATCATGCGCGGCGAGTATGAGGCCGAACGGGCCAAGAAGGAGCTGATCGAGGCCAACCTGCGGCTGGTGGTTTCAATCGCCAAGAAGTACACCAACCGCGGCCTGCAATTCCTGGATCTGATTCAGGAGGGCAACATCGGCCTGATGAAGGCCGTGGACAAGTTCGAGTGGCGCCGCGGATACAAATTCTCCACCTACGCAACCTGGTGGATTCGGCAGGCGATCACGCGCGCCATCGCCGATCAGGCACGCACCATCCGCATTCCGGTTCACATGATCGAGACGATCAACAAACTGATCCGCACGCAACGGCAGTTGGTGCAGGAACTGGGGCACGAGCCTTCCTCGGAAGAGATTTCCAAGCGCATGGACATCGGGGTCTCCAAGGTTCGCAAGATTCTTAAGATCGCGCAGGAGCCTATCTCGCTGGAAACACCGATCGGCGAGGAAGACGATTCGCACCTGGGCGACTTCATCGAAGACAAGGCCGTGGTTTCGCCCTCCGACGCGGTGATTAATTTGAATCTGAAGGAACAGACCGCATCGGTGCTGAAGTCGCTGACACCGCGCGAAGAGAAAGTAATCAAGATGCGTTTCGGGCTCGACGACGGCTCCGAGCACACGCTGGAAGAGGTGGGCCAGTCGTTCGCCGTGACGCGCGAACGAATCCGGCAGATCGAGGCCAAGGCCCTGCGCAAGTTGCGCCACCCCTCGCGCTCCCGCAAACTGCGCACCTTCCTCGAAGGCACCTCCCGCGACTACCTCTGAAGCTCCCCCGCCAGACTCCACAGTGCAAGATTGCTTTCCGGGCTATGATGAAGCCGGATCACGCGAAACCGCCTACGGAGAACCATGGCTCCGCTGCTTGACGTACGCGAACTGACCGTCGAATTGCCCACGCCGGGCGGCTGGGTGCAGCCTGTCCAGCAGGTTTCGCTGACGCTGGGGCCGGGCGAATCGCTGGGTCTGGTGGGGGAATCGGGCAGCGGCAAGACCATGCTGGCGCTGGCGCTGGTAGGTCTGCTGCCGCAGGGCGCACGACGCGCGGGCCAGGCGTGGCTTTCGAGGGCGAGGAGCGGCGACCCGATTGATCTGGTGAAGCTGGGCGAGCAGGGACTGAGACACATCCGCGGCCGCGAAATCGGATTCGTGTTTCAGGAACCGATGACCGCGCTCAATCCGGTAATGCGCATCGGCGCGCAGATTAGCGAAGCGGTGCTGGCGCACCAGCCGAGGCTGGGGAAATTCGAAGTCCGCCGCAGGGTGCACGACGCGCTGGAGTATGCGCGCGTGCCCAACCTGGAGTTGCGCGCGCGTCAGTTTCCGCATCAGCTTTCGGGCGGCCTGCGCCAGCGGGCGATGATCGCCATGGCGCTGGCAGCGCACCCCCGCCTGTTGGTCGCCGATGAGCCGACCACGGCGCTGGATGTGACCGTGCAGAAAGAGATCCTTGCGCTGCTGGCGAAACTGCGGCGCGATCTGGGGCTTGCGCTGCTGTTCATCACGCACGATCTCGGCGTGGTCGCGCAGGTGGCGGACCGCGTGGCGGTGATGTATGCGGGGCGAATTGTGGAGACCGGCCCTGCAGCGGAATTGCTGCGGCACCCACGGCATCCCTACACTGAAGGACTGCTGAAGGCTTTGCCGCAACTCGATTCGCATGGTGTTGAGCCGATTCCGGGAATGATTCCGGCGCTCGATGCCTTGCCATCGGGATGCGCGTTCGAGCCGCGCTGCGCCTATCGACAGGAGCCATGCTCGGCCGGAATGCCTGAGTTGCGCCGGGCCGGTCCCGATCATTCCGCGCGTTGCATCCTGGTTGCGGAACCATAAGCACGGGGCGGAAAAAGAATGACCGCGAATACCACGTTACTTTCGGCACAGCATCTGGTGAAACGTTTTGCCTTGCCAGGCGTCATCTCACCGAACGGTATCGCCGCGGTGGACGACATCAGCCTGGACGTCGCTTCGGGAGAGGTCCTGGCGATTGTCGGCGAATCGGGCTCAGGCAAAACGACGCTGGCACGGCTGCTGCTGCGCCTCGTCGAACCCGACGCGGGAGAGATTCGCTTCTGCGGCCAGGACCTGCGGGCCGCGAAAGGCCCGGCGTTGCGCGAACTGCGCCGACAGATGCAGATGATTTTTCAGGACCCGTTTTCCTCGCTTGATCCACGGATGCGCGTGGAGACAATTGTGGGCGAGCCGCTGGAAATTCATCACGCGGAACTGAGCCGCACCGAAAGGCGAACGCGCGTCGCGGAGAGCCTGGCAACTGTGGGCCTCGACACGCGGGCGATGCGGCGGTTCCCGCACGAATTCTCCGGCGGCCAACGGCAGCGCATCGGCATCGCGCGGGCGTTGATTCTGCGGCCGAAGCTGGTGGTGGCCGACGAGCCGGTCTCGGCGCTGGATGTTTCCGTGGGGGCGCAGATTCTGGAGCTGCTGCACGACCTGCAGTCCCGCTACGGTCTGACGTATGTGCTGATCTCGCACAGTTTGCCGGTGGTTGCGCAACTCGCAACGCGCGTGGCGGTGATGCAGGCCGGCCGCGTGGTGGAACTGGGATCTGCCGAGCAGGTGCTGACAGCGCCCGAGCATCCTTATACAAGGGCGCTGCTCGCCGCGGTGCCTGCCTTGCCAGCGTGAAACGCTTTTACAAACTCAAATTCGCAGGAGCCAAATGGCAAATTATCTGGCCCGGATTGAATTGGATGGCGCAAGCCCGGAAGACTACCAGCGGCTGCAGGCCGGCATGCAGCAACGCGGCTACCGGCGCGAAATCACCGGAGAAGACGGCGTCGTCTATCAACTTCCGGCCGGCACCTACTACGTCACTGAGTCCAGTGCGGTGCTTAGTGTGGCGTTGCATGCGGCGGTGGACGCAGCAAATGAAACCGGCATGCGCGCCGCCGTCTTTGTAACGGACTGGCACGCGGTCCAGTGGGCCGGCCTCGAACCCCGCGGTTAGTGCGCTATGACGGGATCAGTTTTCGGTACGTCCTGTGCCGGAGGCGCGTCGTTGCGCAACTCGTGCCGCAAACTGGTGGAAACCAGCACAACAAACACAAGCGCCAGTATCAGTATAAAGAGAATCGCGCCTACCCCGAACCATACGGGACTTTTCCGCGCGCTGGGCGCTGCAGGAGAACTACTCACGGGAAGGCCCTCCCTCTATCTATATATAGGATGAGCCCTGACCCGGTTTGGGATGAACGGTATCTTCGGCTTTCGCCGCCTCAGCTTCCCGGCGACATTCCCTTGGCTTTGTAAACCGGCGCAGCGGCCGGCGACGCCAGAAAATCGAGCAGCGCCTTCGCGGCCGCGGGATCCTTGGCGTGAGTGGATACGAAACCGACAAAGCCGGTGGGAGTTACGACATTGCGCGGCAAAGGGCCCACCACGTCAACGCCGGGATCATTCATGTCCACCAGATAGGCAAGACCGATTTCCGCATCACCCTTGGCTACCAGCGGCAGCGGCCCGCCGGTCATTTTTGCCTTCGCCTGCACCTGATCGAAAATTCCCATCGCCTTGAGCGCATCCTGAATCGCCACGCCGGAGGCCGCTCCCGCCGGATCGGGATAGGCGATGGACTGCGCCGAGAGCAGCAACTTTTTGACGGCTTCGAGCGTGCCGATGTCAGGCTTGGGGGCGCCCTTGCGGACGGCAACACCGACGGTCACGGTGGCGATGGGAGTCGAGGTCGCGGCGACGACATTGCCCGAGGCAAGGACTTCAGGGAAGGGCGGCTGCAGGACGATGACGTCAAACACCTCGCCCCGCGCAGCTTGTTGCTTCGTGCCGGCGCCAGTGCCGAAAGTCACCTTAACTTTCTGGCCCGTCTTCTGCTCGTAAGTCGGGGCCAGGTCACCGAAGGCCTGGCGGATGCTGCCCGGCGCGAGGAGAGTGATCTCGCTCTGGGCGCGCGCGGCAAACGAAGTGCCCAAGACCAGCGCGGCAACAACGACAGAAGTAAGCAAAAACTTTTTCACGGTTCGCTCCCCCGCTAACCGACATTATTTACATTTACCGCGAAAACTCCTCTTGCCGAGGACTTTCGCTCAACGATTTACCGCGAAAGCTCCTCTTGCCGAGGACTTTCGCTCAGATTTACCGCGAAAGCTCCTCTTGACTTGTTTACCGCCGAAGCTCGCCTTACCGGCGACTTCGACTCGAACAGACTTTCGCTCATAGGAAGGCGGTATTGTGGCACCAACGGACTGGGCGGCACAATGGCGGCCCTACGGGTGACTTTTCATGCTCGTCGGCCCCGGGGCCGGTATTTTTTGCATCACTCGGACCCCCACCCCCCATGTTTTTGTACGAGAGTGCGGAACGAACTGAAAATAAAAAGGTTACGGACTTCATAAGCGCAAAAGAGTGCGTAACACATTGATTCTAAAGGGTGGCCTTTTCCGAAATCAGGCAAACAATGAGAGAAACAATTTCTAATCCCGTTGTTGCCCTAATCGCCAAGGAACCAAAACCCCCGATGATTTGCATGGGACGCCAAGAGGAAAACCCTCAGGTCTGCCCGACATCTTTTTCTGGCGCTTACCACACCAACAATCGGGCCGACCCGAGCTACAAACAGATCGTTGGCATCAGCGATGGCCAAACAAATTATTTATTTGTATTTGACGCGGGAGACGGGCAGCGGAAACACTGCCTCACAAGTGCATTATACCATGCAAGGCAAGTGGGGACCGCTGGAACGCGGCGGAAAACTGTTTTGCCGCCAGACTGTTCTGCCACCAAACTGGGTCGCGACACTGCCGGGTTGTCGCGGCGTTGCCGCGTCAGCTTTTCGGCGCGATGGGTCGCGTGAGACAGCCTGGAGGCGTAGAATCCTGCGCAAGGAGAAACCCCATGTCTCACGTCATTTACCGCGAAAGCTCCCGCCTCCGCCAAGGCTACGGCGGGCAGGCCCCTTACCGGGGACTTTCGGACTTTGTTTACCGCGAAAGCTCCCCTTACCGGGGACTTTCGCTCAACCGTGTCCTGATATCCGCTGTTTGTTGCGTGCTGATGTTCGCGTCCGTCGCGATGCTCGCGGCGCAGGGGAAAGACGCAACCGCCAAAGTCAACGAGGAAGTGCTGAAGGCAAATACGGATTGCAATGCGGCCGAACTGCGGGGCGACGTGGCCGCGATGGACGCTTGCGAAACGGATGACTTCACGCACACGCACGCCAGCGGCCAGGTGGAGCACAAGGCCAAATACCTGAAAGGCGTGGGAAGCGGCGCGCACAAGTTTTTGACGCTCGATCTCAGCGAGCTTCAGGTCCGTTCCTATGGGACGAGCGCCATCGTCGAAGGGCACATTCACCTGCGGGCGGACAACCTGGGCAAAATCGCCGACGTGAACAACCAGTTGATGACGGTGTGGGTAAAGCAGCAGGGGAAGTGGCGTGAAGCGGCATGGATCGCTGTCGGTTTGCCGGCCAGCCGGCCCGCTGCGGCAGCCGCGGAAAACAAGTGAGCTAATTCCGTCCGCCAGCCGGATACTCGGCAACGCGCGGCTGTGCTGCTAGACTGCCCGGGATGTCTTTTCACTTCGAGGTGCTGAAGACCGACCCTTCCGGCGCGCGCCTGGGACGGCTGACGACGCCGCACGGCGTCATCGAGACGCCGGCATTCATGCCGGTGGGCACCGCCGGAACGGTAAAGGGACTCACGCACGAGGCGCTTGAGGAACTGGGCGCAGGACTTCTGCTGGCAAATACCTATCATTTATATCTGAGGCCGGGGCACGAGCTGATCGCGCGGCTGGGCGGGCTGCATCAATTCATGGCCTGGCGCGGCGGCCTGCTGACCGATTCCGGCGGGTATCAGGTTTTCAGCCTGGCAAAGCTGCGCAAGGTCACCGAGGAGGGCGTGCGCTTTCGCTCGCACCTGGATGGCTCCGAGCACATGCTGACGCCGGAGAAGGCGATCGAGATACAACGAGCGCTGGGCTCGGACATCGGCATGGTGCTCGACGAGTGCATCGAATATCCGGCCACTCGCGAACGCGCACGCGAGGCCGTCGAGCGCACGCTCGACTGGGCGCGCCGTTCGCGAGCGGCGATTGACGGGGGGGCGCCCAGCGCCTCAAACCCGGAACAGGTTTTCTTCGCCATCGCGCAGGGCAGCACGTTTGCGGAACTGCGCCGAGAAAATGCGCAGCGGCTGGTGGAGCTCGACTTCCCGGGTTATGCGGTGGGGGGCATGGCCGTGGGCGAGCCGCACGAACTGACCTGCGAGATGACCGGCGAAGCGACAAACTGTTTGCCGGCGGACCGGCCGCGCTACCTGATGGGCGTGGGCAAACCGGAGCAACTGGCCGACTATGTGCGCTGCGGCATTGACATGATGGATTGCGTCCTGCCCACGCGGAACGCGCGCAACGGGTATCTGTTCACGCGGCAGGGGCCGCTGCACATCACCAACGCGCGCTTTGCCGACGATGCGCGCCCGGTGGACGAAGCCTGCGGTTGCGTGGCCTGCCGGCGATATTCGCGCGCCTACATGCGCCATCTTTTTCAAGCGCACGAGATGCTCGGCGCCATCCTGAACACCCACCACAATCTGTACTTTTATCTTGACATCATGCGTTCAATCCGAGAGGCTATTGCGTCCGAGGACCTGCCGCGGTTCTCTTCAGAACTTCAGGCGCAACTGGGAGCGGGCCAACACTAGCAGCGTGCTGCTGTGTGGCCCGGGGGAACTCCCAGGGTTTAACACCGGTAGGGGAATCCGTCGCTTGTCAGCCGGGCGGAGTTGCGTTGACTGGCCCGTCCGGAGAGGCACCTTGGATTTTTTTCGGGAGCGTAGCAAGCGTGTACACGATGGCAGCAACGGCGGTGATATTGGCCCAGGGCGCGGCGGCGAACGGACTAATCTCCTTTCTGCCGCTGGTCGTCATCATGGTGATTTTTTACGTGCTGCTGATCCTCCCCGCGCAGCGGCGGCAGAAGAAGACCCAGGCGATGCTGAATGCCATCAAGAACGGCGACAAAGTGATCACCACCGGCGGGATCTACGGGACCATCGTTGGTCTCGAAGACGAAGCGGTGCAGGTTCGCATTGCCGATCAGGTGAAAGTGAAGGTCGCGCGCTCGGCGATCGCCAGCGTGCAATCGGATATCAAAGAGGAGTAAGCTTAGCCGGGGTGCGAGGCCGCCAAGTCGGTTGGCGCCGCGCGGGACCGCTGAAACACAAACCATGAATCCCTCGCTCAAGTGGAAAGCTGTTTTCATCGTGCTGGTGGTGCTGCTGTGCGTATACGGGCTGCTGGGCATGCCCGCCCTGCCCACCTCCGTCGCGCAGGTGCGCGATAACCTCGGCCAGCGCATCAAGCTGGGACTTGATCTGCAGGGCGGCACCCACCTGGTGCTGCAGGTGCAGGTGAACGAGGCAGTCAGCCAGCAGACGGACCAGACGCTGGACCATCTTGCAACGCAACTGCGCGAGAAAAACATCAAGTACGAGGATGTCAGCAAAGCCAGCGACACGCAGATTCTGGTGCACAATCTGGCGCCCGAGTCGGCCGCCGCTTTCCGCGACCTGGTGAGCACGAATTTCCCTGATTCGGACTTGTCACCAGCTCCCGGGGAGGCGTCCGGCTATCTATTGACGCTGAAATCCTCGGCCATCGCCGCCATCCAAGATCAGACGATGTCGCAATCCGAAGATACGATCCGGCGGCGGATTGACGCGCTGGGACTGACGGAACCCTTCGTGGCGGCCTACGGGCAGGGTATGAACGAAATTATCGTTGAGCTGCCGGGCGAGGGCGATCCGAACCGCGCCAAGTCCGTGATTCAAGCCGGCGGGCAACTCGAATTGCGCCGGGCAGCCGATCCAACTCCATACCCCTCGGAAACGGCGGCTCTGGGAGCACACGGCGGCGTTTTGCCGGCAGGCAGCGAAATTCTGGCGGGTAAGGAAACGGACCCGAATGCCCAAGGCGGTGTCTGGATTGTGGACCGCGTTCCCATCATTACGGGACGCGATTTGCGCGGCGCGCAGGCGCTGCCCAGCACCGACAACCCTGGCTCGTATGAAGTGTCGTTTACGCTCTCGACCGAAGCCGCCGGCCGCTTTGGACCATTCACCGAGCAGAACATCGGCCGCCCGATGGCCATCGTGCTGGATCATAAGGTTGAGTCAGCTCCGGTAATTCAGAGCCGAATTAACGACCAGGGACGCATCACGGGTAAGTTCGGCGAGCAGGAGGCCAACGACTTGGCGCTGGTGCTGCGCGCCGGCGCCCTCCCCGCGTCCATTGTGTACCTCGAGGAGCGGACGGTCGGGCCGTCGCTGGGGGCGGATTCGATTCGGCAGGGCTTTCAAGCCTCGATCGTCAGCCTTGTGGTGGTGCTGATCTTCATGGTGTTTTACTACCGGCTTTCCGGCGTAAACGCAGTGGTCGCCTTGCTGCTGAACCTGGTGATCCTGCTGGCCGCGCTGGCCTATTTCGGAGCGGTTCTTACCCTTCCCGGCATCGCCGGGGTGATTTTGACCATCGGCATGGGCGTGGATTCGAACGTTCTTATTTTTGAGCGCATTCGCGAGGAGTTGCGCTCGGGGAAAGCGCCTGCATCCGCCGTGGACCTGGGGTTCAAGCGAGCCTTTCTTACGATTATTGATACGCACGTGACGACCGTGGTATCGGCCATCTTCCTGTTTGTGTTCGGGACCGGACCGGTACGGGGCTTTGCGGTGACACTGACCATCGGTCTGGTGGCAAACATCTTTACGGCGGTCTATGTGTCGCGGGTAATTTTCGAATGGCACCTGGCCAGGATGCCTCGCCAGGCGGATCTAAGCATCTGAGCCGGAACCGCCGCCTGGGAACAAACCTGGCCTCGGTGGTGTCTAATAGATAGCAGCGGAGTTGGAATGGAATTTTTCCACCACAGTGTCAACATCAATTGGATGTCCAAAGCGAAGTACTTCTTTGGCATGTCGGGTCTGCTGCTGCTCATCGGCATGGCTTCGTGGGTTCACCACGGCAGCCTGCTCTACAGCGTGGATTTCAAGGGCGGAACCCTAGTTTACGTGCGTTTCGCAGGCGCCCCGCCGGTGGATGCGCTCCGCAAAGGTCTCGTTGAGCAGGGTCTGGGCGACAGCGTCATCCAGAAGATCAGCGACATCGGCAACTCCAACGCCAACGAAGTGACGATCAATTTGCAGCAACAGGGACAAGGCGATCAGGCGCTCGATGCGGGCAAGACAGAAATTCTAAACGCGCTGCACGCGACGCTCGGCGCGGGCGAGGCCGGCAAGCAGGATTTCAACGCGGCGGGTACTACGGCCGTGGCGGACGCCCTGGTGCGCAAAGACCCCCTGGGCCTGGGAACGGCGGCGGGCAATCGCTATACCGTGCTGGCGAAGCAGTTGACCGACTATCGCGACAACGCCGGGCGCGGCGTGGTGGCAAATCTGGACGATCTTCGCCAGGCCAATGCCACGCCGGCGGTGATTGCCGCCCTGCACGATTCGTTCTACGCCAGCCCGTTTGCCATCGTCAATGTGGAGATCGTCGGGCCCAAGGTTGGCGCTCAATTGCGCCTCCAGGCAGTTTACGTAACCCTATACGCCCTGGCGGGCATGCTGGCTTATATTGCATTTCGCTTCGAGTGGGTGTATGGTGCCGCGGCTGTTATTGCGGTCTTCCATGACGTGCTGATCACGCTGGGATTGTTTTCGCTGCTGCGCTTTGAGATTTCGTTGACGGTGATTGCTGCCTTGCTGACGCTGGTGGGCTATTCGATGAACGATACGATCGTTATTTTCGACCGAATCCGCGAGAACCTTCGGCTTATGCGGCGTGAGCCTTTCCCGGATATCGTGAACAAGTCCATCAACCAGACTTTGTCGCGAACGATCCTAACCAGTGGCCTGACTTTCCTAACCGTCCTGGTACTTTTTGCCATGGGCGGGCACGTACTGCAAAGCTTTTCATTTGCCTTGGTAGTTGGGATTCTGGTAGGAACATACTCCAGCTTTGGCATTGCAGCACCCCTGGTCGTTGCCTGGGTACGTTGGAGGGGCCAAGGGGCTTTGCCTGTTAGAGGGGCCGGATCCGCAGCCGGTACTAAAGTTCGGACGGGGGAAGCGTAACGCGCTTGGCCCTGACCGGCAGGAGGTAATACAGTAATGTTTGATGAACTCGTCGAATCGAGTGCAGTAAGGAAGAAGACGAACACAGGGTGGGCCGTTATTCTCTCGACCCTCGTTCAGGTTGGCATATTGGTGGTGTTGATTTTGATTCCGCTGATCTACACGCAGGCGTTGCCCAAGGCGTTCCTGGCGACCATGCTCACCGCGCCACCGCCGCCACCACCGCCGCCGCCTCCTCCCGCCGAGGCTCCGAAAGTAATCAAGCAGCCGCCGCGGTTGATCCAGCAGGGTGTGCTGACCGCGCCGCATGCCATTCCGAAGCAGGTCGCCATCTTTAAGGAAGAAGCCTTGCCACCGGAACCGCCGCCGAGCGCCGCCGGAGGACTGTTGGGCGGATTGGGCGGGGACATCCTCGGTGGTCTGGGCGCCGGCTCGACCGGTGCCGCACCACCGCCGCCCCCGAAGACGCCGACTCGTATTAAGCTGGGCGGAAGCGTGCAGGAAGCGAAGATCGTGGCGCGTCCGAGCCCCGTCTATCCTCCTCTGGCGAAGCAGGCGCGCATTCAGGGCGCCGTGGTGTTGCATGCCATCATCGACAAGGACGGCACGGTGACGCAACTCGAAGTCATTTCCGGCCATCCGTTGCTGGTACAGGCAGCGCTGGCGGCTGTGAAGCAATGGCGTTATCAACCCACCCAGTTGAACGGCGAACCGGTCGAGGTGGACACTCAGATTACTGTCAACTTTGTGCTAGGCGGGTAGTCGGCTCGCAAGGCGGCTGCTCTACAACATCTGGCCGGAGCAAAACTGCGGTACCGCTCCGGCCGATCAGTATGGAAAAGACGAAAAGGAGCAAACTTTATGGTTGCGAACGTAGCAGTATCGGCTTTAAACCTGCTGGCGCTGCAGGCAGGGACATGGGATTTGCGTACGATGTGGGGCTCGATGAGCATCATCGCCAAGTCGGTGGTGTTTATTTTGTTTCTCCTGTCAGCGTGGTCTTTGGGCGTGATGATTGACCGCGCCTTGATGTACAGCGCCGCCCGGAAGCAGTCGCGGGTTTTCGTGCAGCAGGTAGCCGGAGCGCTGCGTGAAGGCAAACTCGACGAAGCGATTTCGATCGCCGAGCGCAACAAGAAGAGCCACATCGCCAAGGTGGTCGCGACGGGACTTTCGGAGTTTCAGTCGGCCTCTTCGCAGGTCGCTGAATCCGAAGTTGTGGAAGCGGCCAAGCGCGGTCTGGACCGCTCCATCGCCATCGTCCATGCCGACATGAAGCGCGGCTTGAGCGGCCTGGCAACGATCGGCTCGACGGCACCATTCGTCGGCCTGTTCGGAACCGTGGTCGGCATCATCAACGCGTTCAAGGGCATCGAAGCGCAAAAGGCAACCGGTCTGTCGGCTGTGGCCGGCGGTATTTCGGAAGCGCTGGTCACCACGGCTCTCGGCCTGCTCGTGGCCGTGCCGGCCGTCTGGGCCTTCAACTACTTCACCAATAAGTGCGAAGCTTTCGACGTGGAGATGGATAACTCCTCGATGGAGTTGATCAACTACTTCATCACGCGCCGGAGCGGAAAGAAATAAGCCATGGCTCATTTCAAGGTAAAGTCCGGCACGGTGATGGCGTCTCCGAACATCATCCCCATGGCCGACATCATGCTGGTGCTGTTGATCATCTTCATGGTGGTCACGCCGATGTTGCAGAAGGGCTTCACAGTGGACATGGCTACGGTCGAACATCCCGTCGACATGCCGAATGCTGACCGCGATGACGCCGTGATCGTGTCAATTTCACGCAGCGGCGACATCTACATCGGCAATCAGAGAACCGGTCTCGACGACGTTACCTCCATCGTTCAGGACCGCATCTCTGGGCGTACCGATAAGACGGTGTTCATCCGGAGTGATGGCCGCGCCAAGTACGGCGATGTGGTCAGGCTTGTGGACGAGGTTCGCTCGGCCGGCGTGGATAACGTCGGGTTGCTCACCGAACGCGCCGAAACCACCAGGACACCGCCTCCGCCGCCGGTTGGCGGCTAAGCCGGCCCAGTCAGGATCAGAACGGCTCGCTGTGCGGACGCCTGATGGCGCTTGCACAGCGGGCTCAGAAGGTTCGAGGTTAGTTTTTGCAGAGCGGCGCCGACAGGCACCGCAAGAGGAGTGAAGCAAAATGGGAATGGATGTAGGAACAAAGGGCGGGGCGATGGCCACGATGAACGTGGTTCCCCTGATTGACATTCTCCTGGTGCTGCTGATCATCTTCATGGTGATCACGCCTCTGACGCCGAAAGGGTTGGAAGCGCTGGTTCCGCAGCCGGCTCCGAAGGATCAGCAGAATCAACAACAGGTCGATGTCAAAACAGTGGTTGTCCAGGTTCTGGACAACAATCAACTCAAGATTAACGAAGAGAATGCCACCTGGGACTCGCTCGGCGCCCGCTTGAATGATATTTTCAAGCTTCGCGCCGAAAAGGTCGCTTTCGTAAAAGGTGACGACACGGTGATTTTTGCCAATGTAGCCCGGGCCATTGATATCATGCGTAGCTCCGGAATCGAAAAAGTCGGTCTGATTACGGCCAAACTCGAAGCCGGCCAGTAACGCAAAACCTGTACGGTCGCAGCCTCTAGGGGCTGCACGGCAGGACCGGTCTTCCCTCTGAGGAAGACCCTTGGGGATGAAACTTTCCAATGAACGCATACAGACATATTCGCAAGAGCAGTAACGGCCTCGGCAGGGCGACCGGCCTTTTGGTCGTCCTAGCCGTCGCATTGTGCGCGACCGGCTGTGCCAAACTGAAGGCGCGCGACCTCCTCAACAAGGGCGTCGCCTCCTTCCAGAACGGCAAGTACGACGACAGCATCGAAGACTTCAAGCAGGCGAAGGATCTCGATCCGGACCTGCTGAATGCCCGGCTGTATCTCGCCACCGCCTACGCCACCGTCTATATTCCGGGTGCGCCGTCCGATGAAAACGTACGCGTTGGACAGCAGGCGATCGCCGAGTTCCAGGACGTGCTCTCGCACGACCCCGCCAACATTTCGGCGATCGACGGCATTGGCTCGATCCTCTTCAACATGGCCGGCACGCCGTTTACCCCCGAAAAATTCGCGCAGTCCAAGGAATACCACCAGAAGCATATTCAGTTGCAGGGATCTGATCCGGAACCCTACTACTGGGTCGGCGTGATCGACTGGACTCTGGCGTACCGTGCGAACACGGAAATGCGCCAGAAGTACAACCTAGAAAATCCGAAAAAACAGCTGAAGGACCTCGACCCGCTGCCCGATGCCATGCGCACCGCCTACGCGATGCAATATGGCCAGATGGTCGATGAAGGTCTCCAGAACCTCGATAAGGCCGTGCAGTTGCGTCCGGAATACTCCGACGCCATGGCCTATCAAAACCTCCTCCTTCGACAGAAGGCGGATATGTCGGATGCCAGCACACGAGCTGGGCTTGAAAAACAGGCCGACGATTTGCTGGAAAAGGCGAAAGCCATCAAGCTGAAGCTGGAAGAGGAAAAGGCCAAGTCCTAAGAGTTCGCCTCCGCAGGTTAATTAGGCGCCCTGGAGTAGCTTCCAGGGCGCTTTTTTTTAAACGCAGCACACCGCCATACACAAAGCCGGCGCCATATTCCATCAGGGCATCTCCCCGAGTGGGCGGGGTGGCGCCATCCAGCCCCCGGCCCTACAATTACGGGAATGGCTCGTTCGAGCAAAATCACGTCTGTACCCCCGCCGGCAGCGGGAGAGAAGCCGTTTGTCGCCGACCGCGACTCACAGGCGCGGTTTGCCACCCTGCTGGAACGCGTTCGGCAAACACGCCCGGAGGATGTCGTGCTGTTGCAGCAGGCGTTTGACTTTGCGGCCGAGCAGCATCAGTCGCAAACACGCGAATCCGGCGAACCGTATTTGTCGCACCCCCTGGAGGTGGCGCTCATCCTTGCCGACTTGCGGCTGGACGTCACGACCCTGTGCGCCGCCTTGCTTCACGATGTTGTTGAGGACACGCGTATCCCACTCACGGTGATCTCCGAACGTTTCGGGCCCGATGTGGCCCGACTGGTGGAGGGTGTAACCAAAATCAGCCGCATCGCGCTGGTTTCTCCGGAGGTGCGCCAGGCGGAAAGCGTTCGCAAGATGCTGCTGGCGATGGTGACCGACGTCCGCGTGGTCCTGGTGAAGCTTGCGGACCGGCTGCACAATATGCGCACGCTTCATTTCCTGCCTCCCGAAAAGCAGGAGCGCATCGCGCGGGAGACGCTCGACATCTATGCCCCCATCGCCCACCGCCTGGGAATGGGCTTGATTCGCGGCGACCTGGAAGACCTGGCCTTCAGGTACTTGGAGCCCTCGGCCTATCAAGAACTGGAACAGACCGTCGCCGACCGGAGAAAAGACTTCGAGAAATTCTTGAACGAGTTGCAGGACACCATCCGCAAGAATCTGGCGGAGAGCGGGGTCCCCGCCGAAGTCGAAGGCCGGATCAAGCGGCTCTATTCCATCCACCAGAAGGCCAAGAGACAGAAACGAACGCTGGACCAGGTGTACGACCTGCTGGCGGTGCGCATCATCACCGATTCAGTGCGCAATTGCTATGCGGCGCTCGGGGTTATTCATCAGACCTGGCGTCCCGTGCCCGGCCGGTTCAAAGATTACATTGCCATGCCCCGCCCCAACCTTTATCAATCGCTGCACACAACGCTGATTCACGCCGGACAGCCGTTCGAGGTGCAGATCCGGACCCGGCAGATGCATCGCATCGCCGAGCAGGGCGTGGCCGCGCACTGGCGTTACAAGGACCGCACCAAGGTTTCCTCAGAGGATGACCAGCGCATTATCTGGATGCGCCAACTGGTGGAATGGGCCCGCGAGATGCGGGAGCCGTCGGAGTTCCTTTCGACGCTCAAGGTGGACCTCTACCCGGAGGAGGTCTACACATTTACGCCCAAGGGGAAGGTCATGGCGTTGCCGCGCGGCGGCACGCCTGTAGACTTCGCCTATACAATCCATACCGAAGTGGGCCACCAGTGCGTGGGCGCAAAAGTGAACGGCCAAATTGTTCCGCTGCGCCATCCCCTGTCAAACGGCGACGTGGTCGAAATCCTCACGCAAAAGGGGCACGGCCCCAGCCGCGATTGGCTCAGTTTCGTCCGTACTTCACACGCGCGCAGCAAGATCAGGCAATGGATCAACCTGCACGAACGCAAGCAGGCCACCGAGGTCGGCCGGCGACTGGTGGAGCGGGAAGCTCGCCGCCTGAGCGTCAGCCTCAAGAAATTTTCCGAGGAAGATCTGCTGCGGGTCGCGGTTGAATACGGCCGCTCCAAGCTGGAAGACTTGTACGCCGATTTGGGCTACGGAAAATATTCCGCGCGCCAGGTACTCAGCAAGCTGACCGGCCAGAGCGTCGAGGAAAAGGCGGGGGAGGAAGCCGCGGAGTCCGCGCCGCTGGTTTCGACGGTCAAGCGGATGCTCGGGATGCGCGACCCGGCAATCCTGGTGCTGGGGCAGGACAACTTGATGGTTTACCGTGCCAAGTGCTGCAACCCGATCCCCGGCGATACAATTGTCGGGTACGTCACCCGTGGCCGCGGCGTCGCCGTCCACAGCACCGCTTGTCCCAACGTGCAGAACCTGCTGTATCAGTCCGAGCGGCGCATCGCCGTGCAATGGAGCGACGAAGCGCACAAGACCTACCCGGTAACGCTGCTGCTTCGCACCAAGGATCGCCCCGGCCTGCTCGCCAGCATCACCAGTGTCATCAGCGGAGTCGGCGCCAACATTCAACTGCTCGAAAGCAGACCGGATAACCTGCAGGCGCGCATTGAGGCCACACTCGAAATCACCAACCGCGATCAGCTCGACCGTATCCTCAAAGGCATCAAGCGTGTCCCCGGCGTTTCCGAGGTTGAGCGCGTCTTCCGCGTGTAATCCCGCTCTGCCGTCACTCCCGCATTGCCTATCGCGGCACACCGGCGCGAGCGCACCGCCATGCCGGAGCTACAATAGATTTATGAGTTGGGCGCTCCATCCGCGGCTTTTCCCACGACCTTTAGCCGGCCTGCTTCTGGCATTGATGGCCGCGGTGTTCTCGCTGAGCGGTTGCAACAAGGTCCACAAAACCGATCTGACACCGCTCGACAAGGCCGGTATCCTGCTCCAGGATGCCGGGCAATTTCGCGCATTGAATATTACCGATGCGGAGGTGCAGGAGCTGGTCGCCGCGCGTCAGGGAGGCGTAAGCGAACAGGCCTGCCTTGAGCTGATGCGCATCGCCCGGGGGCGCAATCAGCCGTTCGTGGACGGTAACGCGGCGTCTGCCCTGGTTGGCACGGGCATGAAAGAGGCTACGGTGCTCGAACTGGGCCGCCTCAACCAGCTCGGACTGCAGACCGGTGAGACACAGGCCATGTTTCTTGCACATTTGTCTGACCAGGTAATTCTGGCGATCGCGCATCGCCGCGCGGCAGGCATGCCGACCCTGTCAGGATCTACGGCCGCCGCATTGCAGAATGACGGGTCCACGGAAGATCAGATCCTCGCCGAGATTAACAGCGGCACGACGGATGCGGCCGCCAACGCGATGATCGCGCGACGCAATGCCGCGGCCGCCAGCCAGGGGTTCGTGCGCCAACCACCACGCCGCCGTCGTCGTTAGCCGAAGCTGCAGGCGTGTGCCTGCTCGCAGTTCGTTGACCGCCGCGATAGAATCTTTCCGCTTTGCGTTCCCATCAGCGAATTCGGCTTCTCCTCGCGGCCCTCCTCTTCGTTACAGTCATATTGGGCGGCTGTACCGTGCCGCTGGGTCCTGGTTTTCATTTTGCCTCCCGCCAGACCAGCATCGGGCAAGCCTCCGCCACGTCGCTCCAGGTTCATGTGCGCGTTACCGATCAACTTACGAATGGCGGCACTCGGGCCCTGGCGTACCTGGATGCGGCGCTCCCCGCAACTGGACTCGACACATCGGCCGTGAACGTCCTTGTAGATGGCAAGAAAGCGCAGGCTGCACCGGTCACCAGCGAATCAGGTGCGCCACTACGCATCCGCTTTGCGCCGCCGTGGCCGCAGCG
>Ga0207150_1016_pt1 | contig 33612 bp, 39 predicted proteins | sample Alteio_BWMinHeat_32_FD_153526 | JGI IMG/M metagenome (GOLD analysis project Ga0207150, IMG submission 153526) | Enriched cells from forest soil in Barre Woods Harvard Forest LTER site, Petersham, Massachusetts, United States -... | ecosystem: Environmental > Terrestrial > Soil > Temperate forest >...
TTGATTGCCGCCATTGTTTGGATAGTTGTAAGAGATTCGAATCCTTTGCATCCTGTTCAATTCCATCATGTTGCAACAACCATGAAAGAAGTTTTATCTGGATTATTGCGTGTGATAGGCAGTTATCAATTATGGATTATTGGTGCGGTTGGCTGCTTATTTTATCTTTTCTTATCTGCTTTTGCAGAAATATCAGCTCCAAACTGGCTGCATCAAGTCCATCATTTATCTTCCTCTCGCGCAGCAAATGCGACGTCCATGGTCTTTTTAGGTTGTGCGGTCGGCGCGCCGGTCTGGGGTCTCATCTCTGATTATTTCCGTCGTCGACGCACACCAATGATCGTTGCATCAACAGGCGCTCTTATTACATTTTGTGCATTACTTTACATTAGAAACTTACCAATCGGTGCACTTTATACTTTATTATTCTTGTTGGGCTTTTTGTCTAGCGTACAAATTTTGGTATTTGCTGTTGCACGTGAACTCACGCCTATCCGCTCTGCGGGCACTGCAATTGGTATGATTAATATGTTGGTGATGATTAGTGGTCTTGTTTTTCCACCGCTGATCGGAAAATTGCTAGATCTCAATTGGAATGGATTGATAGAACAGGGTGCGCGCGTTTATTCTGCTGGAACATATACACTTGCATATACTGCATTACCGATTGGAATCTTTATCGGCATTTTGTTGACACTTTTGATTCGTGAAACCTATTGCATAGTTAATTATCCAGGTAGCGAAAGTAAATGAAAGTTTTCTTGACGTATTTCTTTTAAGTTATTTACTATGAAACAGTTTATAACTTAAAAGGATATTGGCATGAAAAGGAAGTTTCGTTTTTCTGTATTTTCTCTTGCTGTTGTTCCTCTATCATTTTTTATTTTTACCAATGCATTTCCTATTTCTCTTCATTCTTCTCATTACAGTCGTGGATACGACAATGGTTATGATGACGGCTATGATGATGGTTACGATGATGCGATGGATGATTGTCCCTGTCCGCCTTTGATGAATCTTTTTGGTGGATTTTACGCAGGTGTTGGTGTTGGTTACGAAGGTTTTCAAGTTAATCGTAATCCGTGGGTCTCTAATGATGATATCGGTAGATATAGTCTTCACGCCAATGGTTGGAACGGACGCTTATTCGGCGGTTATGGTAGATCTTTTAATCATTTTTATTTGGGTGGTGAAGCGTTCGTTGGTACAAGCGGAGCTGATGGTATGGATTCTGTGAGAACCTCCGTTAATTACGATGGAAAATTCTCTGTCGGTACAAGTTATGGTTTTTCAGTATTGCCAGGATATCGATTTACAGACAATGGTCCATTGTTATATGGTCGTCTCGGATATATTGGCACCGATGTCACTGTGAAAGATTCCAGTACAACGAGTCATAGTGAGTCAAAATGGATTGGTGGATTTAATTCAGGTATTGGCGTAGAAATGCCGATCTATAAAAATCTCAGTGGCAGATTAGAATATGATTACGTCCATTACGGTTCATTTATCAATAATAGTGGTGGATCATTGGGTTCGTATAATTCATTTTCCGATAATCGCGGATCGCTTGATCTGATGATGCGGTTTAAATAACACTTTGTCATCCTGAGCCCTCGATTAAGGCGTTCGAGGGTGAACTCCGCGAAGGATCTCCATATAAATACGAGGAGATCCTTCGTCACAAAAAACGTTCCTCAGGATGACAGCACAAGCAATCACACCGAAAACATCAATTTCACTTCTGTGCCAATATTAATAGCACTCTCAATATGAATTTCACCTTGATGTAATTTCACGATAGAATAAGCCATTGCAAGGCCTAATCCCACGCCACGTTTTTCGAGAGAACGCGAAAGATTTGATCGGTAAAAGCGATTGGAAACATACGGTAAATCATTTTCATCGATTCCAATGCCATTGTCTTTAATAGTGAATTGTGTTTTATCATCATCTTGTGAAATCAAAATATTAATTTTGCCTTGATTAGGCGTATATTTAACTGCGTTTGAAATAATATTGGTTAATAATCGCGTAAACATCGGTGGATTAAATTGAAGAACAGCTGATCCTTCAATAGAAATAATCAATTGTTTTTCATCACAAATCGGTTGGTAATATTCGCAAATTTTTGAAATTTCTTTTTCAGCAATCACTTCAAATTTTTCAATTTGATTTGTATTGTCTGTACGAGCAAGAAATAAAATATTTTTAATTAGCGAAGAAAGCCTTTGCAACTCTTCTAAATTAGAGGTGATAGCTTCGCGTGAGCGCAGTGATAAATCAGGCAAAGCGAGCAAAATTTCAGTTTGCATGATGAGATTGGTGACAGGTGTATTAAGCTCATGGGAAAGATCATCGGATAATTGTTTTAAGCGTGAAAAAGAATCTTCAATTCGTTCGAGCATTTGATTAAATGCTTTACCTAAGGGACGAAGATCTTTCGGGAGCGATGACACAATGACACGTTGATCAAGAGAGTGTGCACTGATTTCTTCAACTGTACGAGTTAGCGCATCTAAACGCCGCAATCCCAAACCTGTTGCAATAGATGCTGACAAAAAGGCAAAAAAAGCACCGGCTGTAAATATTAAAATAAATAATTTGCGTTCATGTGTCACGAAGTTGCTGAGTGAGACATGTCTTGCGATTTCGCTCACAGTTACCCAATAAAGAAGTGCCACGACAATCGTGAGTAAAATCATGGCGGCGAAACTATAACTGAAAATAAGACGTGAACGGATGGAGTAAAGAATATGCATTTCATGATTCCTGTTTTTCTTCTAAAACATATCCCATGCCGCGAACGGTATGGATTAATTTATTTTCAAAAGGATTATCCACTTTTTGTCTTAGTCGTCTAATGGCGACATCGACAACATTACTGTCACAATCAAAATGGATATCCCAAACTAATTCAGCAATTAACGTGCGTGACAACACCTCACTTTGACGTTGCGCTAATAAAGTCAGCAATGCAAATTCTTTAGATGTTAAATCAATTCGTAAACCGTTACGTTCTGTTTTGTGACGAATTAAATCGATTGTAAGATCAGCAATGGATAATGTATCTTTTTGTTGTTTATGACTACGCCGTAAAGTGGATCGTACACGGGCTAATAATTCAGAAAATGAAAATGGTTTGACAATGTAATCGTCAGCGCCGAGCTCAAGACCTTTCACGCGATCTTCAACGGCATCACGAGCAGTTAATAAAATGACGTGGACTGACGGATTTGTTTTACGAAGTTCTGATAAGACAGAAAACCCATTTCGAAGTGGTAACATCACATCGAGAATCAGTAGCTGATAAGGATTTTGAGTCGCTAAAAAAAGACCATCTTCACCGTCATAAGCGGTATCAACGGTAAAACCACTTTCAGTGAGTCCTTTTTTAACATATTCCGCGATTTTTTTTTCATCTTCAATGACGAGGATACGCATAAAATAATTGCCCTAAGAAACAGATGGATTGAATCATACTCAATGTATTCTAACAGAATGATGACGGCGATATGACAATCTTGTCGTAGACAGAATTTGATTAGAATCACTGTTGAAATATATAATAATTGTATATATAATTATTATATATTTTTCAGAAATGGAATAAAAATAATGAATAATATCCTTTTGTTACAAAGGACACCTTCGCGAATAGAAGCCGAAGAGATCATTAGAAAGCTTGTAGCAGATGGAAAGGTCAGTCTCTCAATGCATTGCAAGGAGAGAATGATTGAGCGCGATATTACTATGCAACAGGTGATTACTTGTCTAGCTAAAGGCAAAGTAACTGAAGATCCCTTTCTGAATTATGCAAATAAAGGTGGATATGAAACAACAATAGAAAGAACAGTGGCAGGCGACAAATTAAGACTCGGCGTTTGCTTGAAATTCAGTCAGAAAATACTGGTTATCACTGCAATCAAATACAGATGACGATTTTGGAAGGAGGCACAATATGAAACAATATCATTACACTGAAAGTGGCCTTGATAATATCTGGCTGGCCAATGGTTTTGAAATCACTGAAACAAATGGCGATAAAGAAATTTATATTCACGATATTCATGGGTTGCACAAAATGATAGGTTTGCTGCTTATAGAAAAACAGGGTCTCCTATCTGGAAAAGAAATCAGATTTATCAGAACCACATTAGATTTTTCACAAGGTGTACTCGCCAGATTACTTGGCTGTACTTATCAAACGGTTTTGTTGTGGGAAAAAGATCGTGGTACTATTTCGAAAACGGCTGATCGACTGTTGCGGGTGATGTTTTTTGAATATCTCAATCCCGAAAATGATCGGACGGCGTATGAATTGATCAATCAGATTGCCGATCTTGAAGCTGAAACTACCGCTGCGGCTAACTTAGATAAAATTATTTTTGAAGAAAAATCCGATGAATGGCGACGGGTTGCTTGACCCGTTTTTAATTAAATTCATTCGAATTGGATGGAATATTTTTTAAATAATGTGCGCACCTCTAAATTATTAGAATCAATATGGTATGCTTTTTCTAACGTTTTTTTCGCCTCAGACAATCGACCTTCGCTGATATAAATTTTACTGAGAATAATCCAACCGTGGATATCATTAGGATTATCAGCTAGTCGTTGTTGGATTCGGTGAATAATGACATTCATACCGCCCAGTTGATTAACTTCGGTTAGCAATTGATAATGTTCTTGCCCGCCATTGATCCATTGTTTTAATGCAAATGTATTTCCAAATAATAAATATAAAAAAATAGCAGCGGTTGAAAACAAAAAAATGATCAGAAAAAAAGATCGAGTCAATATTTTTTTTGAAAGAATAAAAGGCATGCACACGATGATAAGTGCTAAAAACAACATCAAAGTTAATAATACATAAAATAATGTCATGCTATATTCCTATCTGAACCGATCGCGCGAAATAAAATAATGATTGCGATTACAATAAATAATAACGGACCAAACCATAACAAAAACGTTGTAACGCGTAAGGGTGGTTGATATAAAATAAAATCACCATAGCGTGCAACAAGATAGTTAATAATGTCTTGTGTGGATTGTCCTTGCAGAATTTTTTGATAAATTTGTTGTCTTAAATCACTGGCGAGAGGCGCGTTCGATTCTGCCAAATTTTGGTTTTGACAGACGAGACAACGTAATTCAGTGGTCAATGTTTCAAATTGATTTTGTTGTTGAGTCGAATGAAATGAATAGATATCATTCGCGGCAAATAATAATTGCGAAAACAAAAATAAACATAGTACAACGAATGATTTTTTCATTCATGCTCCAATTGTTCAACAAGTGGTTTCAAAACCGTTGTCCAAGTTGTTTCATCAATTGCGCCAATTTGCCGATAACGAATATGACTATTTTTATCGATGATAAATGTTTCAGGTGTACCATAAACACCCCAATCAATGGCGGCATTCCCGGTCGGGTCCGTTAAAATAATTTGATAGGGGTTTCCCATTTGTTGTAACCATTTTTTTGCGGTTTCATCATCGTCACGATAATCTAAACCATCAATAATTATGTGTTCATCTTTCACAAGATGCATTAAAAAAGGATGTTCAATCGAACATGCTTCACACCATGTCGCCCAGACATTTAAAAGTGTCACATGTCCCGTAAAAATAGATTGGGTGAGTGTTCGATTGGGATTGTCTAAAGTGGATAATGAAAATTGGGGTACTGATTTACCAATGAGCGGCGATGGAATTTTTTCGGGATGTAATTTTAATCCACGAAATAATAAACCCGCAATCAACATAAATAGGACGAGCGGTAACAAAACGCGAATTTTTTTCATGCTGGTTTCTCTTTTTTATAACGTACTAAGACAGATAACAATCCACCGAGTACGGTTAATAATCCACCTGACCAAATCCAACGTACAAAAGGTCGATAATATAAACGCACCGACCAACTTCCGTCCGGAAATCGATTGCCTAGGGCAATATATAAATCGCGCCAGAAATTAAATAAAATGCCCGGATGACTGAGTATTTCATCGTGACTGGTATAAATGCGCTGTTCAGCATCGATTTCACCGATTAATTTTTTTTGATGTTGTACTAAAAAAATGGCTTGTACACTTTGATAGTTTGGACCTTGATTCGTGTTGATTCGATCAAAATAAAAATCATGGTTGGCAAACTGAATCGATTCATTGGGGTGAATTCTGAGTTGTTTTTCAGTGCTGTAAGTTTTATTGAATGTAATACCAAGTGCTAAAATCGCAATACCGATGTGTGCAACAATCATTCCTGAATGTCTGAGACTATTTTTTCGTATTTTAATTGCGTATTGCAATGTAGAAAGCAGAACCCATGCGCTGAAAAAAATACCCAATAGAGTATAAAGCGTTGTTGAAAAAATAAAACTAACACTAGCGACGATCATGCTGCTGAACAAAAAAGGTAATCCAAGTTTTAATAAAGTTGAAGTTTGATCTTTTTGCCATTTTATATGTGGCGCAATGCCCATCAGTAATAAAACAAATAACACCAATGGAATAAAAATCGTATTAAAGTAAGGTTCGCCGACTGAAATTTTTCCGAGATTCAGCGCATCTAATAAAATCGGATATAATGTGCCAATTAAAATAGTGAAAACCGCTGTGAGCAACAAAATAGTATTTAATAAAAGCATTGTTTCTCGAGAAAACAAAGCAAAATTGACGTTTTGGTAAAATTTACCAATTCGAAAACTGTATAATAATAAACTGCCGCCAATTAAAATGGTGAGAAATCCCAGTAAAAATAAACCTCGCGTTGGATCATTCGCAAACGCATGCACAGAAACTAATACACCTGAGCGAACGAGAAATGTACCAATTAAACTCAATGTGAATGTGATGATAGCGAGCAATACTGTCCAGCCTAAAAAAGTGTGTCGTTTTTCGCTAACGATTAAACTGTGCAGTAAAGCAGTTGCAGAAAGCCATGGTAATAATGATGCATTTTCAACAGGGTCCCAGAACCACCAACCACCCCAACCTAATTCACGATATGCCCACCAACTGCCTGAAACAATGCCACATCCCAGAAAACTCCACGGTAAAATAATCCAAATGCGACAAGCACGTGCATCAGCGGTCGTCATGTTGCCTTTAATTAAAACTGCAATGGCAAATGCAAATGAAAGTGCGCAACCGACATAGCCTGAATATAAAACAGGTGGATGAAAAATAAGACCAGGATCTTGCAATACGGGCATTAAATCATTACCAACAATAAGTGCTGTTGGAAAATCACGAAAAAATGGATTAGAAGTTAATAGTAAAAATAAAATAAAACCAGTGCTGATTAAACCTAAAGTCATTAACATTTTTTCACTGATTTGTTTTGACATTTTTTTGTAACCGAAGATACAAAATAGAGCACTCCAATAACTTAAAATGAGACACCATAATAATAATGATCCTTCATGACCACCCCATGCGGCGCCGATGCGATAAAAAAGAGGTAATGAAAAATGCGAATGATCTCGTACATATAAAACAGTGACGTCATTTGTGATTAAACAAATAATCAGACTTAACATCGCCATGCTTAAAAAAATAGCTTGACCAAAGACAGCCGATTGTCTGCCATGAAAAATTTGTAATACAGAAAAACAGAGTGCAAGAATAATGGCGAACGTACCTAATTCTGGAATCATGCGGTTTGTCCCTGTAATGATTTTTTTAAAATAGCGGGCATATAATTTTCATCGTGTTTAGCAAGCACTTGATCAGCGATGAACTGATGAGAAGAATCAAATCGGCCTGTTATCACGACACCTTGACCTTCGCGGAATAGCGTTGGTAAAACACCTTGATATTGTATGGAAATTTGATGTTTTTTATCTGTCACAACAAATGAAACTGATCTACCTGTCATTGCATAATGCACGCTGTGTTGGCCAACGTAACCCCCTAATCGAACAACTTGACCATTTTGGATGTGTGCATTTAATAATTCAGTAGGTGTATAAAATAAATTTATATTTTGCTTTAGCGCATATAAAATTAATCCTAATGCAAGAGAGAGTGCAGTTAAGATTAAAACCCACCGTATTAATTTTTTTTGACGAGCTGGATGCATTGCTTTTTTTCAATCCGATAAAGAATATAATTCAATACAAAAATAAAACCAGTTATGCCATATGCTGGCCAAATCCAGATACCGTAACTCCCCATGCTCATGCCATTAACTCCTGGACCCATAATGATTTTCTTTCACGTAATATGATTTGATTTCTCATGCGTAATAATAATATCCACACATAAAATAATAAAAAGGCAGCAATCATGGAGAGGAGCGGCCATAACATGCTATTCGCAATAGCAGGACGCGCAAATCGACTGAGTGTGGGGCCTTGATGCAATGTGTTCCACCAGATAACGGAATAATGAATGATGGGTAAATTAATGACGCCTAATAAAGCTAAAATAGCGGAAGCACGATCTCTTGTTTGAACTTCTGCGATCACAGATTGTAACGCAATAAAACCAATATATAAAAATAATAAAATAAGCACAGAGGTTAATCGTGCATCCCATATCCACCACGTGCCCCACATCGGTTTACCCCAGAGTGAACCTGTGACGAGCGCAAGAAGTGTAAACCAGACACCGATGCGCGCGCTGACTGACATGCAAATGGCTGCCATTTTAGTTCGCCAAACGAGTGTTAGTAACGCAGAAGCAGCCATGACAAAATAAATAGCCATTGCGGTGAATGCACTGGGTACATGAACGTAAATAATTCGAAATGCATTGCCTTGTTGATAATCGGCAGGTGCAAAAAATAATCCATCAATGACACCATAACTTGCTGTCACAAAAAATGCGATTGCGATCCAGGGTAAAAAGTATCGAGTGATAAAATAAAAATTTTTTAATGATAAAAATTGTTGTTGGAATCGTTGAAACATTTATTGATTCACTCCTGTCTTCAATGCAAGACTTGAAAATATCGGTGCAACAATCGCGCTCAATAATGTCAGTGCGAGCATCATTGCAAAATAAGCTGATAAAGGTTGATGCTGCTCCGCTGTGGTGATGATATTTGTTCCGAAAATTAAAATGGGAATATACAGCGGCATAATTAAAATCGGTAATAATAATCCACTGCCGCGAATACCTGTTACAAGAGCAGCGCCTGTCACTCCGATTAAGCTCAGCACAGCTGTACCAGTCAATAATGAAAGCCCCAATATTTTTATTTCATCAAATGATAAACCCAATAATATACCGAGTAATGGACTGAATAAAACGATAGGCAAAGCATAAATCAACCAATGTGTGATTATTTTAGAAGTAATATAAACAGAAATTTGATTCGGTATCGATAAAACAAAATCCAATCGCCCGCTTTCTTTGTCGTATCGAAAAATCGATTCAATGGATAACAAAATCGAGAGTAGCGCCAGAACCCAAATAATACCTGGTGCAATGGTATGTAATAACGGTATGTCAGATCCGACGGCGAGTGGAAATAAAGTGATTGCCATTAAGAAAAAAATAAGTGGTGTTAGCCAAGCATGCGCTTCACGAAAGATTGCAAGAATTTCGAAATAAGTTAATTTGCATAATTGTGTAAAAGTTAGAGCAATACTGTCATCCTGAGGAGCGTTCTTTGCGACGAAGGATCTCCCTGTTGTGATAGGGAGATCCTTCGCAGACCAAAGAGCGGTCTGCTCAGGATGACAATGATGGTTTGAAAGATCTATTATTTTGCTTTTTATATTTTCCAACACATCATGCGTTGCAATGACAGCAATGCCGCCGCGCGATAAATGTGTTTGTAAAATGTTTTCAAACCATTTTACGCCCAGAGCATCTAGCGCAGTTGTCGGTTCATCCAATAACCAAAGTTTTTGAGGTTTTAATAATAATTTTGCAAGCGCTAATCGACGCATTTGTCCGGCTGAAAAAAATTTCACAGGCGTATCAATTAATTTTTCAATTCCTGCCTGTTGTAAAATTTCTTGAATAGATTTTTCTGACAATTTCACGTCAAGCATCGTTGCTATTAATATGATATTTTCGCGCGCTGTTAAAGATAATTGATGCGCATTTTTATGACCGAGATAATATAAATCATGGTTTGATTGAATATTGCCATGAGTCGGTTGAAGTAAACCCGCGATTAATTTTAATAAGGTTGATTTGCCTGCGCCGTTTTTACCTGTGATTTGTAAGCATTCACCCTTTTGTAAGCTAAATGAAACTGGCGAAAATACCGGTTGATCTTGTCTTTCGAATGTGACTTGGTGAAGAGTGAGAGTCATGGCGCGCCGGAATGTAGGGGCGCTATCCTGTTCGCCATAGAATAAATCATTGCAGTTAAGGCTAATGCACAAAGCATTAACATGAGAGATTGTGCGTTGCGATAAAACCGTGATTGCGTTTCACTGCCATTCAGTGCCATATTCTGCTGACCTGCAGCGAGAAAATACATAAAACCCATCCAGCTAAGGATCAACACAATAAACCCTGTGATACTGGAACCGACCCAACCTTCAGAAAGGGCGTAATGTTGTAAGCTAATGAGACTGAAGCCTGTGGCTAATTGCACCAAAGCGCCAGGCACGATGACAAGCGCAGTTTGTTTGCGGATACGGGTGAATTGAGCGAATGAATTGCGCGATTTTTGCATGGAACGCCAGAGTTGGTAACTGTATGCGATGCTCGTGAGCACCAACGAGGCGCTTAGGATATGAAAAATCTTCAGATAGTCGTAAAACATGCAAGCAGCCGTATTATCCCATTTTAACTGGCAGAATTTAGCACATTTAGCGCGTATTAACTACCTGGTAGAGACAAATTCTTAAGGTTGATTAAGGGTTGAAAATATCTCAAAATGAGATATACTTATATACAAAAGGACTACGACGTGCATATTATTACAAAAAAAAGAATCATTGAGGCTAAGGAAAAATATCCAAGTTGTGCGTCTGCATTAGATGGTTGGTATAAGGTGATAGAAAAAAATATATTTTCTCATTTTGCCGACCTAAAGAAAACTTTTAATAGTGTTGATAAGGTTGGCCATTTGTATGTATTTGATGTAGGAGGTAACAAGTTGCGAATTATCACCAGCATACATTTCAATCGTCAAAAACTTTATATTAGGCATATTCTTACTCATAAAGAATATGATGAAGATCAGTGGAGAAGCATGAATGAGCGCCGTATCAATCAACAATATCATTAAAAATACTATTAAGCACTGGAATTACATTTCAGAAGATATCCATGAACCACGCAACCATGCAGAATATCAAAAATTGTCAAATATTCTTGATCAATTACTTGATATTGTGGGTGAAAATGAATCTCATAAATTGATGGGATTAGTTGATGTCGTTAGTCATATGATTGATCGATATGATGAGCGTAAAAATTATTTTGGCAAAGAGATTTCTGGTGTGACTGCTTTAAAATTTTTAATGAAGCAACACAATCTTAACCAATCGGATTTGCCAGAGATTGGTAGTCAAGGCGTTGTATCTGAAGTTTTGAAAGGGAAGCGTAAATTAAATATTAATCAAATTAAAAAACTCTCGAAACGATTTCATATCTCACCTGGAACATTTATTTAGAATTTTATGAATCATTTAATTTCCTTGGATAATATTTCACTCGCATTTGGCCTTGATATTTTATTAGATCAAGTCAAATTACAAATCGCATCTGGCGAACGCATTTGTTTGATCGGTCGCAATGGTGCAGGGAAATCGTCTCTTCTTAAAATCATTGAAGGGGCGCAACTACCAGACAGTGGTTCGGTGTGGCGCAAACCAGGACTTAAAATCGCGCGATTGGCGCAAGAATTACCGCAAAATATTTCAGGAACGGCATTTGAATATGTCGCCGAAGGATTGAGTGAGACAGGAAAAATATTAGCGCAGTATCATGCATTAACTCAGCAACCCTCAATGTCGCAATCTGATCTGAATCAGTTAGAGCGTCTACAATATTCGATCGATGCAAATAATGGCTGGCATTTTGAACAAGAAATTACATCGACATTGAAACGATTATCGTTAGATCCTGATCGTAAAATTACGGAATTATCCGGCGGCTGGCAACGTCGTGCCGCACTCGCGCGTGCGCTGGTGAATTCTCCTGAAATTTTATTACTGGATGAGCCGACCAATCATTTGGATATCGAAGCAATTCAATGGCTCGAAGATCAATTGCTTGCGAGTAAAGTGGGTTTAGTTTTTATTACGCATGATCGTTCTTTATTGCAGCGTTTAGCGACGCGTATTATTGAACTCGACCGCGGACAATTGACATCATGGCCGGGTGATTATGCTAAATTTTTACAACATAAGGCAGAATTGTTGCATGCGGAAGAAAAACAAAATGCAGAATTCGATAAAAAGTTAGCGCAAGAAGAACGATGGATTCGCCAAGGCATTAAAGCACGCCGTACACGTAATGAAGGTCGCGTTAGAGCGCTCAAAGAATTACGCAAAACCCGTAGTCAACGCCGTGAATTACAAGGAAAAGTCAGCTTCAATTTATCTGACGCAGATAAATCCGGTCAGCTCGTGATCGAAGCGAAAAATATTTCGCAACAATTCAATCAGAAAAAAATTATCGAAAATTTCTCGATCCGAATTTTACGTGGCGATCGTATTGGTTTGATTGGACCAAACGGTATTGGCAAAAGTACTTTATTAAACATTTTATTGGGAAAAATGAAACCAGAGCAAGGTACAGTGACTATCGGTACAAAATTAGAAGTTGCGTATTTTGATCAACTGCGTGCGGCACTCGATCCAACTAAAACGGTCGCAGAAAATGTGAGTCCTGGCACTGACACGATCGAATTGAATGGACAAAAACGTCATATTATCAGTTATCTCGCCGATTTTTTATTTAGCCCGCAACGTGCATTGACACCAGTCAAAGCATTATCCGGTGGTGAATGTAATCGATTATTGTTAGCACGATTATTTAGTCGTCCGACGAATTTACTCGTACTTGATGAGCCGACTAATGATTTAGATATTGAAACACTCGAGTTACTCGAAGAATTATTGTTGCAATATCAAGGTACATTATTGCTCGTGAGCCATGATCGACAATTTATTGATAATGTTGTGACGAGTTCTTTGGTGTTTGAAGGCAATGGAAAAATTGAAGAATATGTGGGTGGCTATACCGATTGGTTACAACAAAGAAAAGTGGATTTGCCAACTGAAACGATTGAACCGAAAAAAATATCTGAAAATACTACACCAAAAATATCTAAAAAATTAAGTTACAAAGAACAACGTGAATTGGTAGAATTACCCGCCAAAATCGGGCAATTAGAAACGGAACTACAAACATTGCAAAGCCAGACGACCAGCGCAGAATTTTATCAGCAAACGCCAGAAAAAATTACTGAGGCGATGGAAAAATTAAAGCAGTTGCATGTTGAATTGGAGAGTGCGTATCAGAGGTGGCAGGAGTTGGAGGGGCGCGGCTTTTAGTGCGCTAGTTATAATTTTTGCTAGACCATAGCGTCATCGCGATTTTTTAAACATTGTCGTTTAGAGTGCCTTCCCAGCAGAGTAATCGATTGCTGTTTCGTCGTCCTGAATAGAAATTTCGCGTTATCTAATGAGCTTCGGTCAAAAGTTAGTGGGCGAAATTTCTATTCAGGACGACGAAACAGCAATCGATTACTCTACTGAGAAGGTGCTCTGATAAATGCAGAATGTTTAATAGATTTTAAACAAGCTAGTGGTTTCCGGAGTATCCTCAGGATTTTTCCCATAACTCGAAGCATTTTCTCTGGTCCAGCTCATCCAGTCATGTTGTTTTATAACGTCTGCATTTACTGATAAATTATCTTTTTCTTGAAAGTTTTCTTTTTTTGACTCGTGATCTTCTTTTTCTGAAATGATTTTCTCAAGTTTTTCTATATACAAACTTCCATGTGTGTCGTCGTAAGGATTGTTATCTACATAGGTAGTATAAAATCCAGCTTCGTTTGCATCTTTTATGTAGTTCGCTCCGTTGTCAATTAATGCGATTTGATTAGGGGTAACAGAATACTGCTCTGCAATTTTTTGTAAAGCGGGTGTTTTATTACTTGTGCGGTTATAAAAAGGAAAATCTTCTCCAAGAGAGACGTTATATTCGGACTCAAAGAAAAGCCGCATGTCTTGGCTGGTTAAACCACCCTTCGTAATAAAGCCGATAACATGCCCGTCATTGGAAATAGATTTTATGATTGTTTGCATTTTATCTTTATTTAGGGTAATGCATGTATACTGCCAATCGTGTGGTGGGTATGGATTGAAATCTGATATTTGGCGCGGGACCTTATTTAGAAGGTATCTTCCAGTTTCTATTGTAGACAGTAATGTTTCATCGATATCAAATATATAAATTTTTATTTGCATGTAAGCTTACCAAAATCGTTTTACATTATAGCTATCAAAAGCGGTATCACAGCTGATGATAGGAAGATTTTCTTCTAATGCTTGGGCAGCTAATAATCTATCAAAGGGATCTCGGTGATGAAACGGCAATTTTTTAACGCGGATAACATGTCTGAAACTAATAGTAAGTTGATCAATGAAATTTTCTTGTAACTGATTAAGAATAAATTTATCCAATGATTGTTTTAATTTGAGTTTGCTAAGACTAGATTTTATTGCCATTTCCCAAATGCTAGCTAGGCTAAGAAAAAAATCATTTTTATTATCCAAAAAAATTTTTTTCGCTTTGTTACTTAATGCTGGATCATCGGTGCTTAGCCATATGAACGCCTGAGTATCTAGCAAAAATTTCATTTTTCATAATCCTGAAAATCTTCCAGTGGCTCATCAAAATCAGGAGTCATAAACACTAAATTTTTTGCCAGCCCAATGCGGCGCTGTTTCTTTTCAGTAGGTAAAAAGGGAACAAGTTTAACCATCGGTTTATTATCGCGAGCAATAATGATTTCTTCTCCCAGCAGTGCTTTTTGGATGAGGTCAGAGAGATGTGCTTTTGCAACATGAATATTGACTTGGGTCATTGAAAAGGCCTCCTTAACTATGGTCATAATACTTGACTATAGTGAAAAAAGCAAGTACTGCGCTAAAAAAACGTTTGCTTCGTCACAGCATCATGCGCGATGGTAAGTAAAATTACCAATAAAACACAACAAAATGAAAACCAAATCATTCGAGAACGAAATTTTTGTGCAATGATGATAAGCATCACACCACTTATGATTAATCCGTAAGCTGCTTGAATCCAATGCGTGTGAAAAGTGTAGTGTTTAGGATAAATTAGCAGTGTGCCAGTGATCGCCGCACAGCTGGCTAAAACAATAAATGTTTTTTTTAAGCGATTGAGAGCAACATTTTTTTCAAGAGATGGCTCAGCTATTTTTTTTGTCATTCCGAAAAAATAAAATACTGAGCCAAAGAGTGATAAAGCAAATAATAAATGTAAAAATTTAATTAAAGCGATCAACAAAAATTACATCCAATAAACAAAAATAAATAAAAATAACCAAACAACATCGACGAAGTGCCAGTACCAAGAAATAGCTTCAAAGGCAAAATGATTGTGCTCATTGAAATCAAAGCGGAGCATGCGATAAAGAATGACGCATAACCCAATTGTACCAATCGTGACATGCAAACCATGAAAACCCGTTAGCATAAAAAAAGTGGTGCCGTAAATTCCAGAACCAAGTGTTAAACCTTTTTGTAACCAAGCAATCGTATATTCGTGAGCTTGTAAAATGAGAAAGCTTGCGCCGAGTAAAATGGTTGCTAGTTGTGAAATCAACATGGTTTTGCGGTGATTGGTGAGAATACTCCAATGTGCGACTGTGACGGTTGCGCCGCTGGTTAACAAAATGAGTGTATTAATTGCGGGAATTCCCCAGGCTTCCATGACCGCACGTGGTGCGACAAAAAAACTGGGATTTGGATTCATCGCCATTGGCCATGCGGCTTTGAAATGTGGCCAGAGCACTAAGTGTGTTGCGAGATGTGAATTTTCTCCGCCCAACATCGGTACTGAAAACATTCTGACAAAAAATAATGCGCCGAAAAAAGCACCGAAGAACATCACTTCAGAAAAAATAAACCAACACATTCCCCAACGAAATGAACGATCGACTTGATCAGCTTGTAAGACACCAGAACGATTTTCGCGTATGACTAAACCGAACCAACCAACAATCATGTAAAACAATACACAAAATCCAAAAGCAAATAACCAAGGACCAAACCACACATCGTGTAACCAATTTGCCGCACCTGAAAAAATACAAATGAGCGCAATGGATCCTTTAATGGGCCAGCTGCTTGGCTTTGGTAGATAATAACCGCTATTTTTTTCGTTCATGTTCAATTCCTCTGTCACCACAAATTGTAATTTTTATTTGGCGCACTTTCATCGAGCATATATTTGATTGCAACAATCAATTCATCATCTGTGCAGGTTGGACATGCTCCATGAACAGGATGACCTTTACTGCCAGTGACAACATTTTTGTACGTTTCGATGAATCCTGCATCAACAGCAGGTTTAAACGCAGCAATATCGCCGGGTTTTGGTGCACCTTTAAAGCCAACAGCATGACAAACACTACAATTTTCGATGTAAATGCGTTTACCATCTTCACGTGTTAATTTTTTCACGACCGCAGGTGCAGCAGTCGCAGTTGTGCCTTTTACTGGTGCAATCATGTAATCAACTGCTTGCTGAATTTCTGTGTCAGTGCATGATAAACAAGTTCCTTTTGCAGGCATGCCGTTAATACCTTTGATGGCATTTTCATAAATTTTGCTCATGCTCAATTGTAACGTTTGAGACCACGCTGCAGCGTCACCATAACGTGGCGCACCACCAGCACCTGCAGCGTGACAACCTGAACAATAATTTTCGTAAAGTGCTTTACCCGCATTTGAGCCTTTAGGTTTAGGCGGTGATTCACTTTTGACAGATTTCAGATAAGTAGCAACACCAACAAGATCAGACGATGTTAAATAACGCAAACTATCGTGATTCACTTCTGCCATTGGGCCGACAACATTACCACCGCCGACTAAATGATCTTGTGTGAAGACTTGTACAATTTCATCGATAGAAGTATTTCCAAAATTGGATTGATTGATAGCAGGCGCAAGATAGCCTTGAACTTTGCCGCCAGCTAAAGCGTATTTTTGTATAGGTGCGCCAAGCGGTAAATTCTCAGTCAAAATATGCCAGCTGGGTGTATGACACATCCCGCAATGACCTGGACCCTCAACAATGTATCGACCAATGTCTAGAGACGTAGTGGGATTTAAGGGCAATTCATCTTTTGCTTGCGGATGGAAAAACATTAAACGCCACGGTAATTGCAAGAATCGAATACTAAATGGCCAAACCATTTCATTGGAGCGATTTTGTTGTTTTACTGGAGGAATAGCATCGAGATACGCTTTGATCGCTTTAATATCTTCCACTGGCATGCGACTAAAATACAAATAAGGGAACGCTGGATAATAGTAGTGACCTTTTTCTGAAATGCCTTCTTTCATCGCGCGAATAAATTGGGCTTCAGTCCAATGACCAATTCCAGTGTCTTTATCTGGCGTAATATTAGGCGAATATAGTTTTCCAAAAGGTGTTTGCATCGCTAAACCACCGGCAAAAGGCTGGCCTTTTTCTGCGGTGTTCGTATGACACGCCATACAATCGCCCATTTTGACAAGATAGGCGCCACGTTCAATTTGCGGATTCGTTTTTGTGATGGTCGGATAGTCAGGATACCAAGGCAGCATATTGTCGGGTTGTGCTGCTTTGACCATATTGATGCTAATGTTATGAATGACCCAAGTTCCTACACTGGCTGCAGTGACTAATACAATCACTGCGATCATCTTAAAGATTGGATGGGCGATTATTTTTTTTAAACGGTTCACGTGGATCTATCCCTTTTTTTTAAACAAATTTTTAAGCGAGTCGACATTCTAATCGGGATTGTGCTTGAAAGGAACACTTGTTTTATTCCGAGAATATGATTTAATTGTCGACCGCGACAAGCATCTTTACTAACAAACTCAACTAACAGGCTTTGATACATGAAGTGTTTATTTGGCCGTTTAATGGTACTTTTATCGGGTTTTTTTATAAAAACTGCACATGCCAGCGCACTGAATATGCCTTATGGCGTATCAACACTGAGCCATGAAATTTATAATCTCCATATGGCAGGGTTTTATGTCTGCTGTGGTATTGGCGTCGTTGTTTTTGGCGTGTTGATTTATTCGCTTATTAAATTTCGCAAATCTAAAGGCGCTGAGGCTGTCCATTTTCACGAACATTTAGGCATTGAAATTCTCTGGACAACGATTCCCTTTTTGATTTTAGTTGCACTCGCAGTTCCTGCAACGATTGTTTTAATGCACATTCACAATACGGATAAATCTGATCTGACCATTAAAATCACGGGATATCAGTGGAAATGGAAGTACGAATATCTTGATCAAGGCATTGGTTTTTTCAGTAATCTTTCAACGCCACTCGAACAAGTTAATAATCAAACACCCAAAGATGCTTGGTTCTTGTTAGAGGTGGATCATCCACTCGTTGTGCCCGTGAATACAAAAATTCGCTTACTGGTGACGGCAGATGACGTGATTCATTCTTGGTGGGTGCCAGCGCTGGGTGTCAAACAAGATGCGATTCCAGGTTACATCAATGAAAACTGGATGTATATCGATACACCTGGCACTTATCGCGGACAATGTGGGGAATTATGCGGCGTGAATCACGCGTTCATGCCAGTGGTTGTTGAGGCAGTTTCTAAAGCGGATTTTGCGGTATGGGTTGCTGCACATCAACCCTCTATTGCTGCTGCTCAAAAAGCCAATGAAGCACCGCTTTCTGAATCTGTTTTGTTGACAGAGGGTAAAGCAGGTTATGAAAAAAGTTGCGCGATGTGTCATCAAACGACAGGCTTAGGTTTGCCGCCGAGCTTTCCAGCGTTGAAAGGCAGTCGGATTGCGACAGGTCCTGTGAATGCAAATATTAATTTTGTCATGACAGGCGTACCGGGTACCGCGATGCAAGCATTTGGTCAACAACTGGATGCACGGACGTTAGCTTCTATTATCACTTACATTCGACATTCTTGGGGCAATGATAAAGTCACGCAAGAGCAAGGTAATACTGTCGATGTGCAGCCCGCTGATGTCGAAAAATTAGAGCAGAAGTAATTGGAGATTAATCTCATGAGTCATACACTGGTAAACGATCATCATGACGCTCACGGCGATGCGCATCACGATCACGGTCCAGAAAAAGGTCTCAAGCGTTGGTTATTTACGACAAACCACAAAGACATTGGAACTTTGTATTTGTCATTCAGTTTGATCATGCTTTTTATCGGCGGATTGATGGCACTTTTAGTGCGTATCGAATTATTTGAACCCGGCAAAGTATTATTAGATCCTGAACATTTTAATCAAATGACGACGATGCATGGGCTCATCATGATTTTCGGTGTCATCATGCCAGCATTAGCAGGGCTTGCGAACTGGATGATTCCGATGATGATTGGTGCGCCAGATATGGCATTACCTCGCTTAAATAACTGGAGCTTTTGGATATTACCATTCGCCTTTACTCTGTTAATGAGTACCTTATTTATGAGTGGTCCAGCGCCTGATTTTGGCTGGACGTTTTACGCGCCGCTCTCAACAACTTACGGTCCTGCAAGCACAGACTTTTTCATTTTTTCCATTCACATGATGGGTGCTTCATCGATTTTAGCGGCGCTCAATATTGTTGTGACGATTTTTAATATGCGCGCGCCAGGCATGGCATGGATGAAAATGCCAGTGTTCGTTTGGGGTTGGTTGGTGACCGCATTTTTATTATTAGCCGTCATGCCAGTGCTTGCTGGATGCGTCACGATGATGTTAATGGATAGACATTTCCACACCAGTTTTTTTAATGCAGCGGGTGGTGGGGATCCTGTTCTTTTTCAACATGTGTTTTGGTTTTTCGGCCATCCTGAAGTTTATATTTTAATTCTACCGGGCTTTGGGATTATTTCTGACATCATCCCAACTTTTTCCAGGAAACCGTTGTTTGGTTATCACTTCATGGTATATGCGACCGTTATCATTGCCATTTTAGGTTTTGTTGTATGGATGCATCACATGTTCACGACAGGTGCGCCGATTCTTGCGCAATTGTTAACGATGTATCTCACGATGCTTATTGCAGTGCCTACTGGGATTAAAGTGTTCAACTGGGTTGCGACATTATTCAAAGGCTCAATTTCATTCGAAACACCCATGCTATTTGCGCTCGGTTTTTTGGTGATGTTTACGTTGGGTGGTTTTTCAGGTTTGATGCTTGCATTAGCACCGGCTGATTACCAATATCGTGACAGTTATTTTGTCGTGGCACATTTTCATTATGTCTTAGTTTCAGGTTCATTATTTACAATTATTGCTGCTGTGTATTTTTGGTTACCGAAATGGACAGGCAGAATGTATAACGAAACATTGGGTAAATGGCATTTTTGGTTAACTGTTATTGGTATGAACGTAACATTTTTACCGATGCATTTTCTCGGATTAGCCGGTATGCCGCGTCGTATTCCTGATTATGCATTACAGTTTACTGACTTTAATCAGCTTTGTACGGTTGGCGCATTTATTTTTGGTTTTGCACAATTGATTTTTCTTTATGTGGTTTTGCAAACTTGCTGGGGCAAGAAAAAACATGATGCGCCGGCACGTGTTTGGGAAGGAGCCCGTGGATTGGAGTGGACATTGCCATCCCCAGTTCCTTATCACACTTTTGTCACACCACCGATGAACTTGGAAGCGGAAACGCATGCGGTGCCCTGAGTATCAACTTAACACATGACTATTTCTGCTGAACAACGAAAAAAAAATAAACGCCTCGTACGGATTTTAGTATGCGGCGTTATTTTCATGTTTGGGTTTTGTTACATGCTTGTGCCATTGTATCGCTTAGTGTGTAAACAAGAAGGAATTAATGGTCAAGCAGCGCGATCATTTTCTGCTTATAATGGCCATATGCAAATTGATAAAACGCGCACCATTGAAGTGACTTTTTCAACTGTTTTACATGGTGGATTGAAATTTAAATTTATTCCATTGCAGCGAAAAGTGAATATTCATCCTGGCGAACGCAAACTCATTTATTTCTATGCCGAAAATCAAACGGGGCATGAGTTAACAGTTCAAGCGATTCCAAGCATCACCCCGATTGATGCAGCACGTTTTTTGAAAAAAACAGAATGTTTTTGTTTTACGCAACAATATTTTTTTCAAAATGAAAAAGCCGACATGCCAGTTTATTTTTTTGTTGATCCCGATATTTCTAAAGATATTAAACAAATTACACTTTCTTACACATTATTTGATGCCAGCGGATTTGAGAAAAAAGATCAAGCGCATTACACAAAAGGGCGGATTGATCTATGAAAATAAAATTTTTTCTCTTCTGGCTTTCTTTTGTAGTGTCTAATGTTGAGAAATTTGACCGTAGGGTGCCTTCCCCCTTCGGGGGAAGGTTAGGATGGGGGAGTATAAAATATACAAAAAATCCTGTTTTCAACGTGCAAATAATACAAAATTCTCATTTGAAAAATCAAAGTAGAAAAAGAAAAATTGAGGAATTGCTTGTATTTGATCCCCCCATCCCAACCTTCCCCCTGAAGGGGAAGGAGCCTTTCGGTCGAATTTTTGTTCTAAAGGTAGTGCTGTCGGTATGAAAATAAAATTTTTTCTCTTCTGGCTTTGCTTTGTCGCATTATTTTGTGCGCTGGGTGTTTGGCAAGTCGCACGATATCATGAAAAAAAACAACTTATCGACTCTTATCAGCAACAATTAACGGCGATACCGGTTGCATTTGATGTGGTTAAACAACCTAAAGATTTTCAGCATGTATCTGTTCATGGTGATTTTCTTAATGAAGATACGCTATTCATACAGAATCGTTTTTATCATGATCGATTAGGTTATGAAGTTTTAACGATATTAAAAACACCTCAAAGTTCACAATATGTTTTGGTTGATCGTGGTTGGGTGCCGAGTGTTTCAGAAAAACATTTGCCATCTATTGAACCTATAACAGGGATGCAAAATTTAACAGGATATTTAAAATCAACCGAAGAGTATCAGTTTATTTTAGGTCAAAATATTTTAGATACGCATGCGCGTCCTTTAGTCGCACAAAAAATTGATTTAACTGAACTCGAACACATTTTTCATCACGCATTGTTTCCTTACATTGTAAGATTGGATAAAACAGCACCTGATGGCTTCGTGCGTGATTGGGTTATAACAACCGTCATGCCAGAACGCCATCTAGGCTATGCGGTGCAATGGTTTTTAATGGCAATTGTTTTATTGATTGTTTCAGTGCGATTTTGTTTTAGATGTGAAAAATGTAAAAATTCTGCATCAACTCGTCGTCATTCACGCTGGCCATTGTATAGCATACTGGGTGTTTTTATCGTTCCCATGATACTCGCCGGCATTTTTTTCTATGCGCATCATTTTTTTCATTTCAAACAATTGAATCATGGCGAATTAATTACACCGCCAGTCGCATTATCAAATAAAATCTATGCAACATTAAACCAAAATAATGTGAAACATCGATGGTTAGTATTGCAGATTGCAAATCCTTGTAATTTGAATTGCCAAGTCATGCATAGTGAATTATTACAAGTACAAAAAGCCTTAGGTAATAATCGTGATCGCGTATTCATTTTGAATCGCGCTACACCCGTTTTTTCTAAACAACTGCCTGGTGATATTTTTTTAATTGATCCTCTCGGTAATGTTTTTATGTCTTATCCAAAAAATACAAATCCATTATTTGTTTTGCAGGATTTAAAAAAAGTATTAGAGGTATCGCAAATTGGATAAAGATTTTTTGAAATTCATATCACGTTTAGCCGTAATCTTCGCATTTGTTGTGATTGCACTGGGTGCGTTCACACGTCTGATTGATGCAGGTTTAGGTTGTCCAGATTGGCCAGGCTGTTACGGGCATCTGCTTCCTGTGAATGGGTCGCATTTTGTTGCCTACAAAGCATGGGCTGAAATGATCCATCGTTATTGTGTTGCCGCGCTGAGCACATTGATTGTGATTATCATTGTTACAATTTTTTCACGAAAAAACTTACGCCGGCGACATAATATTATTTTATCTTTATTGCTTATTGCATTATTGATTTATCAAATTTTATTAGGCCGTTGGACAGTTACATTAACACTTTGGCCAATTATTGTGACACAACATTTGCTTGGCGGATTTTTATTAGTCTCATTGTTGTGGATCGTTTATTTATATCACTCGCCACAAAAAAATTCGCAAACAACACACAAGTACTTACCATTTTTTGCAGTGTTGGGGCTTATCTTAATTTTTCTTCAAATTATCTTAGGTGCTTGGACCAGCACAAATTATGCTTCTTTGAGTTGCCCTGATTTTCCGTTGTGTATGAACCATCATGTCATGGTATGGCATGTTAGAGACGCCTTTCATTTGATGCCGCAAGGAATGAATTATGAAGGCGGTGTATTGTCAGAACCTATACGTCAAACCATTCAAATGGCACATCGATTTGGTGCGCTCATTGTCTCTGTGTATTTATTTATGTTCATTGCGATTGGATTACATCGACTCGAATTTTCTAATAAAAATACATTGTATTTCTATTTCATCGCAGCTCTGCTGATTTTACAAATTTGTTTAGGCATGATGAATGTTGTTTTTCAATTGCCTGTGTTGACAGCTGTTTTACATACAGTGATTGCAGCCGCTTTGTTGTTAACGCTTGTGACGATTGTGTTTCGCTTAGGAGAAAAATAAAATGGCGAAACGATCAATTTGGGCTGACTATTTAGAGTTGTGCAAACCTCGAGTGGTGATGATGATGTTGCTCACCGCTATCGTTGGTATGTGTTTATCGTCGCCGAGCGGCGGTATTTCATTTTCAATTTTTATTTTAGCGAATCTAGGTATCGGTTTAGTTGCATCGGCAGCGGCTGTTTTAAATCATATCGCAGATCAACAGTTTGACCGTTTAATGCGTCGAACAGAGCGACGACCAATAGCAGAAGGCCGTATTCCAACTTCAAAAAGCCTTATTTTTGCAACGATTTTATGCATAATTGGAATGACAATTTTATTCTGTTGTGTGAATAAATTAACTACGATATTAACTTTTTTATCACTCATTGGCTATGCAGTTTGTTACACGCTTTATCTCAAACATGCCACACCACAAAATATTGTGATTGGTGGAATTGCGGGCGCGGCACCTCCTTTATTAGGCTGGACTGCAATGACAGGTCATGTGACTGCGAATGCATTATTGTTGGTGTTGATTATTTATGTTTGGACGCCGCCACATTTTTGGGCATTAGCGATTCATCGTTCTGACGATTATGCCAATGCACGAATTCCAATGTTGCCAAACACGCATGGCCTTCAGTTTACGCGTCTGTGTATTTTGTTATATACCATTTTACTTTTGATTGTGACGGTATTCCCGTATCTTTCCGGAATGTCTGGGTTGATTTATCTTATTGGAATAATACCTGCGAATTTAATATTTTTCTGGTACGCTTGGAAACTATTTTTAACAAAAGATAAATCGTGGGCGATGCCGACGTTTCGATACTCGATTATTTATTTAGGGATTATTTTTTTGTTGTTATTGGTGGATCATTATTGGGTGAGTGTACAAGTTCTGTCATCATGAAGAGTTATAAATTTTTTAGTTATCAGAGGAGTCAACATGAGTAACACATGTAGCGGTAAATCAAATTGTAAATCGGCTGGTTTTTTAATGATGGGCGTTGTTGTGATTGCTGCAATTGCGCTTTATTTCGGGCTTATCAAACAGCACAAAACACCCCTGACTGAAGTCAAAATTGACGGCGTATTTTTGGCGCAGCCACGAACAGATTTCGAACCATTTAAATTAGCCGATACAAATGGCGGAACATTTACACTTGACAGTTTAAAAGGTCATTGGACTATGATGTTTTTTGGTTTCACAAATTGCGGTGAAGTGTGTCCTTCTACATTAGCTGCTATGAATGGTATGTATAAAAAATTAGAAACAACTTTGCCCGAAGATAAAATGCCTAAAGTTGTTTTCATCACAGTAGATCCAGATCGTGACGATATGAATCGCATGAAGCAATATGTCAATTCTTTTAATCCGCATTTTATGGGTGCACGTGCAGATATCAACGAAACAGTTGCGCTTGAAAAACAATTACATATTGTTGCTGCAAAAATTCAAGCAGATGGTCGAGGTAAAAACCATTACACCATTAATCACAGTGCTGAAGTGCTATTGTTTAACCCTGAAGGAAATTTACAAGCCTTCTTTTCGTACCCTCACACAGCTGATCAAATGGTCACTGATTATCGGACAATTTTAGATGCGACAGCTAAAGCTTAGTCTTTTACTATTCTTGTGTGCATTTTTTCTGATGGGCTGTTCGCATCAAGAAAAAGTGCTCCAGGATAATCAAAATCATGCCATTCCACTTTCCGATTTGCGTGGAAAGTGGATTGTTATCAATTATTGGGCTGATTGGTGTGACTATTGCGTAGAAGAAATGCATACACTCAATGAGTTTCATCAAACGCATCCTGACGTCATCATGTATGGTGTTAACTATGATCGTCTCACTGGAGATGAACTTTCATCTTCAATTCAGAAAATGAAAATTCGTTTTCCTGTTTTGTTGAATGATCCTGAAAGTACTTGGCATTTAACCTTAACAGATTATTTACCCATGACATTTATTATTAACCCGAATGGTCAATTGGTTAAGCGCATCGATGGAACCGTTTCCACTCAGTCCTTGACGCAAGCTATTCAACAAGTATGAAGAAATACGTCATTTGTCTTTTTATTTTGAGTGGCTTATCAGGTTTTTTATTTTCATTATATATGCATCGCGACCAATCTTTAGCAGCGCGCTCCAATGATATCCAGCTCATTGAAACGTTCCATTCGCCTGCCATTTTTGTTAAACAATTAATCGGCGATCCATTCGCGGGCAAAAAAATCTTTCGTGAATTTTGCGCATCCTGTCATGCGGATGTTCCAATCATTGATATTGCTGCGCCACGGTTACACGATGAAAAAGCCTGGAAATTCAGACGAAAAATAGGCGAAAATAATTTATTAAAAATAACAATTAATGGCGCAGGGGCTATGCCCGCACGCGGTGGTTGTTTTGAATGTAGTGATGATCAATTGCGAGAAACCATTCGTTATATATTGCAGGAGTCGAAACATGGAAGGATACATCGATCGCAGTGAAGCAGGGTCTGTTTTAGCTGAAAAATTACAGCAATATGCAGATCGAAAAGATGTTATTGTTTTAGCTTTACCACGAGGTGGTGTGCCAGTCGCTTATGAGATTGCAAAAAAACTGCATGTACCGCTCGATGTTTTTATCGTGAGAAAATTGGGCGTTCCTTCACATTCAGAGCTCGCAATGGGTGCAATCGCGATGAATAAAGTCACCGTTTTTAATCAAGATATTTTAGCTGAATCGCGGATTGCACAATCAGATATTGATCCTGTGATTGAATCTGAATATAAAGAATTACAACGTCGTGAAAAAAAATATCGTGGTACACGTCCATTTCCTGATTTAAAAAATAAAATTATTATCTTAGTCGATGATGGTATTGCTACAGGCGCTACAATGCGTGTAGCTATTAAAGCACTACGACAACAAAAACCTGCACACATTATCGTTGCGGTCCCTGTCGTTTCGAAGGATGTCTATCAACAATTTTTAGAATTAGCGGATAAAATTATTTCACCCTTATTGCCTGAATATTTATTTGCAGTTGGTCAATGGTATGAATCATTTCCGCAAACAACCGACGAAGAAGTGATTGCGCTGTTGAATAAATAATTCGACGCGCGTAGCGCGGCGGGTGAGGGGGGGATATGCTAAACTCAAAACTCAAAACCAAAATTGCCCAAATGATCATGGTGGGGTTTGAAGGTGAAAGTCTTCAGTCGAATAATTTTATCGTCAATGCGATCAGAGAAGATCATATCGGTGGTGTGATTTTATTTGATTACAATTTTAAAACAAAAACCTATCAAAAAAATATTTCAAATCCAATTCAACTAAAACAATTAACCAATGAATTACAAAAAATTGCAAATCATACTTTATTGATTGGTATAGATTGTGAAGGTGGTCAAGTTAATCGATTAAAAGAAAATAAAGGCTTTCAAAAAACAATTTCAGCTAATGCATTGGAAGGACTTTCAGAAGTAGACATAAAGAAATATACAAATCAAATGGCTCAGACATTAACAAATTTAGGTATTAATTTAAATTTTGCGCCCGTGTTGGATGTTAATCTCAATCCAACTAATCCAGTCATTGGAGCGTTAGGTCGCAGTTTTTCAAACGATCCAGAAAAAATAATTCAATATGCGCAATATTTTTATTCTGCTTTTCGTCATCATAACATTATTCCTGTTTATAAACATTTTCCAGGACAAGGTAGTGCGAAGGGGGATACGCATTTAGGCTGTGTAGATGTCACACATTCTTGGCAGCCACTTGAATTACTTCCATATCAAACATTATTACGTTCTACATCTGATGTGATGGTGATGACTGCACATATTATTCATCGCACATTAGATCCATCGGGTTTGCCGGCGAGCTTATCGAAAAATATGACGCATGAATTATTAAGAAATCATCTTCATTATGATGGTGTTATTATTACAGATGATTTACAAATGAAGGCTATTGCAGATCATTATAGTTTACAAGAAACTATTCGCTTGGCCATCAATGCAGGTGCGGATATTTTATTATTTGGTAATCAACTGGTTGATTCACCCATATTACCTACACAAGTCATTGATTGGATTCTTGACGATATATCTTCAAATAAAATTTCATCTCATCAAATTGAGAAATCGTACGAAAGAATAATTCGTTTAAAAAAATCTTTATCATTTTGATTTTCCTATCATTCAATAATTGATCAATATTTTCTCTGAATCTCGTTAATACTTTCTTAAGTTACCAATGTTAGCGTAAAAATTAGAAGGGAAGTCGCATTTCGACCGTTTACGGGGAGAAGACATTAATGAACCGATCAAAAATTTTAATTGTCGAAGATGAAGCTGTCACGGCAATGGATCTTGAAAAGCGTTTAACACATCTTGACTACGAAGTTGTTGGTGTTGCAAATAATGGCGAGGATGCAGTTCAATTAGCCAAGGAAAAAAAACCTGATCTGATTTTAATGGATATTTTTTTAGGAAGTAAAATGGATGGTATCGATGCAGCAAAAATAATTGGAGATTCGCATCATATTCCAATTGTATTTTTAACGGCCTACAATGACGATACTTCATTTAGTCGCGCTAAAAATTGTAATCCATTTGCCTATATTGCAAAACCATTTGAAACACGGGATCTTTATCATGCAATTGAGTTATCACTTCTGAAACATAAAACCCAATTGCTACAAGCACGTGCCATGTTAAATGACAAATTGGCAATTATTGGCACATTAACAACAGGTATTATGCGTGAATTGAGTCATCCACTAAGTTGGATATTAAGTCATTTAGATGAAGCACGACAAAAAATGGAATCTATCGATCATAATAATATTAATGCAAGTATGCTGTTACTCAATGTGCAAGAAAACGTGCAAGATTCGATGCAAAATGCTAATCAAATATTAGAAATTGTCCGAAATTTAAAAAGTTTTATACGAGATAAAGATGAGTATGAATCTGTTGATATTCATTCTGTGATAGATGAGTCGATCAAAATGGCTTATCCACAATTTAAATACAAAACCAAAATTGAAAAAATTTATTCAGGGCAATTGCCTAAAATGATTTTGAATAAAAATAAATTGCATCATGTTTTTTTGAATTTGATTGTTAATTCATCTGATGCAATGAATGAAAATTACTATGATAAAAATTTAATTCAAATTAAGACAGAGAAATTAAAAAATCGAGTTAGTATTATGATTAGTGATACGGGATGCGGTATTGCAGAAGAAAATTTAACAAAAATATTTGATCCATTTTTTACAACAAAAGCAGTTGGCGTAGGTATAGGATTAGGCTTGTCGATTTGTAAAGAAATTGTTGAATCGCTTGGCGGTGAAATTTTGGTTCAAAGTCAACTCAATCAAGGAAGTACGTTTAAAATTATTTTGCCTGAATCATTAAATGAAGTATCCCAACAATGAATACGATTTTATTAGTTGACGATGATGTGCAATTTTGCGAATCAATTCAAAGTACATTGATTAAATATGGTTATGAATTATTGGTTTCACATAACAGTGATGATGCTGAATCAAAAATACAAAATGAAAAAATTGATTTAATATTATTGAATTGGATATTGCAAGGGCCAAAAGACGGAATGACATTATGTAAAAATATTAGAGAAAAATCAAACATACCAATCGTCATATTGACAGGAATTGAAGAAGAGGTCGATCGAATTGTTTCATTAGAAATGGGTGCAGATTATTATTTAACAAAACCATTTAATACACGTGTTTTGATTGCGCATATTCGCGCTTTATTGAGACGTTCGCTCAACACTTCCTTGTATGCTATTGTGCGTGATGTAGAATATGATGTTTATGAATTCGTAGGTTGGAAATTAAATATCACAACGCGAACCGTTTTATCTGCGCATAAAAAAATTATCAAAATGACTTCTGCAGAATTTACTTTATTGCAAACATTACTCATGCATCCCCAACGCGTTCTTACGCGTGATCAACTGCTGGATTTCACACACAATGAATCAACACCATTTGATCGCAGCGTTGATATTTTGATGAGTCGTCTACGCGCTAAGATTGAAAAAAATAATACGCCTGTCAAAATTTTTACGACGATTCGAAATACTGGATATCTATTATCTTGTAAAGTTCATCGCATCAAAATGCCAGCATCTGATTGGGAATCATTATTGCCTTCTGAGATTGTTGCTTAATCATTTAGTTCATTTGATATCCTCAATTTTTGTAGTAGAATCAATAGGTAATTCCGCATTTGTATTGAGTTAATACTTTCTTAATGATCAGAAAGTAAGATAGGCACACTAGTCATTCAAGAGGTTTTCTATAATGGGTCGTTCTCGATTCAGTGGTCAACGCGGTCTTAGTAAACTTGATACCCAGATAACGGGTCGGTGTAACGAAAAAGGTATGTGCCAGGGCATCACTATGTCTTTTTCTATGAGCTCACTTAAAGGCTTTTGGGATGACATACTACTCACAAGTGTCATAAAAGATTCGTTTAAAGATCCTGCAAAAGTAACAAAATCGCATGATAAAAAACGAATTGTGACAATGATCAGCGACTATCAGGGCAGTGATCCTGATTTATCACAAGAAGAAATTATTGGTCCTGTGACAATAAAATTTATGGGCTATGAATTTGCAGAGCAAGTTGCAATTATGCGGCCTGGTCATAATGGAATTGGAGAAGCAGAAGAAAAAGGAGAAATGAGGGGTTGGGCGGCAAATTTGTTAGTTTTATTGCAGGACTATGTTTTGGCCAGAACGAAAAATACAAATTTGCCAGAAAAAATCATATTTAAGTTTGTTATCCGAAGACAGGATTTCGCCGCTGCTTCAAAGGAATCGTATCATACAGTCGCCATCCAATATGATGCCAATAGTATAGGAAATGAATGGGCTTTCATGGAGCCCAATAGTCTCGCCCATTACGACTCTACATCGAGTCATGGCCCTTATTTTTGTGGGGCAAAGGGAAATGAAAAAAGCTTTGTTGATGAAGTCGTAGATTGCTTAGCTGAGTTCTATAGCATTCACTTCGAAAAAGTTGAAGAGCCCGAAGTTGCAATGAGTGTTGAATCAGCCATTTTTATGGCAGACCCAGAAAATCCAATAACTACCTTTGACAGCGTATATAATTTTTTTGGCGGCCTAGATTTTCGTCCGCAGAAAATCTGTCCGTCAAAAACAAAGGATGAAACAACAGTTGATGCTAACTATTGGACCGGAGAAATTTGTAATCCAGAACCAGCCATTCTGATAGAGCAAGAGTTAACGCCTGAAATGGCTGAAAATGCTTTTAAGATCTGGCGGGCAGAGGCTGCTGAATTGTCTGCGGAGTGGGATGCTCTCAGAGACAAAGCAGTATCGTGGATTAGGTTTCTAAAATGGATGGAGGCAGAAAGAGGACATAAAGAGTATCATGACATCTCAGAGAAATGGTGCAAACATTATATAAAATTATGCAAACGCAAGGGATACGAATATGGCTATGATAAGGACATTCAGGGTCCAGAAAGCCGTATTATGGAGGCCTGTCATCAAAACGATACAATCTTTGAAGAAAAACAGATAGATGAATTGTCGGATAAGAGCGCTAAGGCACTTGATCAGTTTATATGTGAAATAAAACTTGCGATAGATAACAGCGATCTTCAAAAATTAGAAACACTTTACCAGCTCATACAGCAAAACATTCTCATGTTGAAACAAATTAACCGAGAAGATCTCCAGCCCTCCTGGAAAAATTTGGCAGATGAAATTTTAAATCAGGGTCGAGCTATACAAGCCAATTTACTTCAGGCACGACAGAATGCGGAGAGCGCTTCAAGATTGGAGGAATGTAAACGTATCGTAGATGATGCGGTTCAACAACAAGATCTTGCAACACTGGAAATGATTTATAACAACGTTCAACAGTTTATTTGCATCCTAAAAGAAAATCATAGAGAGGATTTAACAAGCGATTGGATAAATTTGGTAAAAGAAATTGAGCGTCAAGCAGTAGTAATACAGTCAAATTTGCGTCAGCCTCAACAATGGGTGGACTCTGATGTAGAAATGCAGGATGTAACCGTCAGCAATGATGTTACTCCTGTTCAAGATATGGAAATGGAGGTGGATGGTCCAGAAGAGCAACTTTCTACTCAAGTTTGGTGCAGCATGTATTCTCCATCACCAGCCCAAAATGATCCTATGTTTTCTAATATTGAAGAATGTGGAATACCTTCTGAGCTAGATCCCGCTTGGCGTTTGTTTAGTTAATCCAATTTATTTATAACTATATGAATTAATCATATATTTTCATGTACTCATGACTGATATTGCTCATTTTGTTGCATCCCAGAAATAATTCGTAAAAATCAGAAAAACTGCTGAAATGGCTGAGTGTCAATCTATACATAACAGATGATGTATAGGAGCACTGACCATGAACGCAAGTACATTTACGATTGTGACCCGCATAGTGGAAGAAGGAATGGATGCCAGTACAATACGATCCTCAATCGATTCATCAATAGAATATTTTTATGAATCAAATAACAGAACAGAAAAACAAACATGGGTTGCGATCGAATATCAAGTCGAAAACGCATTAGAATTAGTTAATTTTTTTGGAACATTTTTAAAAACATTTTTAGTGGATGGTGCATTCAAAATAGGTCTCGGGATTGCGTTAGGTTTTATCGCCTTGACTATTGATTTATTAGCGCTTGCAAAAGAATCACAGGAAGCATATCAATTTCACCAAGATAAAAAGAAATTGATTGAAACCTTGCTTAGTACTCGAGAAGAAAGTCTATTACCAGATGAAAAACCCGAGCTACTTTTGAATAAGATTCAAAAACTCGAACAAGATTTAGTTGAACAAAAAGAAATATGTTTTAAAAGTGAAGTGAAAGTAGCCTACCGTGTTGTATACGTTGTGTCTTCATTGTTATTGTCTCTTTCATTTATTTGTCCAGCGCTTTTACTTGTGGGTGGCGGTTTATTTGGTGCAGCTTTATTAACTGAATATTTAGATAAGCATAATGATTATAAATTAAGTCGTTGGTTTAGAGCTGGTTGGAATCGTTTGTTTGGTGATAAAGATGAAACGAATAAACAAAATATTAATGATTGTCAAAAAACTAAGACGACATCTCGTTGGAATCGATTTTTTAGCAGAAAAAATCGCGATGATATTGTTGCTGATAATAGTTCTTTAAGGGCAGCACCTTCGTCGTCCTGAAAAAAATTCTGTCAACTGAAATCTACCGAAGTAAAGTATGATGCACAGAATTTTTATTCAGGATCCAGGATTAATCCAGTTTGGAAATAACGAATTATTCGCTTTTTTCAAGCGCAATAAATTCATGGATCCTGAATCAATATTCCGTGCCGCCATATACGCTTCGGTCAAATACAGTTGACGGAATATTGTTCAGGACGACGATAGCTTTATTCTAAGACGACATCTCGTTGGAATCGATTTTTTAGCAGAAAAAATCGCGATGATATTGTTGCTGATAATAGTTCTTTAAGGGCAGCACCTTCGTCGTCCTGAAAAAAATTCTGTCAACTGAAATCTACCGAAGTAAAGTATGATGCACAGAATTTTTATTCAGGATCCAGGATTAATCCAGTTTGGAAATAACGAATTATTCGCTTTTTTCAAGCGCAATAAATTCATGGATCCTGAATCAATATTCCGTGCCGCCATATACGCTTCGGTCAAATACAGTTGACGGAATATTGTTCAGGACGACGATAGCTTTATTCT
>Ga0207150_1040_pt1 | contig 32445 bp, 21 predicted proteins | sample Alteio_BWMinHeat_32_FD_153526 | JGI IMG/M metagenome (GOLD analysis project Ga0207150, IMG submission 153526) | Enriched cells from forest soil in Barre Woods Harvard Forest LTER site, Petersham, Massachusetts, United States -... | ecosystem: Environmental > Terrestrial > Soil > Temperate forest >...
CTTATCTGCACTGGCAGTGATCAAGGTGCGATTATCGGCATGGAACGCCAGCGACGCAATCCCGCCGGTATGCTCGGCAAGCGTGATGATCTCTTTGCCGGTCGCGGCATCGTAAACGGCGATGGGGTTAATCTCTTTTTCGCCATAGCTGACGGCGAGGCGTGTCCCTGCCGGTGTCAGAGCGATGCTTTGCGGTGCTGCGGGGAGGGTGACGGCGGCCAGCGGTTTTTCACCCGGTTGCGCTGGGTCCGTGGACCAAACTTTCGCCGTCTTGTCCGCGCCGGCCGAAACGCACTTGGCGCCGTCCGCGCTGATTCCCACACCCACGACCGGTCCGTCGTGGGCGGCGATGGACTTGACTTCTTTGCCGTCGGCGGCATTCCAAATCTTGACGGTCTTATCATCGCTGCCGCTGACGATGCGATCACCCTTGGAGCTGAATACGGCCTGGCGTACCGGCCCGGCGTGCTTCGATTGCCAAACAAGGGATGTTGTCCAGTACCGTGCCGTCTTGTCGGCACTCGCCGTGACGATGTTTTTCCCGCCCGAGTGCCATGACGCGGTCAGCACCGGCCCATCGTGCAGGAAATACTCGGCCATGGAGCCATCGAGGTTATAGATGCGGGCACGATTATCGGCGCCGGCCACAACCAGGCGGGCGCCGTCCGGCGAAAAGTCGATGCACTTGACCTCAGCGGCGGTGGTGATGGATTCGGCCGCCTTACCGTCTGACAGGGTCCATAGGCGCACAACCTTGTCCGCGCCGCCTGCAGCGACTTTGGTCCCGTCCTTGTTGAGTGACAGGCTGCTGATTGCCGCGGTGCTCTCAATCTTTCCTTTCGCCGAAAAATCGGCTGCATTGAAGCGCTGGATCGTTTTGTCGGCCCCGGCGGTGAGCAGTTCCTCGCCCTTGGGTGTGAACACGAGCGCGGCAACGGGAGCGCTGTGGCCGGGCAGGGACTTGACCTCGGTTCCCTGGGCCAAGTCATAGACGCGAACCGAGTTATCGGCAAGTCCCGCGACCAACTGCGTACCGGCCGGGTTGAAGGCCAGTGCATTCACGGACGCCGGCACGTTGGCAATCCGCTTGACTTCCTTGCCGTCGCTCGCGGTCCACAGGATGATCGACTTGTCCGCACCGCCGGCGGCGATGGCGTCGCCTTTGGCATTCCAGGCGACACAGTTGACCGCCAACGTGTTGCCGGAAAGCTCTCTTTCCATTTGTCCGTTGGACAAAGTCCAAATAGCCGCCAATTTGTCGGTGCAGCCGGTGAGGATCTTGGTGCCATCGGGGCTGAGCGCCGCGCAGGTCACCTGGTCGCCATGCGCCATCACTTTCGCCGCCGTCACCGGGACCTGCCAAAGTTTGAGGCTGCCGTCCTCGGAGGCCGATAACAGTTGCGAGGTTACGGGGTTAAATGCCAGTGAAGTCAGCGTGCCCGTGTGTGCGCCGATCACGTCGGTCTGTTGGCCGTTCTGCTGATTCCAAAAGCGGATGGTGTCGTCGCCGCCGGAAGCGAGCAAATCGCCCTTGGGACTGAGAGCGACGGCTGTCACGGGACCCGTGTGTCCGGTAAATTGCCGTTCCACCTGGTTACTGGTGAGATTCCAGCTTCGCAGCGTTTTGTCGTTGCTGCCGGTTATGAGTCGTGTGCCATCGACCGATAAATACGCGGACACCACCCCATCGGGATGCGCGAAAGTCCGTGTCGGTACGGGAGGCAGCGCCCATAACTTGAGCAAGCCGTCTTTGCCGGCCGTCATAAGCTGCGTGCTTTGCGGGTGAAACGAGACTGCGGTGACCGCTCCAGCATGTGCAATGGCCTGGGTGATCGGTTTGGTGTCATTTCCCCAGAGGAAAAGGCGTTTGTCCGCGGTGCCCGCGGCGATGGTGGCGCCGTTCGGTGCGATGGCCAGCGATTCGATTGCAGCAGCCGGCCCCGTGAGTTGCTTTTGCTGCTGACCATTGCCAAAGGCGGATACGATGACAGTCTTGTCGGCGCCTGCCGTGAGCACTGTGTTCCCGTCGGCCGAGAGTGCCAGAGCGTTGACGGCATCGGCGTGAGCGGGCAAGGCGCGCGATGCTGCCGGAGGCACCGACCAGGACCGTAGCATGCCATCATCGCCGCCGCTGAACGTGATCGCTGCATTGGCCGGGTTGAAGGCGATTCCGGTCACGGCACCGGCGTGGCCACGCAGCGAGCCGAGCAACTTGCCGTCCCCGACGTTCCAGAAACATACCTGCTTATCGGCGCCGCAGCTGGCCAGTGTTTGCCCATTGGGTGCAAACGACACGCCGGTCACCGCTCCCGTGTGGCCGCCCTTGAGCGTCAACAGCGGCTTCGTCGTGTCCGCGGTGTTCCAGACTTGCACTGTGCCATCCTTGCATGCCGTTGCGAGCTTGGTTCCGTCGGCCGTCACGGCAATGCCGTTGACGCTGTCGGCATGCACGATCTCGCGCAGCGCGTTGGAGTTTGGAATGTCCCAGATTTTGACCGTCTGATCGTCGCTGCCGGAGGCAAGCATCTGCCCGTCATGGCTGATCGCGGTGCACAACACATTTTTCTGATGCCCTTGCGGTCCCCCGAAAGTCTTGAATTCCTTGCCCGTCGCGACATCCCACATTCGCAGGGTGTTATCGAAACTACCGGTGATTACATACTTCCCGTCCGGCGTGAAGCCGATGCTGTAGACGCTGTACGAATGCCCTTTTAGCGTGGCGACGACGGAGGGGTGCGGCGGCGCATCATCCGCTGCCGGTGCCAACGCGACCGCAATGGTTCCAACCATCACGAAAAGCAAGGCGATCCTTGGCCATCGAGCCGACATGATGTCTACCTCCGAGCGAGAAGAAGTTCAGGTGGGAGCAAGCGAGACGGCGGTGCGCACCGTCCATAGGCAGGCTGGCGGGAAGGCGATTGGAATAATGTATTCAATCAGTCGCGAATTGACGATGTTGCTCAGGCATCACCCGTGGGGCACAAACCCGGCGCGTCAAGCAAGCAAGCCCAGCGACCGTGTTTGGCGGACGGTGAGAACTCTGAGCATGTAATCCTCCTTTCACGATGGGATGGAGGATTACTTTTGCACGACGGCCGGAAGCGATGACGGGTGGACGAGTGGTCAGAGCTCAAGTAGAGTGGGGGTAGATTATGTAGAGCTGAGGATTGACGATGTATTCGTTCCTGCTGATCTTAGGGCCACTGGCGTGTTCAGCACCAGATGCTGACGCAGGCATTGAACATGTGCGCATGATAGGGCCCAGCCTTAAACAAGTGCTTTCACAGATCAGGCTCGGGATGAAAGAGCAAAACGTACTGGGATTACTCAGGGCGGGTCACTTACCTTCCGGAAATGCAATTTCGGTGCACCGACTGACAGAGCATGAGTTTATCGTCGACGTCGGCAAATTCCATTGGATAGAGTACTCGTTTATCGATGGCAAGTTGGTGAAAATCAGTCACCTTCATGGCGGCGATTGAATTCTGGGCTAAAGAAGAAGGCGGCGGAGACAGGAATGCCGTTTAACTTCCAACAGTCTGTCGATGTTCTTCGTCAAGCTCTGATCGCTTCGCTGATCGAGCACGCTGAAAGGATCCGTTCGCTTAACGCGATTGAGCCACTTTGGGCAATATCATTCGATCTCTTGCCTTGGGAATCGTTCATCGCAATATCGTTCCGACTTAGAAGTGAATCTAACTACCCCGAATCGTCAAACTCAGCAGATTGGAAGCACAGCCAGTTTATTAGCGACTACAACTCAAGAACGCTGGCCGGTGCACGCGATTTTGTCCATGAAGAGTATCACCGCTGCATCGATGAACAGGAAGATGACGATGGGCGAAGGTCCCAAGAGATCGCTCATCTTATTTTCTCGGCTGCGGCGCGTGCGTTACTAGACGAGGAGGTTGCCGAGATATTACGCTCATACGGCATCGACGCGCCAGTAGTCGGCGACACGTTACCGTGGTATTACTTCAAGTTCTATGTGATGGATGCGGACGGGGTCATCAAAGCGAATTATTGCGACATTGTGTGCGCGAATCGTGTCACTCGCCGCTTGCTCGGTCGCGAAGAATAGCTGGGCGGGCTCATTGAACGCGTAGGGCCGGAAGTTGGGGAAGGGCTGCCAGCGGAGGCATCAGGACCCGGCCCGATAGAAGAAGTCGAGCCCGAACGTGCGTTTCGAGCCGACCGGTGCCGCCATCTTGGTTGCTATAGCTAAAATGTCGTCAGAGGCGGCCCGGCAACTCATACCTGGTCGATGCGATGAACGGCAACACACGACTGGCGCCGCGGCTGGCGATAGAATAACGTCAGCCCATGTGCTGCCCACGAGGATGAACAATGCGAAGCCTGGCTGATAGACTTCTGCCCGAGATCGTCTGCCAGATCCACCCCGACTGGCGCAAGAACGAGGCCGCCTACTGGGCCGTCTACGACCAGTTCCTTACCCAGTATGGCGACCAGTGGATCGGCTTTGCAGATGGTACGGTCATCGTCTCCGGCACGAGCCCTGTTGCCGTGTTCCACGCGGCTGCAGCAACCGGTCCTAACCCTTTTGTCACCTGTGTCGGTAGGGACGACGAACCGACCCGGATGAGCCGGGCAGGCTTCCACTATGAAAGCACGTACCCGGGTGAGCCACCCATCGAGTTCCGCCCGATAAGTGGGGCGCCCGGCGTCGTCCTGGATCACGTCATTGCCGATACAGGTGCTGATGCCAGTGCTCTGCCCTGATGCCCAGCCGCAGCTCGGGGACTGATTTTCTCCGGAGGCTTTTCCATTTTCCGGATCGGCGGCGTCCGGTATGATTTGGTAGCCTGAGTGACGGCGAGGGAGACAGACCATGGTATCACCCGAAGGAAAGTCGATCATCGATCGCGCCAAACGCATCTACGCCGACCGACTGCAATTGGACCTGGAACGCGATCATTTCAATCGATTCGTGTCGATCGAGCCGGAGTCGGGAGAGTTTTTCCTCGGCGACACACTCGACGAAGCGGTCCAGTCAGCGGTGAAGAAGTATCCATCCCGGCGGTCGTTTACGATCCGAATTGGACATCGCGCCGCGCTTCACATCGGAGGCATGACGCAGTGAATGGATTCGTCGATGATCATTTGCGAGCGCTGTTGCCCGTGTCGGTTTCGCCCTCGCGTGAGGGAAAGCGGACCAAGATTCTCGCCTGGATCGACACGGCATTCAATGGCGGATTGGCGATTCCTCGAGATTTGGCTGCGGGTCTCGGCCTCGTCGAGGTGTCGTACGCGGAAGCAATTCTGGCCGATGGAAAGTCCGTCGAATTGCCCCTGTTCCGGTGCATCATTGACTGGTTCGGCCATTCTTACGAAACGGAAATCGCCGCGAACGATGGGAAGTTCCCTCTCTTGGGAACCGTGTTGTTAAGCGACCGAGATTTGCACATAGATTACAAGGCGAAAACGGTCGCCCTCCAGTAAGGTCTTTCAATCCCGCGTCTGTCACCTTGGTGGCGGCCAGGTCCAGCTTCTGCAGTTGCTTGAGCGTAACCAACTCCTTCAGCGCCTCGTCCGTTATCTTGGCCCCTCGAATCTCAACTTTGAAGATCGGCTTCCCATCTGCCTTTTCATCCCGGACGATTTTGGCACCGAGCTTCTCGAGGCATTGCACGGCCTTATCTTCCGCGTCGTCGGCACGGCTCGCTCCGGCGAAGAATAGCACCGTGGCCAGCGCTGGGCCGGTAATCAGCACACTGAAAATGAGTTTGGCGTTCATCGGGTTTTCTCCATTGGACTTGTGCCTGCCCACAATATGTATATGCTGCTGCCCGCCAGCGCGGCTACACTCCAGTAAACCCTCCCCATTAGCGGCGCACACTTACCCCCTAGGGAGAGCGAAACGGCCAAGCAAGTTGGATCCACGTGAGGAAGAAGAAAGAGTCGAGCCAGTAGGGCAACCGTCTCATGCGTGGACCTCCTTGCCGCGCGGTGACCACAACCAGATGCCGGGAAGGCCGGTGGGTCGGAAGGTCTGGGGCCAGGCGAGCGGGTTGGTGAGTTCCAAGGCGAAGGTGTCGGGCGTGAATTGGGCGAGGTGGCGCTCAAACTCGGTGAAACGGTCGGGATCGGCGTTGTGGACGGCGGTGACGTTGACCTCGCCGATAATGTGGCCCCTGGGCAAGTCGTCGAGGGATTGAGCTTTCAGGAGCTTGGCGACATCGGGACGGTGCAAAGCGAGCTTGCGCCAGGTATCGACGCCGAACCAGTGCAGGGAACTTGCGGCGTGGATGAGCAACGTGCCGCGGGTTGTGGTGGGCCGGGCGCGGGTTTCGTAGCGCTTGATGCCGTGGACGATGAGTGAAGCGAACGGTTGGCGGATGTTAAGAACTCTGAGCATGTAATCCTCCTTTCACAACTGGAAGGAGGAGTACTTTCTTGGATAGGGTGTCGTGCTGGCGCCGGTTTTGGATGATATCAAGCTACACGCAACTATGAGACTGTTTAGAATGACTTCACTTCAACGGTAGAGCGTGCAGGCGTGTTAGCCGGTTCGCGCTCGTTAAGAGAGAGGTGGAAGTATGCCGCGACCGTTGCAGGAAATTGCTGCGGACTTTGACGCTTTAACAGACTCCGATTTCGCCGATGGTAATGTCACGGGTATCGAGCGTCTTCGGTTGCTCTGCGATGAGCTTCGTGCGATCGATGATGTAAAGACGGCGGCACCGATTATGTTTCGCACCATGGAAAGATTGAATAACGACGACCTTGGGTCGCCTGGTTCGCTGGTTCACACACTTGAGACCTGGAAAAATCAATACCAGAAGTTCCTTGTTGAATCAGTACATCGAAAGCCGTGTCCGCTTTCCCTTTGGATGGTGAATCGAATTCTGAATACTGACCCAGCCGATGCCGAGATGTGGCTGAACCTGTTGCGGAAGGTGGCGACTCATCCGGCTGCATCAGCGGGAGCGAAACGCGAGGCGATATTTTTCCAGGAATATCAGAATGAGCGTGCCACGGGCTGCACGGCAGTGCCCGTCGCAAACGAACTGTATCTTTGTTGCATCAAGGTAAGTCCGGGCGCTGGTCAGACTTTGCCGGCTAATTGGCAAGGGGCGTATGTGCCGTCCTTCGTCGCGGCCCCAGACGAGGTGTCCGCCGTCAAATTGGCGGGAAGAAAGCTCGCTGAAAAAGGCTGGCTCTTTGACGACTTGCTCGAAGACAAGGTCGATCAGTGTGATACTCTTAATTGGGATGAGTATATGTCGCAAAGCTGGCCGGAGCTCCAGGGGCATTTTCCAACGCAAGCGGAAATACTCCTCTTGGTTGAGAACGGCGGTGTGTTTCTTGGACCGCTCTGCAAATGTGAGTCAGAGGCCTAACAAGTACTGCGCTCGACCTTAAAATGGACGGAGTTTATTGAACCGCGGTGGCCGGAAGTTGGCCGGTTGTCTCTTGTTCAGCGCGTCGATCACCTTTTTCTTGGCGGCGGGTTCTTTAGCAAGTGCTGCCATGACGAGAGTGATCAACGCGGCGATATTCGGATCGGCGAGAACGTTGATTGAGTGGTTGTCGATCTGAAGCAACGGCTTGACGGCGGTAGTCCAACCCGGGATCTCGCACCAGCGATCGAAGGTTTCCTTGCCGACGCCGGCCGCCTTGTAGCCTGCGAGCCTCGGGCTTGTTGCTACTTGGGCAAACCCGATATATCCCATAAGGTCACGTCGAAGCTGCTGGCTCCCCCAGTCCAATCATAGGTGCTGACTGCGGCCGTCTTTGCGTCCGGGCTCAAGGCAACACACCAGACCTGAAACTTAGCTTGCGCTACGATGCCCAGCTGGTTGCCGGTCTCAACATCCCATAGCCGCGCACGATTATCTTTGCCTCCGGAAAGCAACTTGGTTCCATCGGAGCTGAACGCGAGTGACCAGACACCGCCACGGTGCCCGGCAAGGGCGAGTAGACGTTTCCCCGTTTCCGCATCCCACAGCTCGATACCGTCGCTAAATGGACCGGCGGTTGCGAGCACGTTTCTTTTTGGGTGGAATTTCACGGATCTTATGATGTGAGATGTCTTGATCTCACGTACCTTGTCCGTACCGATCTCATGCATGATAATGTTGCCGGTGCTGTCGCCACCACCGAATAACGGGTGGCCGAGGCCGAGTGCAAGCCACTTGCTGTCGGGACTGAATGCGACATGGTGCGTTTCCGACTCCGTTCCCAAACTAGGGTACTTGTATTTCAATTCCCAGGACTTTGTGTCATAGACATACACCGGCGGATTGGGATCTCCCCAGCACCCGACTGCAAGCCAGCGTCCGTCCGGGCTGAATTCCACATCGTCAACACCTTTTTTTGGCTCCAGGTTCTTCACTAATTCTCCGGTGGACGCATTTCTAATCTGCGACTCATCATGGTCGCCCACGACCATGAGTTGATTATCCGGATGGTAAGCCAAAGATCGGACCCCCCAGCGTTGCGCCGCTAGAACGTCTTTCAAGTTGGCGCCTGAATCGACATTCCAAAGCTGCAAATGTCCGCGTTCGTCACCGGTCGCAAGCACGGAACCGTCCGGAGAAAATGCCAAATGATTAACCTCCGTACGTCCAATGGCCGACTGAGGAGCGGGCAAGCTGTGCTTCAGCTTCCCGATCGTGACAACTTCGGCATCCGGAGATTGCGACTTACGGCCTAGGGAAGACGAGTCGAATAAGTCGCGAAGCGCGGATCCGCCAAGTTCTCCCGAAGATAACGACCTCTCGCCCACGGAGAAAGACGGCCCGCTCTTGGAAGGGTTCCTGATCAATATTACCGCTACAACAGCGCCTACCACCAGCAGCAACCCACCGCCGGCAATCAAAGACCAAAGTAACACTGGATTTCCTGGTGCCTTCTTGCTCTTCTTGCGCCGTGGCCGAACATCGTCACGTTCAGGGCGCGTTTTGCGTTGCGGGCCTTCGTCGTCATCATCCGGCCTCCCGGCACGTTTTGTCGGAAGGGCAACGGCCTGTCGCGGGAGACGCCGAACCGAACTTCTCGACCCACATCTGACCCCGATGAAAGCACGGCACTTCGTATCACATACGCGCCTCCCAAAAACAGAAACCAGAAGAAAAAAGCAAAAACAAGAACGCAACAACAACGACAACCGGGGCTCCTCATGCATCGGTCCGCCCTCACGGCCATCGGGCTGTTTGCGGGGTGCGGCCATCCGATGAAGTACCGTTTTCAAAGGCCGCCCCCCGCAGACAGCCCGATCTCCACGAGCGGGCCGATGCAAGAGGACTGTTATTGTCAGGTCGTGGCGTAAAGACGCTGGCAGGGCGGTAAGGTTCGGATTTGGGCCGTTTTCATGTTCCGCGCGGAACATCGGGCGGGCGGAGGCATGCCAGGGGAGAGACGGGATAGGAGACAGGGGTCAGAGGTCAGAGGTCCGAGGTCAGAAGTCAGAGGTCAGAAATCAGAGGTCAGAAGTCAGGGGACAGAAGTCGCGCGAAAGACGCACCGGGGGAAGGCTGGTTCGGTGGATTTATGGAAGCTTGCCGGCGTGAGAAAGGTACGGCTTGACCAAAAACGTGCCGACAAACGCTCACGATGTTGGGGGGGGGTATGCTTCAGGAACTCGTGGCCTCCTTACCACCTGGGGTCTCAAAAAAGGCTGTGATTTCAGGCAAATCGTCAGCAAAAGTAAGAGGGCCACGAGGGTCGGATTTCGTGGCCCTCTTGCTTTCTGCTGGCCCCCTAGGAATGGGTGTCTGGAGTGAAAGTGAGACGGATTCAAATGGCAGGTCCGCCAGTTGGCGTCCTCGAGTTTTGGAAGATCCAAGGAGATGTACGACAACGGGTTACGGTGAAACCCAAGTCCGCCAAGTGGAATTCACTTGGCGGACGCGAACCGGCCTTCGCGAGATACGTCGAAGTGCGGTGATGCTGGAATGAACCGTTTGCTCAGGCATCTCCGGTCGGCACAATCCCGGCGCCTTCGACCATCAGCATCACCGTCCGCTCCGGCGCTCGGGTTCGATGGACGACCCCTTTGGGCACAACGAAACCCTGTTGCGGCCGCAACTCGACCGTGTGATCTTTCAGGTCAATAAACAGCCGCCCTTCGACCACGTGAAAGAATTCATCCAAGTCGTCATGCTTGTGCCAGTGATATTCTCCTTGCACGATGCCCAAGCGGACGACGGAATCATTCACCCGGCAAAGGGTCTGGTTGTACCACTGGTCCTTGCAAGCCTTGATCAAAGCGGGAACATCGACGACCTGCAGCGGCGGGTAGAGCACGTTAAGATGCGTTGCGTAGGGATATGTCGTCTCAGCCATGTATGTCCTCCAAAAACCCTTGGTCGTCGCTATTGCCGCGGAGCGGCTCTAACGTGCGTTCCCCACGCGGAGCGTGGGAACGAGGCGAGCCCCAGGTTTCGCGCGGCACCATGAGGCTGCGTTCCCACGCGGAGCGTGGGAACGAGGCCAAGATGCGGCCAAAGTTGGCCTAGCCATATATGGAACTTGGCGGCGGTGCCCATTTCCTGAGCGCAACGCCTTGCGATCATAGAACTTATGGAATCTATACCCACCGCCAAGGGGGGCGCGGAACTTGGCGGAGATGATATTACCTCCCGCCATGCTCTTGAGTCTTTCCCAGGATTCTCCGAACCGCCCGCACGTTGCCACGTCCTGGGACTGGGTCGCCGCACTCGCGAGAGCCGGCCTACTTTCGCATTTGCGTGGATCTGTTTGGCTCACTTCCCCAGCGCTGCCTGCGCCGCGGCCAGCCGCGCGATCGGCACGCGGAACGGGCTGCAACTTACATAATTCAGCCCGATGTGATGGCAAAACTTCACCGAATCCGGATCGCCGCCATGCTCGCCGCAGATGCCGACCTTGAGTTCTCCTCGCGTTTTCCGCCCATTCGCGACCGCCATTTTCATCAGGGCGCCGACGCCGGCGACATCTATCGTCTGAAAAGGGTCAGCAGGCAACAAGTTTTGATCGAGGTACGCGCCAAGGAAACCGCCGATGTCGTCACGACTAAAGCCAAACGTCATCTGGGTCAAGTCGTTGGTGCCGAACGAGAAGAACTCCGCTGAGCCAGCCATGCGGTCGGCGGTCAAGCACGCTCGCGGTATCTCAATCATCGTGCCATAGAGGCAATCGATCTCCAAACCGCTGCTTTTCTGTACCTCCGCTTTAACGCTATCGAAAATCTTCTTGGTGGCGTCCAACTCGGTGACATCACAAGTCACTGGGACCATGAGCTCCGGCCGCGGATTTTTCCCTGCCTTCTTGAGCTCGCTGGCCGCTTCAAAGATCGCCCGCACTTGCATGGCGGTGATCTCCGGATAGGTGATACCCAGGCGCACGCCGCGATGCCCCATCATCGGGTTCACCTCGTGCAGCTTGTCGCCACGCTCGCGGACTTCCTCGGGCTTGATCTTCAGAGCCTTGGCCAGTTGCGCCCGCCCCTCCTCATGTTGTGGCACGAATTCGTGCAGCGGCGGGTCTAACAATCGTACCGTCACCGGCAGCCCATCCATGACTTCGAGCGTCCCCTTGATGTCGCGCTTGACGAATACCGCCAGTTCCTTCAGCGCCGCTTCGCGCTCCTGGGTGGTGTTGCTGAGGATCATCTTGCGAAGAAGGAAGAGCGGCTCCTCGCTCCCCTTGCCATAAAACATGTGCTCCGTGCGGAACAGACCGATGCCCTCGGCACCGAACTTCCGGGCAACGCGGGCATCGTCCGGCGTGTCGGCGTTGGTGCGAACCCCAAGCTTGCGGAACTTGTCCACCAGCTTCATGAAGTCGGCCAGGCGCGGATTCTCGGTCGCGTCGATCATGTTAACGGCGCCTTGGTAGACGATGCCGCGCGAGCCGTTCAGCGTGATGATATCACCCTGCTTGAGCGTCTTGCCTTCCGCCGACAGTGTCCAGCCCTTGCCGTCATGGTGCACCTTGAGCTTTTCGGCGCCGACGATGCAGCATTTGCCCCAGCCGCGTGCCACGAGAGCGGCGTGGCTGGTCATGCCGCCGCGGGCGGTCAGAATGCCCTGGGCCGCACGCATGCCGTCCACATCCTCGGGGTTGGTTTCCTCGCGCACCAGGATCACGGTCTTTCCGGCCTTGGCGGCGGTCACGGCGTCGGCCGACGTGAACACGACCTCACCGCGTGCCCCGCCCGGCCCAGCCGGAAGACCGCGGGCCAACACGGTCGCCTTTCCTTCCGCCTTGGGATCGACGATGGGATGCAACAGTTCGTCAAGCTGTGCCGGCGCGACGCGCTTGACCGCGATCGGCTCGTCAATGAGCCCTTCGCGGAGCATGTCCGTCGCCATGTTGAGTGCCGCGGTGCCCGTGCGCTTGCCGCTGCGGCACTGCAGCATGTACAGCTTCTTTTCCTGAATCGTGAATTCGATGTCCTGCATGTCGCGGTAATGCTTTTCCAGCTTCAACCGCACAGCATCCAATTCACGGTAAGTCTCCGGCCAGTCCTTCTCCAGCGAGGGCAGGTGCTGATTGTGCTCGCTCTTGGTCGCTTCATTGAGCGGGTTGGGCGTGCGAATACCGGCGACAACATCTTCGCCCTGGGCATTGATCAGCCATTCACCAAAGAACTTGTTCTCACCGGTGGCCGGGTTGCGCGTGAAGGCAACGCCCGTCGCCGACGTATTGCCGAGATTCCCAAACACCATGCTCTGCACGGTGCAAGCCGTGCCCCACTCGTGCGGGATTCCTTCGATCTTGCGATAAGATATCGCCCGCCGGCCGTTCCAGCTCTTGAATACCGCACCGACGCCGCCCCAGAGTTGCTCCTGCGGATCATCCGGGAACTCCCGGCCCAACACCTGCTTGACTTTCTTGCGATAGTCTTCACAGAGATGCTTGAGGTCCTCGGCTGTCAGGTCCGTGTCTTGCTTGTAGCCCTTCTTGTGCTTCAGCTCTTCTAAAATGCGATCGAGCTGAACGCGAATCCCCTTACCCTCACCCGGCTCAACGTCTTCGGCCTTCTCCATAACCACGTCCGCATACATGGTGATGAGCCGGCGGTAGGCATCGTAGACGAACCGTTCATTGTTGGTCTTCTTGATGAGCCCCGGTATGGTGCGTGATGCCAGACCGACATTGAGGACGGTCTCCATCATCCCCGGCATCGACTGCCGTGCTCCGGATCGGCACGACACCAAGAGTGGATTCTCAGGGTCGCCATAGCGCATGCCCATCGCCTGTTCGACCTGACGCAGGGCCTGAGCGACTTGCTCTTTCAGCTCGTCGGAGAATCTGCGCCCCTGGCGCAGGTAGATATTGCAATAGTCAGTGACGATGGTGAATCCGCCCGGCACCGGCAAGCCGAGGTTGGCCATCTCCGCGAGGTTGGCTCCCTTGCCGCCCAAGAGCTCCTTCATGTCGGCCCGTCCGTCCGCCTTCCCGCCGCCAAAGAAATACACATACTTGCCCATCATGGCTCCTTTGTTTCCAAATGATGCTGAGAAATCTACGGAATCGCCGAGGACCTGGCACCATCAAACGCAACCGATGATCGGAAGCTTGTTGTTGGGTCAGTCGAAACAGAGCGCGTGCCAAGCTTGCCTGGCCGGTACCTGTGCCGGCCGACTGGCGAACTTGAAGGATCGTCTTCTGGGATTGCCCAGCCGCCGAAAACATCCCACGTCCCCACGTCCCACATTCTTCAGCAAGCCGGTAACGATGCTTCCCTTGACCTGAAGACAGGGAGGCAACGAGAACGGGAGAGGGAAAGACCATCAGTGAACAGTTGCTGATTCACGGCTCCCAAATGTTCTAGTCAATCTGTGCGTTGAAGTTTGCCGAAGAATAGGGTTGTACGGAATCTATGGCCTTTGCCGTTGGATTGCGTCCGGGGTCCGCGAACGGTGATTGGGCCATTGCAGGAAGCGAGGAAGTCCATGGCAGCGATGACGCGAAGTGGGCTGTGGCGGTTGGTTTGCGTCGGGATGGCAGCGTGGCTGGCGGGGGCGGGTTGCCACACGCAGCGCTATCAGCAATGTGCGGACATCCCGCGTGAGCTAGCCAAGGTGCCACTACCAGCCTACGTCATCGAGCCGCCCGATATTCTGCTGATCGATACGATGCGAACGGTGCCAAAGCCGCCATATATCATTCAGCCGCTCGATGGGTTGTGGATTCAAGCCGACGGAGTCATTGTGACCGATCCGATTTCTGGAATTTACTCGATCGAACCGGAGGGGACGGTCAACCTGGGACCGAAGTATGGCTCGGTGAAGGTGGCGGGTCTGAAGCTTGATGAGGCACGGCAGGCGATTCAGGACTACCTGGTGGAGGCCGGCTTCAAGGGTGCGTCGGTGCGGGTCGCCTTGGCGCAGGGGCGGGCGCTGCAACAGGTTCGAGGCGAGCACCTGGTGCGGCCGGATGGCACGATTGGACTCGGCACCTATGGTAGTGTTCCAGTCGTCGGTCTGACTTTGGATGAAGCACGGATGGCCATCGAGGCATATCTGAGCCAGTTCCTGGATCATCCCGAAGTGTCGGTGGATGTGTATGCGTACAACTCGAAGGTGTATTATGTGGTGACCGATGGGGGCGGGTACGGTGAGGGAGTCTATCCCTTCCCGATCACCGGAAATGAAACGGTTCTCGATGCGCTCTCCAAGATCAACGGTTTGCCGAGCGTCGCAAGCAAGAAGCGGATCTGGCTCTCACGACCGGATCCGGAACACAAAGGATGCTGCAATTGCTATGCGGTTGACTGGAACGCGATCGTGCGCTGTGGCAATCCGGCGACGAACTACCAGGTCATGCCCGGCGATCGGGTCTATGTCGAGGCCCAGCCGCTCATCACGCTCGATTCGGCCCTGGCGCGATTCATTGCGCCGATCGAACGGGTGATCGGTGTGACGCTCTTGGGTACCTCGGTGGTTCACGAGCTCGCAGTGCCGCTTGGATCGACTGCGGCAGTCGGCCAATAGGAAATTGCGAATGGGCTTAATGAGACGCCTGAGCTTTCCGGAACGATGGATGACCATATAATGGGCTAGGAAGCCCAACTGCACGCCGTAGAGTCGTTGAGGGGACATACTTCATGAGAAATCCGCTATTGGGATCGCTTGTTGGAGTGACGGCGGCGTTGGCACTGTTGGTTCCGTCAGCGTTGGCCCAGTATGGGGCTCCAGCGCTACAGCGTGGAATTCCTGGATATAACAGCGCTCCGGTGAGCCCGTATATCAACCTGTTGCAGCGAGGGACGAATCCGGCGATCAACTACTATGGTTTGGTGCGGCCGACAATCAATTTTCAGAACTCGATGCTGGGGCTGCAGCAGGAAATAACTCAGACGAACGCTCAGGTGAATGCCACCGACCAGGCACTTTTGGCGCTACCGGATACGGGGCATGCCGCGTCGTTCATGAACACCAGCCATTATTTTGGCGGCCGCGGCGGAGCTTCGTTGCCGCGAGGGTCGAGTCCATCGACTACAGGCGCGTCCAATCGGGGCACAGCGGGGAAGGGCGGCTACGGCCATTAAGCTGGGATCAAAAGGAACCCTGTACCTTTGTAAAGCAACAGAAGCGCTTGAAGATCAATTTTGTCGGAAATCAACAAATCTCATCGGATTCCTTTGGCGAAACCATGCGCAACTCTTGGCTGCAGCCTGAGTTGTGTCTTGCCGGTGGAAAATCAGGAAAAATTGGAACTTCTTGACATTGGCGCCTGTCTAAAAGTCTTACGAAATGTAAAACAGGTAAGATGAAGGATTTGAATCGTCCTCAACCTAGCAAGGTATTGGATCAACCGCGGAATGGAAGCAGCCCAGCCCAGTCGAGTTCGCTCCCCGACCCGGTTGGATGAGCTATATGGAGGGGCATCGTTCGCGAGCCGGGTGATCTGCCCAAGCCGGCCTGGCTCGAGCAACAGGGACAGATCGCTACCGTCCAAAGGGAATTGTTGGGTAGTTGGCTTGCGGCAAACTCCAACTGGAGGGCCCAACATGAGAGTTTTCTACCTACCAGCGAACAATCGCCAAATGCCTCGTGCCTCGGTTGGAGATGGGCGGCTCGCGCCCTTTCCGATTGCGGCCCCAAGCCGTCGCGGCCCTGTACCGCGAGGCTGAATTCTACGTTGTCCTCCTACTTTGATGCTTGACCCGCAGCATCCCGCCAGACGCGCTTAGCCCCAGCGATCTCGCCCCGACAAAAAGTATGCAGCGTTAACCAGCCTCACTCAGCGTTTGAAACGGCACGACATTGCGCCAATCCGCCGGCGGGTAGCCCGTCAGGCCGTACAGGGGCGCAGTGTCGCATCAAGAAGATCTTGCCTCATCGAGGAATCACCATAATGCGACATTACGACGTTTACGTTGTCGGCAGCGGGCAGGAAGCTACCCGCGAAATGGAAACCCAACTAACCGACAATCTGGGCGGCCAATTTCAAGTCTTTCAGTTTCCATCGATTCGTGAACACCTAGGACCGCACTCAACATGCGGAGTTGTATGCCTCGCGGCGAATGCGGCGGACGCCGGCGAGATCGTTTCGCTCGTTCGCGAAGCGCGGGTGCGGAACTGGCCCGCGACTTTTGTCATCATCGAAACCGAAGCAGTTCGGCGGGATGGCATCCTCGCGGTGCTCGATGCGTATGTGCTGAGTCGCGTTAGTTGGTCGGATTCAGCGTCGTCGTTAAATAGCCTGCGGAATCTGTTGGAGCAACTAAGGCCCGGTGACGTTAATGGCTACATCAACGGCACCCGGAGCGAACTGGCGAATTCACTCGCTCGAGATTTGCTGGCGCATACCCCATCGCTGGAGCGTCAGATCGAGGCATTGACGCTGGCTGCGACTCATGATGTAACAGTTCTTCTGACCGGTCCGACCGGAACCGGAAAGACCCACTTGGCGCGGCTTATCCATGAGCACTCCAGCCGCCGCGATGAAAAGATGATGGTCGTCGCCTGCGGGACGCTGGCAGCGAATCTCATCGAAAGCGAGTTGTTCGGGCATGTGAAGGGCTCGTTCACGGGGGCGTCGAGCAATAAAATCGGCAAGTTCGAGGCGGTCGGTGCCGGGACGTTGCTCCTCGACGAGATCGACACATTAGGGATGGAACAACAGGCCAAGCTATTGCGGGTCATTCAAGAGGGAGAGTATGAACCGGTCGGCAGCAACGAGGTGCATAAATGCCGCGCCCGAATTCTGGCGGCGAGCAACTGGGACCTGAAGGAAGCCGTCAAGGAAGGCCGGTTCCGGGAAGACCTGTACTATCGGCTCGATGTCCTGCCGTTGCACCTGGAGCCCTTGTGCCAGCGGCCGCAGGACATTGGCCCCTTGGCGCGAGGGATGGTCGCGCAGTTCAGCGCCAAGTTCAACAAGCCGCTATTCTCGGTCCATCGCGATACGATGGCGGCGCTGGAGGCCTTTCATTGGCCGGGAAATATTCGCCAACTCGAGAACGTCATTCAACAGGCGGTCTTGATCAGCTCCGGTCCGGAGTTGCTTCCGCAGCACCTGCCCAGACAAGTCCGGGAATCCGTCGAGCTGGGGCAGAACCGGGTTGTTGCGGCAGCGCCCGTGGGCACGCTGATGCACAACCGCGATCAGCACGAAAGGTCCATCATCGAAGTGGCCTTGCGCGAAGCAAGCAATTGCCGTAGCCGAGCGGCCACGCGCCTCGGCATTAGCCGCGCGACGCTATACAACAAGATGAAAAAGTACGGCATCCCGCGCGTACGAATGTACTAGAGCTTTGTCACAGCTAAAAGTTCGGGTTGACCTGTAGCTGGTCGCAGAGGTCGCATATCCGCGAATCACACCAACGATGCCAGCAAGTGTCTCGTCGAATGACTTTTCGTGCCATTCGCGCGGATGGTCTGTCGCGATTCGAGTTGATGCGACAAACATCGTTCCAATCCTTTCGCGAAGTCAACCGAGGAACAATAACCCAGGTCGGCTTGCGCGAGCGAGGTGTCGGCAAGGCTGTGGCGCACGTCGCCCGGCCGCGGCGCCGAATGGATCGGTTCGATTTCGCTGCTGAGAATCCCCTTTGCAATTCGCAGAATCTCGAGAAGACTAACCTGATTGCCACAGGCGACGTTGTACACCTTTCCCGACACCCGGTGTGCCCGTGCCGCGAGCAAATTCGCCTGCACGATATCGCTGACGTACGTGAAGTCGCGCGACTGGTGTCCGTCACCGTATATGACAGGACGTTGGTTGTCGATTAGCGCGGCGAGAAAGCGCGGGATGACAGCGGCGTAAGCGCTATCGGAGCGTTGCCGAGGTCCGTAAGCGTTGAAATACCTTAGCCGCACCGTCTCAAGGTTATAAAGGTGGGCGAAAATCTCACAGTAGTATTCGCCAGCGAGCTTGGAAGCAGCGTACGGAGAGATCGGATTGGTCGGGTCGGCTTCTTGCTTGGGTAACTTGATGGAACTGCCGTAGGCACTCGAGCACCCGGCGTAGATGAAACGGCGGACGCCTGCGTCGCGGGCGGCGAGCAGGAGATTCAGAGTGCCGGTGGCATTGACATGGTGAGTGGCAATTGGATCATCGAGACTGCGCGTCACGGAGGCAAGTGCGGCCTGGTGGAATACTAATTCGACACCCTGCATGGCGGCAACGGCGGTAGCACGATCGGTGATGTCGCCTTCGATTAAATCGATACGGTCAAGCGTATCGGCCAGATTCAACTTGGAGCCCGTACTCAGGTTGTCGAGAACGCGAACCTGGTGGCGGTCGCGAATCAACGCTTCGACGAGGTGGGAGCCGATGAAACCGGCTCCTCCGGTAACAAGACAGGCTGACATAGATCCCTCGATGCGGCGACGGGGCGAAATCCAAGGGCAATCCAATTCATTCCACGGTAACGCTCTTGGCCAAATTACGCGGCTTATCGACGTTGCATCCACGGAGTTGAGCGATGTGATATGCGAGTAGTTGCAAGGGAATTGCCGTAACAATTGGTTGTAAGTACTCCGCAACGTCAGGCACGTGGATCACTTCATCCGCATGGGCGCGGATTTCGCCGTCGCTTTCCGTCGCGATCGCGATGACCGGTCCGCCGCGTGCCTTAACCTCGGAGATATTGCTCATGACCTTATCGTAGACGGCGTTCCTAGGCACCAAGAATACCGAGGGCGTGTTCTTGTTGACCAGAGCGATCGGGCCGTGTTTCATCTCCGCGGATGGATACCCTTCCGCATGGGTGTAGCTTACCTCTTTCAGCTTGAGGGCACCTTCAAGTGCTACGGGGTACAGACTCTGGCGGCCCATGTAAAGGAAGGCCTCGGCGTGTTGGTAGCGCTCGGCAATACGGCGCACGTTGGTGTCGCAGTCAAGGGTTTCCTTGACGGCGTTCGGCAACGCCTTGAGCTCTTCGACCATTTTCTTGCCGGCGAGCGCGGCGAGGTGGCGCAAGCGGCCGAAATGCAAGGCCAGCATCGTAAGAACGGCGACTTGCGATGTAAACGCCTTGGTGCTGGCAACGCCGACCTCCTGGCCGGCATGAAGGTAGATACCCCCATCCGCTTCGCGCGCGATCGTGCTGCCGACGACGTTGCAGATCCCCAAGGTGTGATGCCCTTTGCGTTTCGCTTCGCGCAGCGCTGCCAGGGTATCGGCGGTCTCGCCTGACTGAGATACCGCGACCACAATGGTATTGCGATCCATTGGCGGATTGCGGTAGCGGAACTCGCTGGCGTATTCGACTTCCACGGGCAATCGCGCATATTCTTCGAGAAGGAACTCGCCAACGAGCGCTGCATGATAACTGGTGCCGCATCCGGTCAGAATCAATCGTTCCGCCTGACGGAGCTGACGACTATCCAAATTGAGGCCGCCAAAGTGTGCGGTGCCCTCATCGTCAACCAACCGGCCACGCATCGTGTTCTCAAGGACTTCGGGCTGCTCATAGATCTCTTTGAGCATGTAGTGCTCAAATTCGCCCTTGTCCGCCGATTCCGTTTCCCAATCGATGCGATGGACGTGCGGCTCAATCCGAGTGCGGTCACGGCGAACGACCCGCCAAGCCTCGGTGGAGATTTCGCATAGTTGGTTGTCTTCCAGGTAGACAACACGATCCGTTTTTCCCACCAGTGCACTTGGGTCGCTGGAGATGAAGTGCTCCCCCTCGCCGATGCCAACCACAAGCGGACTGCCTAGGCGCGCACCGACAATGACATCGGGATAACGAGGACTGAGCACGGCAAGGCCGTAGGTGCCTTTTAGCAGTTCGAGGACCTCTTGGACGGCATGAAGCAGGTCCCCATTAAGGTGGTAGGCAATGAGCTGCGCGATAACCTCTGTGTCGGTCTCGCTTTGAAAGGATATACCTTCGGCTTGCAAGCGACGTCGAAGCGCCGAGTAGTTTTCGATCACGCCATTGTGGACAACCGCGACCTGAAAATCACCACCGATATGCGGATGGGCATTAACGTCCGTGGGAGAGCCGTGCGTCGCCCAGCGAGTGTGACTGATACCGACACAGCCAGGTGCAGGCGCTTTCTTCAGATAATGACCGAGGTTTTCTACGTGACCAGCTTTCTTTCGGACATGCAGCCGCGGACCACTCAAGGTGGCGATACCAGCGCTGTCATAGCCGCGGTATTCGAGGCGGTTGAGTCCATCCATGAGGATAGGCTCGGCTTCCCGAAGTCCCGCATACGCGAAGATTCCGCACATAAAGTTGCTCTTGCTCCACTATGCTTTCCAGATCGTGCAACCGGGTGGCGTTTTCACATTGGCCGTGGCGTTCCGCGTATCGACAACCAGCCGCGAGTGTTGGGCGATCCATTCGAAGTTGTAACGCGAGTGATCCGTGACGATAACAACGCAGTCTTGGACGGCGAGAAACTCCGCGGTCAGCGGCTGACTTTCGAGGCGAATCGAATGACGGCGTTTGGCTGGCAGGACAGGCACATAGGGATCGTTGTAACTCACATAGGCGCCGCGCTCCTCAAGTGATTCCATGATCTCAAATGCCGGCGACTCACGAGCGTCATCGACATCTTTTTTATAAGCAACCCCTAGTACACAAATTCGGCTGCATTTGATGGACTTGCTCTGTTCATTGAGCGCGTCAGCGATCCGTTGTACCACATGTCCGGGCATCGAGGTATTAATCTCGCCGGCCAGCTCAATGAACCGTGTCGTGATCCCATATTTTCGCGCGACCCAAGTGAGGTAGAAAGGATCGATGGGAATACAGTGGCCGCCCAGTCCGGGGCCGGGATAGAAAGCATGGAAGCCGAAGGGCTTGGTCTTCGCGGCGGCAATGACTTCCCAGATATCGATTCCCATGCGCTCAAATACGAGTTTCAACTCATTCACGAGGGCAATGTTGACGGCCCGATAAGTGTTCTCGAGTATCTTGCACGCTTCGGCAACCTGCGTGCTGGAGACGGGTACCACGCCCTTGACGACTGGTTCGTACAGTGCCACGGCAAGCTGCCGGCTGGTAGCATCGATGCCGCCCACGACTTTCGGGATGGTTCGCGTCGAGTAGACCGGATTGCCGGGGTCTTCCCGTTCCGGGCTAAAAGCCAAAAAGAAGTCGCTACCTGCCTTCAGACCGGATTGCTCCAAAATGGGTTGGAGCACGTCCCGTGTGGTGCCCGGATACGTTGTGCTTTCCAGGACCACGAGTTGGCCGCGCTGAAGAAACTCGCGAAGCATCCGGCCCGTTGAAGTAATATACGACAGGTCGGGCTCACGAGCTTCTGTCAGAGGGGTCGGCACGCAAATGATAACGGCGTCGGTATTCTCAAAGCAGGTTGGATTGCACGTCGGTTCAAATCGCCCGGACTGGACAAGGCCGGCAACACGCTCGGAAGCAATGTGTCCGATGTAGCTGCAACCCGTCCGTAACGACTGAACCTTCTGCGGATCGATGTCGAAGCCGATGACGTGGTAGCCTGCGTCGGCAAAGGTTTCGGCGAGGGGTAGCCCGACATACCCAAGCCCGACGATGGCGACGCGCGCCTGGCGCGTTCGTATCCGTTCCGCAAGACCGGCTTCTAGGGATTTTGCTTTGGACTCAATTACCGTGGTTACCGCGGTGGTCGGCATAGCACTCGATTCGGAAATCATCGTCATTTCCCAAGATTCTAAATGAAGACTGGGTTTGTGAAGCAAGTTGTATACCGACGCAGATTGATTCTGGGACCGAGTCGCTTGTTTCGACGGGAAGCAAAAAGATCAACGAAGTTCGCGGTAATAATTGCAGAATTCGGTAAATGTGCCCAGGCAAAGCTTGAGCTTATTGTCCAATGTGCCAAACGTGTCAATGCTTCTGGACAGATGCAAAGCCTGAATCAAGCTTATTTTGTACCGCCGCCGGCTTTCCATTTATCAATATTGTCTTTGAGCAACTCGAAGCCGGGAACCTCAAGTGGATGCAGGCTTTCCTTGGTCAGCCCGGCGTCATTTTCCGCCTTATACAGAGCAATTTGAGCGTCGTTACGTTGATTGGCGGCCCAGTATGCTTGGCCCAGGTGCAAGTAGTAAGTTGCCTTTGGTGTTTGGGCGATTGCACTTTTCAGGTCGCGAATGGCCTCGGCTGGCTTGCCTCGCTTAAGGTTCACAAGAGCGCGGTTATCCAACAAACTTGGCGACAAGCCCGCACTTTTCTCAGCAAGCGTCAGCCAATTCAAGGCCTCATTGGCGTCATCTGCGCTGCCGCGCAAGGCTAAAAGCCAGGCGAGATTATTAAGGGCATCCGCTTCCGGCGCTGAGTTTTTGGCCATCTCGCGGTATAGGGTTATGGCCTGGTCATAATTGCCTTGAATCGTGCGCAAATTGGCGAGCTGGGTGCGGAATAGACTGGCGTTCGCTTTGTCAGCGTTCATATCTTCTTGTAACCATTTAGCAACACGCTCGGCCTGTGACGGTTCAGCTCTGGATTCGAGGATAAGCGCAACGGCCGTCGAGTCCACTTCGGAGTGTTTACACTTTTGCCGGCAAGCCTCACAAATATCGAGCGCGTCATTGATCCTTCCAGGCCTGCGACCGAGGTACAGAGCCAGGACCAACTTGCTTTCGGGCTTACCTGATTCTTGCACGAACTTCCGGTAATACTCTTCGGCGGCGGCAGGCTCGACTTGATCCATGGCGGCAGCCATACTGCGGTTATCAACTTTGTTGGTCCGGGCAAATTCTTTCAAAGTGTTTACAGCATCATCGGTCTTGCCGTCAAGTTTGAGCATCAAAGCCTTGAGAGAGGTCACGGCGAATGAGGGCGGTCCCGATTGCTGTTTTTCTAGTTCCGAGACGCAGGCGGCCGCCTCTGCTTTTTCGTTGTGGTACAAGAACCGGTAGGCCATATCAATCAGATAGACCGTACCCGTTCGATTGGTGTTCAGGAGCTGCAATAGGAGGGCACGGCATTGCGGCCAATCTTCGACCGATTCGTACAAGCGCGCCAGGCGATACTGGTCACTCGCGGTAAGCGTGTCGTCCTGGTGCATCTTCTCAAGAATAGCGATGGCTTCCCTGCGCTTGCTTGGGTCCTTTTGAGCCCCCAAGACGAGAGATTTGGTCCGCAGGTTTTTCGCCTTCTCATCAAGAGAGACGTTTTCCGGGAAGGAGGCTTCGAGGCGGTCGAGATCGGCGAGCAGTTTGCCCATATCATCCGGGTTTCCTTTTCGCGCTCTGATTTCCAAGAGCAACCGTTCGGCATTAATGCCAAGCAAGAGCGATTGCCCCTTAAGCTCAACTACTTGCTTCAATAGGGTTTCTGCGGCGTCGATTTCGTCATGTTGCAGGTGGAAGGAAGCGACGGAGCTGAGCGTGTAGGGATTATCCGCCCCATCCTCTACTGCCTTGCTGTAGACGGCCCGAGCCGCTGCGTCGTTTCCGACCAATTCGTAGCAAGCGCCCAGCGCGATCGAAGACCGGCCCAGGTGCTCTTTAGCTTGGTTCAGAATCTTGATGGCGGTCTCCTTATCGCCGACCGCCACGAAATAGTCGATGGAGAAAAGCCATACTTCGGGGCTTTGCGGAGCCAGCGTGCGCGCTTTTTCAAGGGCCGCCCTGGCCTCGTCTTTTTTGGCCTCATCCTTCTTGGCCAGTTGCCGGGCCAAAGTGGCCAACCACAAATAATCGCGGTAGTTCTTGGAGTCCGCCGGGATGACACGGCGGGCGATCTGGTAGGCATTGCTGAAGTCCTGGGCACGAAAATCGATTGCGGCGATGATTCGCTGCATGTCGCTGGAAAGGGCGGCCTGATTAGGCAAACCTTCGATAACGCGGTGGGCTTCGTCCAACTTGTGCATTTGCGTCAACAATCGAAGCAGGCGCATAGTGGCAATGGGGTTGCGCTCGCCGAGATCGTAAGCCTCGCGGAGCCGGGCCAGCGCCATCTCGGGCCTATTCTCGGAGTCGAATAGTTCGCCCTCCAAAGCGAAAACGCGGCCCCACTTTTTTCGCTGTTTTTTCAAGTCGGCGAGCAACTGCCAAGCGCGCTTCCGTGCCTCGCTGTCACCGGCCATGGCCATATTCATGAGCGAGCAAACTTCGCAATAGCGCCAGTGGGAGCCATCGGCACCTTCCATGACCTTCAACTCGCTGAGCATGCGGTCCATGGTGCCTTCATCGCCGGCGAACCGTGCCAGGTCGAATTGGACGAGCTTCACTTCAAGATCGTCGGGCAGACGTTTGCCGAGATCGCGCCAGATGGGGCGGGCGGCTTCAAGTTCGCCGGCAGCAACCAACGCCTCCCCCAGCCCACGCAAGAGCGTTGCCTGATCCTCTTTGCTGAAGGTGTCCACTCCGGCCGCCAGCTCGATAATGCGGAGGTGCTCATGCGACTTCGTGCGCCGCGAGAACCAGCGCGCCCTGGCCAGACGAATCTCGACGCGGTCTCCAAACAGTTTTTCGGCTTCGTTGAGGCGCTCCAGCGCCAGCTCGGGCTTGCCCATTCGTTCGGCGATCGTCGAATGTGCCAGAAGAAAGCGGAGTTGTTTTGGGTCCTTTTCAAGAGCTTTTTCGATCAGCTCGGCCGCCAGTCGGCAGCCATCCTTTGGATCCTCCGCGGCCAGAATCTCGGCCCGGAGCAGGACAATGTCCTCGGAGTCCGGTTTCTTGGCACTCAGCTCGTTGAGCAAGGCTTTGATCTCGGCCCACTTGCGTTGGTCTTCCGGGCGGCGGAGATTGACGATGATTTGCAGCCGAGCAACGGCGATGCCCAGCTCCGGGTCTTTGTCGCGGAGCCGCAGCACTTGATAGGTGGCGATGGCATCGTCTAGCTTGCCGAGCATGACTTGCGTTTCGGCCAAACCAATACGTGCCGGCCGAAAGCGCTCGTCGTTTTCAAGCCATTTCTGGAATAGCTCGAGACGACGGTCGATCTTGCCGAGCCGCAGATAACATTCTCCCCGTTCCAGGACGGTGCGCCGGGCGAGTTCCTTGCCCAGGCCGAACTGACTAAAATCCGGCGCCACTTTTTCGAAAAGCGAGGCGCCGCGTACAAACTTCCCTGTGCGCAGGTCAATGCGTGCTTCCTCGAACCTCAGCAAGTCCTCATTGTATCCGCGACGACGTAGGCGTTTGATGCGATCGGCGGCGTCGGCTAATTCGCCCAGGTCCACCTCGATATCGATGTAGGACCATTGCAAGTCGGCATTGTTGGGTAGTTTTTCAAGGCCGCGTTCCAGGTCGGCTTTCGCGTTATCGATCTTGCCCGCTAACAGGTCAACACGTTCCAGTGCGAGATAAAGCGCGGTTGATTCCGGATTCGCTTCGACGCCATCGACCAGGAATCTCCTGGCGTCGTCGAGTTTCTTATCCTCAACGGCCTGTTCGGCCGATTCGAGTATCACCGAGATATCCGTTGGGGCAAGCGACCTCGCATTTTCAAGATCTTGCGCGGCCTCATCCGGCTTGCCAAAGGCGCGGCTGTATTGCGCGTGGGCAACACAGGCGGCGGCAGAACGGGGGTTCTTGGCAAGTAAGCCCTTGTCTGCGTCATTGATGAGGATTTCGGCAAGAGCGTCCTTGTGGAGACGCCGTCGCAAGATGGTCGCTGCGCGGACATAGCAATCGATTTGTTTGGGCTCTGCTTTGATCGCGCGCTGGTAGCACTCTACGGCCTTCTCGTAATCTTTGTCAGTTTCGAAACATAGGCCCAGGAGCTTGGTCGGCTCCGGCTCGACGGCAATGTCTTGGGACCAGGTGAATGGGTCATCGTTCGGCACATTGAGCAAGACTTTGAGATGAACCCGGGCATCCTTGACGCGGGCAACCCCAAGAGCCATGGCAACTCGGACCAATTCCAAACGCCAGTCATTACGATCGCGGTCGTTTCGTACGGCTCGCTCCAGATTGAAATAGGCCTGACGACGGGTACTAGCAGAGCCGGTCTCCCGAGCGACTTGCGCCAGGAGCATGCCAAAATCGCCTACGGCGTCGTTGTCAAAGGGCTCCAGTCGCAGGTAGCGATTAAATGCGTCTAATGCTTCTTTCGTGTTTTTGGCAGCTACGGCGTGATGGGCGCGCTCCAGCAGGTCGTGTGAATTGCGCTTGACCTGGAAGGCGTGGAGTTCGTAGGCACCGCCCCCCAGCACGATCATAATGATGAGAAGAATCCCCAAGCGCTTGAATTGGAGACGACGGGGCCGAGGCTTGATGAATTGAGTTGAGGGCATAAATCGGTGAATAAAAATGAAAGGGCGACCAATCGAGGTCGCCCTTATTGAATCATTCTTTCTCGGAGAAACTAACTCGCGTAAACAGCTCTAGGCTATTTGGGGACGCAGTTTCCGTCGCAGCAGCCAGCCGCTGCTGATAAAAACGATACCGGCAAAAGCGGTGGCCCAAGTTTGCGGCTCGGGCACGACGGCATCGACTTGTACCGTACCACCGAGCGAATCTACACTACCGTCCGGGACATGCGCTTGGAGATTCAGGTCCAAGGCGAAAGGAATCGTAACGGAACCCATGGTTGTGGTAGAATCCGATGTGACCCCAGTTGTCGTGTCCGGACCAACCTGATTCGAGAAGGCACTTGCAGTCATATAGGTATTGCTGTTGGTCGCGTCAGCAATGCCATAGGCCGTTACATTACCATCGTTAACACCATCACCGCTGTTAATAGCGGTGTAGGATATCCCGGTCTTGAGCGTCTCAAAAGCTGAGTTCGGAAACATGAAGCCGGTGGAAGACGCAAATAGGATTAGGGTCTCGGCCGACGCGTTATCGTTTATAATGGTTGCGTTGTTGACTTTGACCTGTGCGGATGTAGTAAAACCGGTCCCCCCGTTTACATTGGTCAGTGAAACAGGGGCGGTAACGTGGAAGCCGTCGAGCTTCCCCTCCAAGTCAACGTTCGACCCATCGGTTGAGGAAAGCCCTGAATCGGTGTCTAGTTTGATGTCATGGTCGCCACCTGGACCGACACTTTTCAAGGAAAACTGGACGTACTTAAATGGATCCCCAGCCGTTCCGCTACCGCTAACCTGAAAGTACCATGGCTGTCCGGTTAAATTGGTATCCGCTGCACCCGAGGTACCGGAAAAATTTCCACCGCTATCCCAACTTCCGCCAGCACCTTGGTACACGGTTTGTCCGATACCGTTTTTGGTCACCGTTCCCGTGCTGTAGTCGATAACCCAAGTGTCGCCTGGAGTCTTGACTTGGAGTTCAAAATCCGCCCGTGCCAACGTAGGTGCTGCTACCCAGGCGGCAATCATCAGCAGACCCGAGAATACGAATCGATTGCGAGTCATGACGGACTTCTCCGACGACAAGGAAGGAATAATAGCCGGGCGCGGTGCGTCCATAAGGCTTGCCCTTTAATTGCAAACCCTGGGCCAGAGAAGTCGTTTGTTGCCGCGCAATCGCATTATTGCTTAAGTCATTTAATATCATTGCCTTGCGTCAATGGATCGGTGATCGAGAACAGATTGTTGTTCCATAAACTGTCTAGTTTCTTTTACAAATTTCTTCCAATCGTCACGCTTATGATGCGAGTCTAGGCAACTGCCGCAGGGTGCTTGAGGCGGTATTTAGCCCGCAGCTGGAGCGAGGCGGAAAACACGCGGGCCGATTGTACCACGCAGAGTAACCCCAATGTGAGGTCCGCCAGTTGGCGGACCTCGATTTTTGGCGTGCTCTAGTTATTGCGGCGGAAGGGTTTATGGCATAGAGCCAAGTCCGCCAAGCGGAATTTCACTTGGCGGACACGAACCGATGCAGGGGGCGGACCGTCTTGGCACAACGGCACAGTGTTGCGGGGCTTTGCACAACAGCCGAACCCCCGCGGGGAGGCGAATTCGCCACTTTTTATTGTGGCAGATTATTTTTGCGAGAGTATAATCGCCGGGGGCCGAAAGCAATTCACATTCGGTCCAATCCCGTGGAGGGTGCGCCATGGAAACGCGGCGTCAATTCCTCAAATCTTCGGCGGCTGGCGGAGTCGCCCTGGGCGGCTTGCTTGGCCTGGGCATTGATCTGCGAGCCGCACAAGCACACGTCCGAAGCCTCAAGATTGCCAACGGAAAAGAAGTGCCGACCGTCTGTCCGTACTGCGGCGTCGGCTGCGGGCAATTAGCGAGTGTGCGAGACGGAAAGATCGTAAACATCGAGGGAAACCCGGAGAGCCCCATCAGCCGCGGCTCGCTTTGCCCAAAAGGCTCGGCGACCTTTCAACTTGTCGTCAATCCGAACCGCGTCACCAAGGTTTGGTATCGGGCTCCGGGGGCTACCGAGTGGGATAAGACCAAAACGCTGGACTGGGCAATGGACCGGATCGCGCAGTTGGTGAAGAAAACGCGCGATGAAAACTTCAACGAAACCTGGAAAGCCCCGGACATCACCGAGAAGAAGGTTAACAACACGTTGGCGATTGCGTCGCTCGGTGGGGCCACCATTGACAATGAGTGGAACTACATCCAGGCGAAGCTGACACGTTCGCTGGGGATGGTCTTTCTCGAGAATCAGGCGCGGATATGACACAGCGCTACGGTGCCCGGTCTGGGCACTTCCTATGGTCGAGGCGGCGCCACCACCTTCACAATGGACTTGAAAAACTCGGACAGCATCCTCGTCATGGGCTCGAACATGGCGGAATGCCATCCGGTGGCTTTTCGCTGGGTGATGCAGGCGAAAACGCGCTGGCCCAACCCCGCGACCATCATCCACGTCGATCCGCGCTTCACTCGCACCAGCGCCATGGCCAATATATACGCGCCACTCCGCTCGGGCAGCGATATCGTCTTCCTCGGCGCCATCATCAAGTACGTGATGGACAAGCACGAGCCTATTTTCGAAAAGGTCCGTGCCAAAGACGGCGACGACAAGGCGAAGATGAACGGCCTCTCGCAGCGCGAGCGCTTCTTTTACGAGTACATCACGCACTACACCAACGCCGCGGCCATCGTCAACGAGGACTTCAAGGACACAGAAGAGCTCGCGGGCCTGTTCGCCGGCTATAACGCCGAGCACCGGAATTACGACAACAAGAAATGGCGCTACGAAGCCGAGGCCGGTGAGAAAAAGTCGGAAGCGCCTCCGGGTAGTGGGGACCTCAAGCAATCGTTCTCGGATACGGTCGGAAAGCTGGTTGGTCCGCCGGCCAAGCAAGACCTCACATTGCAGCACGAGCGATGTGTCTGGCAGATCCTCAAGAAGCACTTCGCCCGATACACGCCGCAGTTGGTGGAAGACGTTTGCGGCACGCCGCGCGAGGCCTTTTTCAAGGTAGCGGATGCACTCTTGGCCAATGCGGGCCCGGACCGCACCGGGGCGATCTGCTACGCCCTGGGCTGGACGCAGCACACGACCGGCGTGCAAATGATTCGCTGTGCGGCAATGTTGCAGCTTCTCTTGGGCAACGTCGGCCGGCCGGGCGGCGGCATCATGGCCCTACGAGGCCACGCGACAATCCAGGGCTCCACGGACATCGCAACTCTGTTCAACTTGTTGCCGGGCTATCTTAGCGCCCCGAGCGCGCTCAAGCCCCATGATACGTTGATGGACTACATCAGGGCCGAGACGAGCGCGACTTCTTGGTGGTCGAACTTCCCAAAGTACATCGTCAGCCAGCTCAAGGCCTGGTACGGCGACGCCGCCACTGCCGAAAATGACTTTGCCTACAGTTACCTGCCGAGGACCGTAGGCGACCATTCCCACATCCCCATGTTCGTCGCGATGCATGATGGCATCATCAAGGGATTCATGGCGATTGGTCAGAACCCGGCGGGGAGCGGGCAGCATTCGATCTTTCACCGCGAAGCCCTTGGAAAACTGGATTGGCTGGTCGTGCGCGACCTCTACGAGACGGAGACGGCGACGTTCTGGAAGAACTCGCCCGAGGTCACGAGCGGAAAGCTTAAGCCACAGGACGTCAGGACCGAAATCTTCCTTTTGCCGGCCGCAGGCGTCGCGGAAACCGATGGCAGCTTCACCAACACGCAACGGGTGTTGCAGTGGCACGACAAGGCGGCCGATCCCCCCGACGATGCCCGGTCCGATATCTGGTTTACCTATCACCTGGGTACGCGCCTGAAGAAGCTGTACGAGGACAGCAAGGAGGCGCGCGACCGACCCATCCAGACAATGACATGGGACTACCTCGATAAAGAGGCAAACGTTTCTTGGCGAATCAAGGACGAGCCGTCTTCCGAGAAGATTCTGCGCGAAGTCAGTGGCTTTTATGTATTGGGGGCGAACAAAGGTAAGCCGGTCGCTTCGTTTGTCGATTTGAGGGACGACGGCTCGACGGCTTGCGGCGCCTGGATTTACTCGGGAGTGTTTGCTCCGGCTCCTGAGCATCCCGAAGGAATGAATCGAGCGGCCAATCGGCAGTCGGACGATTGGGTGTCGCTCAACTGGGGCTGGTCGTGGCCGGTCAATCGGCGAATTCTTTACAACCGTTGCGCGGCTGATCCGGAGGGGAAACCGTGGGCCAAAGAAGCTCGCTTGGCCAGTGCTTTTGCTCGCGCGGGCGGAACGCCAAGTCGAGGATACGTCTATTGGGACGATGGTCTCAAGAAATGGGTCGGTCTCGACGTGCCGGACTTTCCCGTGACCAAGGCGCCCGACACCAAAGCCAAGCCGCAAGGTGTGGGGATCGAGACTCATGATGGGGCGTCGCCGTTCATTATGAAGGCCGATGGCAAAGGTTGGCTCTTTGCGCCGAACGGCTTGCTCGACGGTCCACTGCCGACCCATTACGAACCGTATGAATCACCGGTGACCAACATTGTTTATCCGGAACAACTCAACAATCCCGTGATGCTGATTTGGAACATCAAGGAAAACCCACACGCCTCGGTGGGCTCGGTCGAATACCCGCACGTCATCACCACATACCGGTTGACCGAGCATCATACCACCGGTGCGATGACACGATGGTTGCCCTGGCTGGCGGAATTGCAGCCGGAGATGTTCGCGGAGATTTCACCGGAACATGCAGAGGAGCTTGGAGTCCGCAACACGGACATGCTGGAGATCTCCACACCGCGGGCGACGATTCGTGCCAAGGCCCTGGTGACACGTCGGCTGCGCCCGCTGCAGCTCCGCGACCGGATGGTCCATCAAGTTGGCTTGCCGATGCATTGGGGATACGACGGCCTGGTCAAGGGAGCCATTGCCAATGATCTTTGTGCGCTGGTCGCCGACCCAAATGTGACCATCCACGAGGCGAAGGCGTTTCTGTGCCAGGTGAGGAAGGTGACTGGTGGGTAAGTTCAAGAATATCGAATGTCGAACAGGGAATTTCGAATGTCGAAGTAAAGGCAAGCTGCCGATCCTTCGTAATTCGAAATTCCCTGTTCGACATTCGATATTCCTCTGCCGTTCGTGGGTGAGGGATCTGCGATGCCTGACAACGTAGGTTTTTACACCGATACGACGGTGTGCATCGGTTGCAAGGCCTGCCAGGTGGCTTGCCATCAGTGGAACGATCTACCTTCGCCGAATGTGCAAGCGAAGTCGCTGCCCGTGCTGAGCGGCAACAGTTACGACAATACGATGAGCCTGTCCGAGACCAATTGGCGGCATGTGAAGTTTATTGAACAGTTTAGCGCCGACGCCAATCGCAGCCAGGGCCGCTGGCTCATGATGTCTGATGTGTGCAAGCACTGCGTTAACGCGCCGTGTCTGGAAGTGTGCCCGACCGGGGCGATTCTGCGCACGGAGTTTGACACGGTCTATATCAATGAGCCGGCCTGCAACGGTTGTCGGGATTGCATTTCGGCTTGTCCGTTCGGCGTTATCCACATGAGCTCGCTGCCGGGCAAGAATGTGGCGCAGAAATGCACGTTCTGCTATGACCGTCTCAAGGAAGGTTTGACCCCGGCCTGTGCGCAGGCGTGTCCGACGCAATCGATTCGATTCGGGCCGATGAAGGAATTGCGCAAGCAGGCTCAGGACCGGGTGGACCAGCTTCATCAGCAAGGCGAAGCGGGCGCCTACCTGTATGGCGCGGATGAATCAATTCTCGGCGGCTTGAGAGGCGGTGCGGGGCCAACACCGGAACCTTGG
>Ga0207150_1041_pt1 | contig 31712 bp, 29 predicted proteins | sample Alteio_BWMinHeat_32_FD_153526 | JGI IMG/M metagenome (GOLD analysis project Ga0207150, IMG submission 153526) | Enriched cells from forest soil in Barre Woods Harvard Forest LTER site, Petersham, Massachusetts, United States -... | ecosystem: Environmental > Terrestrial > Soil > Temperate forest >...
GACTTCTTGCACCATGTTCGCGATCTCCCATTCAAGCAATCGTTATAATTATACCCAAGTTATGACAGTGAAAAATTAAAATGATATATTACTAGCGAAAAATATGGTTATATAACAATCTGATAGACGAAGATAAAAAATTTACCCTATGAAAATCCATCGCGCAGTGCTCAAGTGGTTCGATCAGTTCGGCCGTAAAAATTTACCGTGGCAACAAAACAAAACGCCTTATCGTGTTTGGGTTTCTGAAATCATGCTACAGCAAACTCAAGTTACGACAGTGATTCCTTATTACGAACGTTTTATGTCAATCTTTCCCACACTGAAATCACTTGCAGAAGCAAAAGAAGATGCTGTTTTACATCTATGGACCGGATTGGGATATTATTCGCGCGCGCGGAATTTACATCGTACTGCAAAACTGATTCAAGAAAATTTTCATGGCATATTTCCCGATACGCTCGATGCATTGCAAGAATTGCCTGGCATTGGTCGATCAACAGCTGCAGCAATCTTATCTATTGCATTTCAAAAGCCCGCGACTATTTTAGATGGCAATGTCAAACGCGTGCTCAGTCGTTTATTTGCGATAACAGAATGGCCTGGCGAAAAAGAAACACTCGAAAAACTCTGGAAAATCGCAGAAAAACTCACACCAAATGAACGTGTCGATGACTACACTCAAGCGATGATGGATATTGGTGCAACCATTTGCATTCGCGGGAAACCGCATTGTGAAAATTGTCCTTTGCAAAAAAAAATGTCTCGCACACAAACAAGGTATCGAAAAAATCTTTGCCGAAATCTCGCCCGAAGAAAAAATTACCTGTGAAGAGCGTTGCCTTATTAATTTTGCAGCATAATCAAAACGTTTTATTAGAAAAACGTCCGACAAAAGGCATTTGGGGTGGATTATGGAGCTTACCAGAAATCGCTGCTGATACAGATTTCACAACACTCAAAAAATATTGTCGTGACACATTTCAATTAACGATTCAAAAGCCCAGAATTGCCGATGTTTTTCGTCATACGTTTACCCATTTTCATCTGGATATTTTGCCCTTATTTATCCCGTGCAAAACTCGCACTCTGCAATCCGAACGAATCTGGTATAATCCGCAAACCACCATGGCGCTTGGATTGCCCGCGCCCGTCAAAAAATTATTGGAGTCGTTATGCTGATTCATTGCAAAAAACTTAATCAAGAAGCCGAAGCACTCACACGTGCGCCATGGCCAGGCCCATTAGGCGAAAGAATTTTACAAGAAATTTCGCAACCGGCCTGGAATATGTGGATCAATCATCAAACGACTTTAATTAACGAATATCGACTCAATCTCTCTGACCCTAAAGCGCGCGTTTTTCTAGCAACTGAAATGGAAAATTTTTTATTGGGTGATGGCAGCCAGAAACCACCGGGTTTTACCGAAAAATAATTACCCATCGATAAAAATATCGCGCCGGCTTGCTTCAGTTAATCAGACATTTTGTATCGATTAACCCATTTTTTTCTTGACTCTGAATGCCCTAACCGCTTTAATACCGCCTCGTCATCCGGCCAGATAGCTCAGTCGGTAGAGCAGAGGACTGAAAATCCTTGTGTCGGTGGTTCAATTCCACCTCTGGCCATTGAAAAATCAATAGGTTACGTAGCGTTTTCGAAAATCCAATTCAATCCGTGTGTAATTCTGGTGTAATCGCGCAATAAAAACCTACCCTACCATAAACTTTTCACCATAAACTTTTCGGCTTAATGTTTCGTTAAGAATCCCCTGCCATAATGCCCGTCATTACATTAGATACAAAACGAGGCCAGTTGCTTATGAGCAGCCAACATATTCCTGTCATCTTCACACAAGTTTGCGAAGAACATTTTGATAAAGAAAAAACAGCACTCTCTGAAAAGCGAAGAGATTTTTTATTCGAAGAAAGCATTGAAAAACCCGCGAAAAAAGCTCTTTTAGAAGCCATCATCATCGAAAACGATGTTATTGAAATCATAAGCGAAGACTTTGACGTTTTTGAAACTGTAAGGATAAAAATGCTAACCAGCGATGAACGAGAAATATTATATAAAATGACTGTTTTTGAACAGTCAATTAAATCGCTAGAAAAGCTTGAATACCAAAAAGAAAGTTCAGCTCACAGATTATATGCTCTCAATGATGAAGATTACGAAAAAAAGTTAAAAGATATTTTGTTTGATATTTTACTGTTAGCTATTGATCATGGCTTTGAAAAATTAGCCGATCATTTATTAACACAATTCCCTGAGTTTTTAACCAAACGTGCCGCCGTCAAAAATAAATGGACAGGCAACACCATTGAAGATGCGACACCATTAGACGTTGCTTACACAAACGGCGATCCGCAAATGTGTAACATGATCATTGAGCATTTCAAAAAAATCGAAAATGGTCCATCGATTGCATCAAAACAACTCGAAGAAAGATTTCCTGAGTCAAAGGAAGAGGAAGAAAAACAGGTTTATGATTTTAATCCGTTAATCGATGTCATTGATCTGCATCCACAACTCGATCTTGCCAATCATCCTGATGATATAAAAACTATCCTCGATCAATTTCATAATGATTTTGCACCGAAGACTTTTAAAAAAGGAAGAAACCTAACAATAAACGATTTGCTGCGTGCATTTACTGTTTACAATGAAAAATTCAAAGGTTGGAATTCGAGCCAGCGTGATTTTTTCTGGCGCTATATCATTGGATTTATCGAAAGCCGTATCCCCGCCTGTGACATGCAAGCCTTTTGCCAACAGCTTAATGACGTTGCCAAAAAGGGACAAAAATTAGATCGTAAATATGTTATGGTTTGGGATAATAGGCAAAACCCGGGTGATAGCATTCCTTTTTATTCTACTGATTTAAATTCTCATTCTGGTCTCGGGTTTTCTCTTGCTGTACATACTAATGTGTTCGTTTTCGCCACCGGCGGCTGCAGCCCGGTTGCCACGCGTACATGGGACCCCCTTCGCGTGGGCGTATTGAAAACTTATGTCGAGCAAAAACTGATGAGCTTGGACGAATTAGAGAAGAATTGCAGATTGCATGTCAGCAACGGTCTCGATGTGTGATTTTGTAACGTCTGTTTTAAGCGCAGATGCAAATTGTTGGTGCTTAAGAAATCCTTCCTCCACAGGAGGAAGGTGCCGAAGAAAAAAATTACATTTTTAGCGTGTTTTCGTCATTCTTCTTTAGCTCGTCCTCATCATTCTTCGAACTGAATTCGTTCGCAATCGGAGATAAAAACGTTGGCGTTGACGTTGGCACTGAATATAAACTATTTTCCACCAACGCGCTGCGACGTAACATTGTTTGCTCAATATAACCACGTAAAATTTCAGGATGTTCATTCAAAAAAACCAAGGCTCTCAAAGCGGCCGTATCTTCTGCAACATCTTCATGAGAGTGTATGTATGATCCGAGTTCCATTCCAAAACCACTAATACTCACGGTCGTTTGATTTTCACTTGTGGAATAAACGGTTTTCGGTGTTGTTTGAAAGTGATTTTCAAAAAAACCCAAAAGCTCTCCGTAAGGAGAATCGATATTTTCAGGTTTAGGCAAACCAAAAAGGACTTGTTTATAACGCATATCTATAAACGCTTCTGATATTTCTCGCTTATCTTCTTCTGGGGAATTCTCAAGGCTAGTAACATTTGAGCCGGATTCAAGAGATGCAATTTCAGTGTTAAAAGAGTTTAAGTTATCAAATAAATTTTGTGTTTCTATTTTTTCTTCTAATTCGTTTCTTTCGTGACTTTTTCGCAGCATTTTATTTTCCTCATCATGTTTATATTTATAATGGTCGCAAGCATTATAATAAGATTTGTTTATAAAGCAACACACGCGCTAACATTTGTTATATTCCATCAATTGATTTAAATTGTCTAAATTTTGGTAATCCATAACAAACTATACCAACGCCTAACACACACAAAACACCACCCGATACGATTGATGCCGTAACACCAAAAGCAGCCGCTACTAAACTCGCTTCTGTATCACCTAATCGCGGACCACTCAAATAACTAATCATCTCGATGCCCGCTAATCGACCACGCAATTCGTTTGGAATAGTTTCATTCCATAATGTTTGACGGAATAATCCACTGATATCATCAAAAATCCCCGCAAGCGCGAGAAAAAATAATGCTACCCATAAATGTGTTGCTAATCCAAAGAAAATAATTGACACACCCCAAAGCGATGCAGCGATTGCGATTGCCATACCATAATGTTTTACTTGACGTGCCCAACCGCTAAAAAATGATGCCAATAATGCACCCACTGCAGGCGCTGAATAAAGTAATCCTAATGTTTTTACACCGCCGTATGATTGTGCGATCGCTGGAAATAATGCATTGGGCATCCCAAAAATCATTGCGACAAAATCGACTAAATAACTGCCCATTAATTCTTGTCGTGAAAACGCGTAACGTACACCTTGACGTAGTGAAGCAATTGCAGACAAATCATCTTTAACAGTGGGACCTGGAATATTTTTCATCAATACGAGTGTTATTAATGAGATGACAAAACTTGCACCGTCAACGAGATACGCAATCACTAAACCAAAATGTGAAATCAATAATCCGCCAATGGCTGGTCCTGCAATCAAACATAAATTAAATTTCAAACTGCTTAACGCGCCAACAGTTTTATAATCTTTTTTGGGAATGATTTGTTGCGTGAGACTGTCTAACGCTGGACGATGTAATCCGGTAATCGCCGACATGAGTGTTGCAGTAATAAAAATAAATGAAATGCTGTTGTGTATTCGACTGGCATTCCATGCGAGCAATAAACAGCCTATGGCCAGCGTAATTTCAGAAACAAATAACAACACACGACGATGATGTCGATCCGCCAACACACCGCCAAATAAAGCAGTGACCAATAATGGTAATAATCGACACAGACTCAATAAACCAATTAATAACGTTGAATGCGTGAGATGATATATCTGCCATGGAAATGCAACACCTGTGATGACCGTACCCGCAAAGGAAAGCAATTGGCCTGTATACAACAAACCAAAATTGGGATGACGCCAGAGGACGGAAAAATCGAGTGTGGATTTCATGGGAAGAATTTATAACATAATTTATCGGGGATTATCACCGAAATATTATTAGCTCGCTGTCATCCTGAGGAGTAGAACGACGAAGGAACTCCTAATGTAATTGGGGGATTCTTCGCGCTACACGCTCAGAATGACAACAAGAGTCCATACCATTTGCGCTCCCGCCGTAATCAAGGTAAATTACCCGGCCATCGTTTAATCATTTTATAGGAAAAAACATGTCCATTTTTGAAAGCATCATTGACTTTATTATTCCCAACGCTTGGGCTGCGAATACACCGGCACCTGCACAAGGCCAAGGTTCGTTTTTCATCATGATTGCCGTATTTTTCGCCTTTATGTACTTTGTGCTCATTCGCCCTCAATCAAAGCGTGCCAAAGAACAACGGAACCTCCTTACTTCACTCACAAAAGGTGACGAAGTCGTGACAGCCGGCGGACTCCTTGGCAAAATCACGAAGATTTCAGACAATTATTTAACACTGGCCTTGAATGACAGCACTGAAGTCTCCATACAGAAATCTTCAGTGACCAATTTATTGCCCAAAGGCACACTGAAATCCATCTAAATTAAGGAAGGATTCTAATGGCACCAAACCAATTTTCCTGGTGGAAAAATTGCCTCATACTGCTTGTGATCGCACTGGGATGCTTATATGCATTACCCAATTTATATGGTACCGATCCCGCCATTCAAATTTCAGCAACAGATATTTCTGCACCCCCTAATCAACAAACACTCGACCAAATTAATACGGCACTAGCAAAAGCGAATCTTCAATACAAGCAATATGAATGGCAACCGCGTGGTTTGTTATTGCGTTTCAATTCGACTGATACGCAATTTCGTGCTAAAGAAATTATTCAAGAAACCCTTGGTGATACCTATTTAATAGCGCTCAATCTTGCTTCTTCAACGCCGCAATGGTTACATTTACTTAATGCGTCACCGATGAAACTTGGACTAGATTTGCGCGGCGGTTTACACTTTTTGTATCAAGTTGATGTTGATTCTGTGACACAACAACACGTTGAAAATAGTTTAGCGAACATCGGACAAAATTTGCGCGAAGAAAAAATTCGTTATAGCGATTTATCTCGCATGGGTAACAATGGTATTTCATTACAATTTCGAGATGTGCCCACACTCAATCAAGCAAAAAATTTCTTAAGTGGACAATACCCAGAATTTACGTGGCAATCACAAAATCAACAATTGCAATTACAAGGCTCCACTTCACCTGCCGCTTTAATTCAAATTCAAAAAGACACCATCGAACAAGCTATGACGACATTGCGTAATCGCGTCAACGAATTAGGTGTTTCTGAAGCAATTGTTCAACAGCAAGGTGCTTCTCGAATTGCGATTGATTTACCCGGTATTCAAGATACTGCACAAGCAGAAAATATTCTCGGCAAAACAGCGACGCTTGAGTTTCATATGGTGCATGAATTGGCTCCTGGTGATACGAGCGCCACACCGGCAGGCACCACACAATATACCTTGCACGGTGAAAATATTTTATTGGACAACCAAGTTATTTTAAATGGCTCTGCCATTACCAGCGCGAGTGCCAATATCGGTGAAGAAGGGGGTCCCGTTGTAAACATTCGACTCGGTGGCGGCGGCGAAGATTTATTTTCGAAAACCACAGCCGAAAATATTGGCAAACGATTAGCTATTGTTTACGTTGAAGTAAAATCAAATGTTGTGACTGACGCACAAGGTAAAAAAACGATTACTGAAGATGTTGAACGTCATGTGATTAGCGCACCAGTCATTCAAGCCGCGCTCGGCAATAGTTTTTCCATTGTCGGATTAAGCAGTATTGATGAAGCACGCACGTTATCTTTACTCTTACGAGCCGGCGCACTCCCCGCTCCCATCACGATGATTGAAAGCCGACAAGTCGGCCCCAATCTCGGTAAACAAAATATTCACCAAGGGGTCATTTCTGTCGAAGTCGGTTTTATCCTCGTGGTCTTGTTTATGTCATTGTATTATCGCGGCATGGGTTTGATTGCGAATCTCGCGCTCATCACGAATCTCGTATTAATCGTTGCATTACTTTCCATACTCGGCGCAACGTTAACATTGCCCGGCATCGCAGGTATCGTACTCACGATGGGGATGGCAGTCGATGCAAACGTGCTAATTTTCGAACGTATTCGCGAAGAATTACGCAACAATGTCAGCGTGCAATCGAGCATTTATGCAGGTTATGATCGCGCATTCGTTACCATTCTTGATGCAAATGTCACAACACTGATTGTTGCGATTGTATTATTTAGTTTAGGTTCCAGTACTGTGAAAAATTTTGCTGTTACCTTGACGATTGGGTTACTCACTTCAATGTTTACGGCGATTACTGGCACACGTGCCATTGTTAATTTACTTCACGGTCGTCGTACAACCAAACAAATCTCTATCGGGATTTAGCACACATGGAATTTTTTAAACAAACACACATCAATTTTATGGCGCAGCGCAAGTGGGCTGCGATTCTTTCCATTATTTTATTTACGTTATCCATTATTTCTTTGATCATGAATGGATTAAATTTAGGCTTGGATTTTACAGGCGGCACGCAAGTTGAATTAAGTTTTCAACAATCCATTGATGTCACACAAGTACGAAACAAACTTGAACAAGCGGGTTTTCCCGATGCCATCGTGCTCAGTTACGGCACTTCAAAAGATGTTTTAATTACATTACCAGCAAAAATAAACAACGGCACTCAAGAAACACTGCCTGTACGCATACAACAAATTTTTCCGGATGGCAAAATTGAACAAACCGATTTTATTGGACCACAAGTCGGTCGTGAGCTCGCTACGAAAGGGATTTTAGCTGTCGTCATCGCGCTACTCGGCACAATGATTTATATTGCTTTTCGTTTTCAAATGCGATTTGCCATTGGATCCACTGTCGCGCTGATTCATGATCCCGTTTTAATTCTCGGCATTTTTTCTTTTTGGCATTTGGAATTTAATTTAATCGTACTTGCTGGCATTCTCACCGTTATCGGTTATTCGTTGAATGACACCATAGTGATTTTCGATCGCATACGCGAAAATTTTCGCAAATTTCGCAAGGCAACGCCGCTTGAAGTGGTTAATCAAGCGACTAATCAAACATTATCACGAACCATCATGACATCTGCATTAACATTAACTGTGGTATTCGCTTTATTTTTCTTAGGCGGCAGTATGTTGCATGGATTTGCTTTGGCATTGATTATCGGCATTGTCGTCGGGACATATTCCTCGATTTATGTTGCAGGTTCTTTAGCGGTTGCACTAGGACTCAATCGTCAACATTTGTTGCCACCCTCTCGCGAAGAATTGGATGGCAGACCATAGGAATAAGTCATGTCACTTTTTCCAGAATACGAATCCTTTGACGCCTTAGGGCTTGCTTCGCTCGTCAAAAAAAATATTATTTCACCAGAAGAATTAATCGACACAGCCATTGATCGCATAGAAAAATACAATCCCACTTTAAATGCAGTGATTCATAAATTATATGACCAAGCACGTGAATCAATAAAACAGCCTTTGTCTAATGGTGTTTTTCAAGGCGTTCCTTTTTTATTAAAAGATTTATTAGCTGATTGTGCTGGTACGCCACTGGAAAATGGCAGTCGATTAACACAAGGACGTATTTCCAAATTCGACAGCGAACTTGTGAAACGCATGAAGAAAACGGGTTTAATTATCTTAGGAAAAACCAATACACCCGAATTTGGTTTAAGCCCAGTAACAGAACCTGAACTCTATGGCCCGACGTATAATCCATGGGATTTAACACGTAGTGCAGGCGGCTCAAGTGGTGGCTCTGCTGCTGCAGTTGCATCATTCATGGTTCCCATGGCTCACGCGAGTGATGCGGGTGGTTCCATCCGAATTCCATCAGCTTGTTGTGGCGCATTCGGCTTGAAAATATCGCGAGGACGTACGCCGACTTATTCTCCTTTTACTTGGCAAAACATGTTAATCGAACATGTGATCACACGCTCTGTTCGAGATAGTGCAGCTATGCTCGATGCAACCACAAAACCACACACCCATTTTTTAGCACAACTTGATCAGCCGCTAAAACAGCTCCGTATTGCAGTCAGCAGTACACCTTTTTTTCCCGGTGAAGTCGGAGAAAATGAAAAATTATATTTGAAAAAAACGTCAGAACTGTGCGCACAACTGGGACATATCGTCGAAGAAAAATCTCCGCCTGCTGTTTCGCAAGATGTCATGCTTGCCTTCATGGTTGTGTTGTCATCTGAAATCAGTTTTGGTATTGATTTGCTGCTTGCTTCAATGAAGAAAAAACTCAATCTCAGTAAAATCGAAATTCCAACCGCACTTTTATACAAATCTGCCGCACAATTCACCGCCAAAGATTTTGCATGGGCGATGTATACGCTGACGACTGCAGGAAATTCTTTTGCCACATTTTTTCAAGAATACGATATTCTATTAACGCCTGTATTACCGAATGGCATTCCAATGATTGGAGCATTTCAATTTAATCAAACAGAGAAATGGTACTTTGAAATTTTACGCCGTTTGCCCAACAATCCATTATTAAAAATGATGCTCAAAGAAATGAGCAAACGAATATTTTCAAAAATTCCTTTTACACCGCTTGCAAATATTGCGGGATTACCCGCCATGTCTGTGCCATTGTTTATGGATAAAAATAATTTACCCGTCGGCATGCATTTTACAGCCGCTATTTACCATGAAACACAATTGCTGCAATTAGCTAAACAATTAGAAAATGCAATGCCGTGGAAGGATAGGAAGCCGAAGCTGTGAAATCACTTCTCCAACGACTCCACCAAATAGGGCGCAAGTTGTTGTAGTAATAATTTTAAGATGCGTGGATTGCCAGCGACGATGTTGCCACTTTCGAACCAAGATTCTCCACCGCTAAAATCACAGACTAAACCGCCTGCTTCGCGAATGAGCAATGCACCGGCAGACAGATCCCATGGTTTCAAACCCATTTCCCAAAAACCATCGAGTCGACCACATGCCACATACGCGAGATCCAGTGTCGCTGCACCAGCGCGTCGCACATCGCCCGACAAAGGCAATAAGGCTGCTAAACTGCGAGTGTAAGCAGAAACACGGTGCGGATCATTTTGAGAGGAAGGAAAGCCTGTTCCTAATAAACATTCTTTCAATGTTTTATGTTGCGCTGCACGAATACGACGTTCATTCAAAGAAGCGCCTTTACCGCGACTCGCAGTAAAAAGTTCCTGACGAATAGGATCATAAATGACACCATGCTCAATACGGCCTTTATGACGCATTGCAATAGAGACTGCAAAATGCGGAAATCCATGAATGAAATTGCGTGTTCCATCCAATGGGTCAATAATCCATTCATTCTCATTTTCTGACGTACCAGAAATCACACCACATTCTTCACTCAATATGGCGTGCTGAGGATAAGCTTTACGAATCACCTGAATGATTTCTTTTTCGGCCAATTGATCGATTTCCGTCACATAGTCATTGGGACGTTTTTCGCTGACCTTGATCCGATCCAAACGGTCTAAGGCGCGAACAATAATATCTCCGGCAGCGCGAGCCGCTTTAACTGCAATATTGACGAAAGGTTCTTTCATGAGGCAAGGCCATTACTAAAAGTGGCGCATAGGATACCAGAGATTAGATGGTATTGGGATTGATTTTTTTGGCTGAACGCATAAGATGACACATTTTGTATTTGAGACGCCACATTGAACACACGCATCGTACTCATCAACACATCCCACCCAGGCAATATTGGTGCAACTGCTCGTGCCATGAAAACGATGGGACTTTCGCAACTTGTTTTGGTTGACCCGCTCTCGTTTCCGCATGCCAAAGCGATAGAAATGGCCGTCGGTGCGACTGATATTTTGGAGAATGCCTTGGTCGTTAAGACACTCGATGAAGCCATCCGAGATTGCACCTTTATCGCCGGGACAAGCGCACGTTCACGCGCCATTCCATGGCCTGTCATATCACCTCGAGAATTAGCCGAAAAAGTAATTCATTCTACCTCAGCCAATGTCGCTATTTTATTCGGTCGCGAGCAGTCTGGTTTAACGAACGAAGAATTACAGCGTTGTCACGTCCACATTCAAATACCCAGTCATTCCGATTATACTTCGCTGAATTTAGCCGCTGCTGTGCAAGTGATTGCGTATGAATTGCGTGTCGCTGCATTATCTCAAACAAACACGCCGACACAAATGGAATGGGATTATCCACCAGCCACATCGCAAGAAATGGAAGGATTTTACGAACATCTTAAACAAGTCCTCATTGATGCTGATTTTTTAAAACCTGAAGCACCACGTCAACTCATGACTCGCTTACGTCGATTATTTAATCGAACACAATTAGATTCAATGGAAATTAATATCTTACGCGGTATCTTGACTGCTCTCGGGAAACCACAAAGCAAGTTGTAATCGCGCTTGTTCGATGAACATGTCATAGCCTGACACGCAAATACAACCGATCTCTTTTGCTTTTTTCAAAAAATCTGTTTCACGTGGAAAATAAACGCAATCAAGTACGATATTGTTTTTCGAAAAAAAATTAGATACTGTTGTCATTGCAAGGCCGCGAAGCGTTTGGCCGTGGCAATCTCGTGCCAATTGATGAGATCCCTCGCTTACGCTCGGGATGACAGAGAACAAATTTACATTATTCGGCAACGTATTTACAATTAACGCCTCAGGATATTGTTTAATGCTATGTAATTCAGACAGAGAAAACGCTTGTCCATTCACCGCATCTGCCAGTAATTGCGCGTGCGCTAATGTTCGATTAAAAATAAAAATTTGCATATCCCAATTTTTTGCTGCGTGCGCAATCGCGCGTGCTGTCCCGCCCGCACCCAACAAAATAATTGTCGACGGTAATGTTTGAACATGTTTTTTAACAGCATTGAATGCACCAAAACCATCCGTATTGAATCCTTTCAACGTATTCGAGTTATTGATAATGGTATTAATTGCGCCTATATTTAATACTGATAAATCAACTTCATCGAGTAACGGCACAATGGTTTTTTTCAATGGCATGGTCACGCTGAATCCTGAAAAAGGTAACGTTTTTGTAATATTTACAACAGATGATAATTCATCTGGATGTACTTTTAATTTAATATAAACCGCATTTTTTTTAAGCGTTGAAATCTTTTGATTATGAAAAAAATGCCCAATACTTTGCTCGACCGGATCTCCTAATAATGCAAATATTTTTGTATTTTTATTATGTTTTTGTACATAATAAATTTCGCGCGCGTCAGAAACTGTTAATTGACCAGGCACATTACATTCATTTTGCACGGAAACAAAATTAAAATAACTTCCAACAACAGGTGCCAAAATACGTGTACATTGACCCAATTCACCCATCGCAATACCCGTTAACAAATGTGTTTTAGAATTTTTTTGCACAAACTGCAAAATACGCAATGCGTCCAACGTTGATTGTGCTTGTGTTGCAATTTTATAAGTAAAAAACAATGGATTTTGCATTTTTGTTAATATGCGATCAAGATTGTCTGGTGTATTGCTAAAATCATGATACGAACAAATCAATCGAATCGCAGGAAAAGATTTTGTGATTGTTGAAATAAATTCGTGAGACACATCATATTCAAGGTCAAGATACTCAGGTGACAACGTGCACAATTGTTGAATGAGATCCAGTCGATCCTTTTCTGCTAAAATACATTCTCCCCCCTGCGATTTTTTTCGCAAGGTAAAAATAATAGGACACTTTGCTATTTCTTTTAACAAGGCAATAATTGATAAATCAAATATTTTCATAAAATCTAAACGAAATTCAAAACCATCCACTGCGTTTTGATGATCGAGAATCCATTTTTTTGATTCAGAAAAATTCCTAATTGGGATCACAGCAATTATCATATTTTTTCACGAGGCGAAACAAAAATATAAGTTAAAAAAGCCAAACTGGAAAACATCACCATGATGCTTGTCATCGCAATTGCATGATGGCCATAAAATAAAGCAATCATCGCGCTCGCGATAATACCACCAATAATTCGCAAAAAACCTAAAAATGCAGACGCCATGCCAGCAACTTCAGGCAAAGTATGCAACGCTGCATAGTTTGCATTAGGCGCAATTAAGCCATAACTAAATGTACCAAGAATAAGAAATGGCATCACAATGATCAGCTGAAAATAATGTGTAAAAGATAAAATGAATACAGCGATCGCTGAAGCAAACGCCAATGTTAATGACATGATCAATAAATGATGCGGATTGAAACCTGCTCGATTTAAATTTGCGTTGAGTAATGAGCCCATCATAATACCGACTGCTGTCATGGCAAATAACAAACCGAACATTGTCGTTGAAACACCGAGTTGTGTCATAAGAACAACAGATGAACCACTAACATAAGCAAATAAACTTCCAAATGCAAAACAAGAAATCAACGAATAACTTACGCAATGTCGATTGGTGATCACACGTTGATAGCCTGATGCAATTTCTCGCCAATGCAAACTGCGTTTAAAATGTTGTTTCAACGTTTCATCAATACCCATCAATACAGCCAATGTTAAAATCAAACCGCATAAACCCAATGCGTGATAAATCGTTCGCCATGTGCCAATTAATAAAATCAATCCGCCAATCGTCGGTGCGATGGCTGGCGCGATCGAATTAACCATACTGATCGCAGATAATTTTTGTCTTGCCTCATTTCCTTCATATAAATCACGTACCATTGCCATGCCAATCATACCGCCAACCGATGCGCCTGCACCTTGTAAAAATCGCCACAGTAAAACGGATTGCATTGAATGCGCAAAGCCGCACATAAAACCTGAAACCGTAAATAAAATACAGCCGCCTAATAGAACAGGTCGTCGTCCATGCGCATCCGCAATGGGACCAAAAATGAGTTGTGCAAAAGAAAAACCAGCCAGAAAAAAACTGAGTGTTAATGCTGCTTCAGCAATCGGAACCTGTAATGATTTTGCAAGCCCAGAAAATCCTGGCAATCCCATATCAATCGACAACGGAGGCAGTGCAGACAACGCGCCGAATAAAATAATGAACCCAAGAGAACGATGATGCAATCGCATGAATCAGCAAGGCTCCTTCATTGTGCCCTCGCTTCATTCATAGAAAAAGATTTTCGATCCCTTACGTACACTGGAAACTGCTGACACAATTTTTGCACCTTTTCTTTCACCGCATGAATTATTTTTTCATTATGAAGATCATCTAAAATGTCACATATCCATTGTGCTAATTGCACACATTCTTTTTCGCGAAATCCGCGCGTAGTGACAGCGGGTGTGCCTAAACGAATGCCACTCGTAATAAAAGGAGACTCTGGATCATTCGGTACAGCATTTTTATTTACCGTGATTGACGCTTGCCCTAAAGCTGCTTCAGCCTCTTTACCTGTGATTTTTTTATTAATCAAATCCACTAAAAATAAATGATTATCTGTACCGCGACTTACAATAGAATATCCACGATCCAGCATCGTCGATGCCATACACCGTGCATTATCTAAAATGTGTTGTTGATATTGACGAAATTCTGGTTGCAATGCCTCATTAAATGCAACAGCTTTTGCCGCAATAATATGCATTAACGGGCCGCCTTGACCGCCAGGGAATACCGCTGAATTTAATTTTTTATGCAGCTCAGGATTTGCTTTTGCTAAAATTAATCCGCCACGCGGACCACGTAATGTTTTGTGCGTTGTTGATGTTGTGACATCAGCAATTTGCACGGGCGAAGGATAAAGTCCGACCGCAATCAACCCTGCAACATGCGCAATATCTGCTAATAACAATGCACCTACACTATCTGCGATATCGCGTAAACGTTGCCAATCGACAATACGAGAATACGCGGAAAAACCAGAGACAATCAATTTAGGTTTATGTTGTTTTGCAAGACGTTCTGCTTCGTCGTAATCAATTTTCCCTGTCGAGAGATCAAGACCATACGAATAAAATTGATATAATTTTCCTGAAAAATTAACAGGAGAACCATGCGTTAAATGTCCACCATGCGCAAGACTCATTCCCAACACGACATCACCCGGTTTAATCATTGCAGCATAAGCAGCTGCATTGGCTTGTGAACCAGAATGGGGTTGCACATTTGCGTAATCGGCACCAAATAATTTTTTGACGCGTTCAATCGCAAGTGTTTCTACAACATCAACATGTTCACAACCACCGTAATATCGTTTATTGGGATATCCTTCGGCATATTTATTGGTAAGGACTGAACCTTGCGCTTCAAGAACCGCTTCGCTCACATAATTTTCGGATGCGATCAATTCGATATGTTCTTCTTGTCGAATTTTTTCAGCTTCGATTGCTTTCCAAATGGCAGGATCTAACTCACGTAATGAATGGGTATTTAACATTGATCATGCTCCTATTGGATCTGATTGTTCGAGTAATTTTGTAGCCATTGATTCGCGATAACGTTGTAATGCTTCACGATAATGTGAATGACGGCATGCCAAAATAGAAATCGCAAATAACGCAGCATTGGTTGCACCTGCTTTACCAATTGCCATTGTGGCAACAGGAATACCGGATGGCATTTGTACAATAGAAAATAATGAATCCATACCATTTAATGATTGTGATGGAATAGGCACGCCAATCACAGGCATCACCGTTTGTGATGCGATCACACCTGGTAAATGCGCAGCCCCACCAGCACCCGCAATAAAAATGGATATGCCACGTGTTTCAGCTTCTTTGATGTATTTTTGTAATGCATCGGGTGTACGATGCGCGGATAAAATTCGTGATTCGTGCGGAATATTAAATTGATTCAACAATTGACTCGCGTGTTCCATGATCGGCCAATCTGATTTGGAACCCATTAAAATACTGATCAACATGTTTTGCTCCAAAATTTAGTTCCTCTAATGTTTAAAACACCTTTTTCCTGTAAAAACCATAGCAATTTGATGTTCGTCACAAGCCGCAATGACTTCAGCATCTCGTTGCGAACCACCCGGTTGAATCACAGCGCGTATGCCCGCTGCTGCTAAAGAATCTATGCTGTCGCGAAAGGGAAAAAATGCATCCGAGGCGAGTATCGCACCGCATGCGTTTTCACTCGATTTTTTTAATGCCATTTCAACAGCATCGATCCGTGAAACCTGACCGCCACCGATACCAATCGTTGCTTGATTTTTCACAACCACAATCGCATTGGATTTAATATGCTTTACTGCCTGCCATGCAAATTGACAATCAACCAACCAGTCGTCATTCAGCGTTGTCTGCGTCACACAGTTTAAAGGATTTAATTCAAATGGCACAGGGTCAGATGATTGAATTAACAATCCACCTTGAATAAATTTTATTTCTTGTGTCGGTCGAGGTGCATCAAAAAGCATTTTTAAAATGCGTAAATTGGGTTTTTTAGACAATATCTCGCGCGCATCCGGCGTCATATCAGGCACAATGAGCGCCTCAATAAACAATTTCGATAAGTGTTCTGCGACAGAAACATCACACAATCGATTCAGTGCAACGATACCACCAAATGCCGACACAGAATCACAAGCGAGCGCTTTTTGATAAGCGTCTAATACATCATGACCTAACGCAATACCACACGGCGTTGCATGTTTGACGATCACACAGGCAGGTATTTCATACTCACGCACGCATTGAAATGCTGCTTCAGCATCAACAATATTGTTATAAGACAATGGTTTTCCATGCATTTGTTCTGCTTTCAAAATACTGGGCGTATCTGATGGAAAAACCCAAGCAGATGCTGTTTGATGAGGATTTTCTCCGTAACGTAAATCCATTTTTTTATAAACATTAAATGAAAGTGTTTCTTTTGAAGATTTCAACCAATCAGCAATCATGGCATCATAATCGGCTGTATGACGAAAGGCTTTTGCTGCTAATTTTTGTCGTGTTTCAAATGAAATCGTTTTTGTATTGCGCAATTCAGAAAGCACGTCAACATAATCATTTGGATCGACAATAACACATACCCATCCCATATTTTTTGCTGCAGAACGAATCATTGCAGGTCCGCCAATGTCGACATTTTCAAGCGCATCGTCGAGTGTGACATCAGTTTGTTGAATGGTTTTTGCGAAAGGATATAAATTGACAACGATTAAATCAATCCAGTGAATATGATGTTCGCGTGCAATTTCCGCATGTTCTTCACGCAATCCTAAAATGCCACCGTGAATCATCGGATGTAATGTTTTGACACGTCCATTCATCATTTCAGGAAAATGTGTTATAGCAGAAACATCTGTGACTGTTAAATTTTCATTGCGTAAAACATTCGCCGTACCGCCTGTTGAAATGATTTCAATTTGCATTTCATGCAAACCCTTCGCAAATAATTGCAAATGGGTTTTGTCTGATACTGAAATCAATGCACGACGAATGTTGATTGGTTGTGTATTCATGGTAATTTTTCAATCGCCTCCACTAAAGCAATGCCTTCTAATGCTTGAACACGCGCTTTCAATGATTCAACTGTATCATTTGTAAAAACAGCACATTTTTTTTGAATAAGAATCGGACCTTCATCAACTTGTTCAGTGACAAGATGCACTGTACAACCCGTTTCTTTTATACCTGAATGTAAAACAGCTTGATGAACTGCTTCATTCATCAAGCCTGCAAAATTCGGTAATAAAGAAGGATGAACATTGATGATTTTATGTTGCCATTTTGCAACAAACGATTGAGATAATATTCGCATATAGCCAATTAAAACAACATAATCAATTTCTTTTGATAACAAAAATTCAGATAAAGTTTCATCATAAATCTCACGAGACAAATTTTTTGGATCTAAAAAATCATACTCAATTCCCGCTTGTTTCGCTTTTTCTAAAATACCTGCATCGATTTTATTGCTTAGCACCAATGAAATTTGTGACGCAATATTTTTTTCTTGCATCAAATGAAGCATCGTAGAAAAACTGGTTCCTCTTGTTGAACCTAAAACTGCAAACCGTTTCATGCTGTCACGGCTCGCAATTTATTCATATTCTCTACACGTTTCTGAATCATTGGTTGCGTTCCAATATCTGCGCGATGATAAAGCGGACCTTGAATATGAATGATTTGTGATTCAGCTATTTTTTCGGCTTGATCTAAAGTATCAGCCATGCCTAAAACAGCCACCGCACGAGAACCGATTAACATCAATTTATTTTGATCGCGATCCACACTCGCGCAATAAATGTATTCATACGAATCAACATTAATATGAATTTCTTCTTTTGAAATAGGATATTCTGGATAACCTTCTGGCACTGCGTATTTACACACAGTTGATTTTTTCGCAAAATGAACGAGTGTTTTAGCTAATTGTCCATTAATCATCCCTAAACAAATTTCAACAAAATCTGATTCAAGCAAAGCTAATGCATTAATGGATTCAGAATCACCGAAACGTGCATTAAATTCAATAACTGAAATCCCCTTCGCCGTCACCATAAATCCGCCATACAAAATGCCACGGTATTTTTCTCCACATTCCATTTGCAAATATTTGATAACATCGTGACAAATATGTTTTGCTGTTTGAAGATCTTGTTCAGTCAGAAAAGGTAATAAATGATTGGACGCAGAAATACTGCCCATCCCGCCTGTATTCGGACCTGTATCATTGATCCATGCACGTTTATAATCTTGCACAGGCGGCATAAAAACAAGTGATTCGCCATCACAAAAAGCCATTAAAGAAAATTCTTCACCAACACATTTTTCTTCAATCAAAAAAGATTTTTGTTGCTCAATTAAATCAATGCAATGTTCATAGCCTTCCGCCACATCAGCCAAATGAACACCAGATACTTTAACGCCCTTACCATTCGCCAATCCATCTTCTTTAATCACAAAACCTGTTTCAGAAAATTGTCGCAAACAATCATAAACACCTTCCAATGTTTCAAAAAATTGATATCGAGGTAATCCAAGAATATTATATTTTTTCATCAAAAATCGGGCGAATGCTTTGCTGGTTTCAATGCGCGCGAGAGATTGTGTCGGACCAATTGTTGGAATTTTATTTTGCCAACATAAATCAGCTAATCCTTTTTCCAAGGGTGTTTCAGGTCCAATAATGGCTAAATCAATTTTCCATTCTACGGCGCGTTTTACAATTAACTGACAATCACGCATATCACTGATAAAAATATCGTGAGATAGATCGATGAGATCAGGATTACGATGCGTCATCGCAAAAAACAATGTCGGATGATGTGATGATCGCTTGCATGCGCGAGCGATTGCCACTTCGCGTGCACCACTGCCGATGATTAAAATGTTCATCATTTCTCTCCTACATCCACCGTTGAATTGTCATCCTGAGGAGCGTTTAACGCTGTCATCCTGAGGAGCATTTCTTTGCGACGAAGGATCTCCTAATTATGTACAGGGAGATCCTTCGCTGCGCTCAGGATGACAAAGAATCTTCCCCGCTACATAACACCCATTCAAACAAGCCATACACGGTTTATTGAACTTTGAATTATTTTTAGGAACAACTGATTCAATCAAATCTTTTTCTGTTTGATATAATAATTGATCGACACCTAACCATTCACGTATCGCTTCATCGTTTCGTTTTGATGCCAATAATTCGTTTTCAGATGGCATGTCTATGCCATAAAAACACGGAAATTTAACGGGCGGACACGCTGAAACAAAATAAATTTGTTTAGCGCCCGCTTCACGAACCAATCGAATAATTTCACGACTGGTATTTCCTCGTACAATACTGTCATCTAAAATTAAAACACGACGATTTTGCAATTCTGATTTTTGCGGCATTAATTTATAACGAACTTGACGACTCCGTTCATCATCATTTGACATGATAAATGTGCGTCCAATAAATGGATTTTTATATAAGCCTTCAGCATAACGAACATTCAATGTGCGCGCAAAAGCAACCGCCGCGGTGTTCGATGTAAATGGTGCAGGTACAACAACATCAGGCAATAAATCCGGATAGGTTTGACGCCAATGCGTTGCTAATTTTTCACCCATCGTTAAACGAGATTCATACACACTCACTCCATCCAATGTAGCGTCAGGACGTGCGAAATAAACATATTCAAAAATACACGGTGAAAATGATTTTGCTTTTAATTGACGTCGAAATAATTGACCCGATCGATTCACAAAAACCACTTCACCCGGTTGAACATTTCCCATTTCAGCAAAATTTAAAGCAGGAAACATCGTATTTTCTGATGCAAAAATAAAATCGCATGAACCATCGGTATGTGTACGTTTTCCAGATAATAAAGGACGAATGCCATGTGGATCTCGAAACACGAGCAATCCTTTTCCAATCACTTTGCTGACAACAGAATAAGACCCTTCCGCGCGAGAAAAAACATATTCTATTGCTTTACACGCTTCATCAAAAAATAATTCGCTGTCATCTGATGCGTGTGATTTTTCAAAACCTTCTGCTAACAGATGCAATAATACTTCAGAATCAGTGGATGAATTTAAATGACGATGTTTTTGTTGTGTCATTTCATGCGCAAGCGCTGGATAATTTGTTAAATTCCCATTGTGTGCGAGGGCAATACCGCGAGGGCTTCCGATCCATAGCGGTTGAATATCTTCTAAACCATATCCACCTGCTGTTGGATATCGCACATGTGCGATGCCAATTTGTCCGTGTAAATTTTCCACGTCTTGTTTTGTGAAAATTTCACGCACATATCCCTTGCCTTGTTTTGAATAAAATCGACCTTGCGATGTTAAAATACCTGCTGCATCTTGTCCACGATGTTGCAAGTGAATCAAACTGTCATACAATTCACAGGCAACCGGTTTTTTTTGGTTATAAATTCCAACAATGCCGCACATGGATTTTTATCCTCAGGTCATGAAAAATTAAATTCTTTCCCCGTAATCATTTCATATAATTTAATATAACGTCTCGATAATTCGATGATTAAATCATCAGGCGCTTTTGGTAAAATTTTATCGTTATACGGATCACAATGATCAACAAACCACAAACGCAAAAATTCTTTGTCGATATTTTCTGGTTCAAATTGATTTTTGAAACGCTCGTCGTAACTCTCTGCTAACCAATAACGACTAGAATCCGGCGTGTGAATTTCATCGACTAAAATAATATTTCCCTCTTCATCGCAACCCATTTCATATTTTGTATCAACTAAAATTAATCCCTGTTGTTTTGCAATTTCAACACCGCGCTGGTACAAACGAAGCGCGACTTCTGACGCTCGATCCCATTGTTGTTGTGACATCAATCCCTCACGCACAATATCAACAGCACTGATGGGACGATCATGAATATCTTTTGTCGTTGGCGTAAGGATGGGTTCTTCGAGTTTTTGATTTTTTCGTAAACCTTCGGGCAACGCGTGGCCACAATAATGTCTTGAACCATTTTTATAATATGTCCAGAGAGAAGTAGATGTGGTACCTGTGATAAACCCGCGCACAATCAATTCCACTGGAAACACTTTACATTTTTTGGCAAGCATTGAATTTTTATTGGGAAGATCAATCATGTGATTTGCAATAATATCTTTTGTTTGATTGAACCAAAATGCACTCGTTAAATTTAACACTTGTCCCTTGAATGGTATAGCCGCTAAAACGCGATCGAATGCACTTTGACGATCCGTAGTAACCAACAATAATTGATTGCCTAAATCATATGTATCACGCACTTTTCCACGATATTTTTTCCCGATGGCTAAATCTGTTTCCGTTAATGCAGAAGAAAGATTTTCTCTGATTTTTTCAACGTAAGGTAAATTCATAACAATCATGCGCCACTGGATTAAATAAAATGTGAGAATTGAGAATGTCATTACGAAAAACTGGATCGACATCGATATGCCAAAGCACCCCATGATGCATATTTCGCAATGATTGAATTGTATAATGTTCAAGTAAGTTATTACGTTGTTCTAATCCATGCAAATCCTCTTTTGCGCGAACTAAAAAACATAAACCTTTTTCTGTTTTACCTGAATCCAACACACGCTCTTTTCTGGGATTAAATAAAACATCACTGGTTTTAATTTTTTCGAAATCAAGTGAATTACAATCGATTTCCCAATGAACGTATCGTTTCACTTTAGCTGGAATATTTTTTTTCAGTAATGCATTTTGCACGGAAATAGCTTGATTATCTGTGACTAATAATCCAATGATTAATTCACGATGGAATTGCGGCAATGCATATTTTTTAATTTCTGCATAACGCGGTTGATAATATAAAGGCCGTATTTTTTGCACGCATCCTTTTGCAATATATTCACGCATCGACAAAAATAATGGATCGCCCACCGGTGTGCGTTCGGGATGCGGCATGATAGCCATCACATTACCTGCTCGATTCGTGACAGCCGCCGCATTCACGACAGAACCATTGGGATTAATGGGAAATTCATCGACGATCTCACCTTGTTCATCACAATATTGAAAGACAATCATGCCTTGCGATTGCATTTCAGCGAGCAAGCCCACAGGAATCAGAAAACGTCCTTCGCCATGTGCGATAGGAATTCTCAAAATAGTTTCTGAAGTGATACAACGCGTAAATGCATTGAGTTGATAATTTTTTGCAGGTCGAATATTCACCCATTCATTAAAAAAACCCGTACCAATCACTTGATTATTTTTCACGCGCCAATTTTCTGTCAACGCCATTGCAACGCTATAATCTTGCAATCCAGGCACAAGACCTGTTTCCACTAAAATTTGTGCGCCATTGCAAATGCCTAAAATGGGTTTACCCAATTCACCTTGCTGTCGTAAAATTGCCATCACAGGATCTAATGCAGCAATCACACCGGCACGACCGCGATCTTCGTAAGAAAAACCGCCCACAATCACAAATCCATCGCATTCAAATAATTTTTCTGGCGACTCATTCCATAAAAAATTCACAGGTGTCATTCCCGCACGCTGCACAGCGGTCGCTGTTTCGCGTTCACAATTTGATCCTGGAAATTGAACAATCGCAATTTTCATTATTTCACCAAATGAATTTGTTTATGACCTTTAATCACTTTGCCAATTTCATAGAGTTGAAATTGAGGCATATTATTTAATATTTTTTGAGCAGCATTCACTTCATCACGAGACAAAATCAAAACATAACCGACACCCATGTTAAACGTGCGATACATTTCTCGTTGATCCAGATGACCAATGTCTTGCAATAAAGAAAAAATCGGCTGATTCGGCCAACTATTTAATGTAATTTCAAGCGCTGTGTGATCTGGTAAAATTCTTGGACTATTTTCGAGTAAACCACCCCCTGTGATATGCGCCATGCCTTTGATATTCACGCCTGCATTCAATAACGTCTGCACAGGCACTGTATAATTAAGATGCGGTTCAAGCAACACTTCGCCCAATGGACGCTGCAATTCAGGCAATGTTGTTTCGATAGAATAAAGCATTTTTTCGAATAATAATTTTCGCGCGAGTGAATAACCATTCGTGTGCAATCCACTTGAAGCAAATGCTAATACAACATCATCGGGTTGAATAAAACGACCATCGACAATTTTATTTTTTTCAACAACGCCGGTAATCACGCCCACTAAATCCTGTTCGCCTGAAAGATACGTGCCTGGCATTTCAGCCGTTTCCCCGCCGACCAATGAAATGTGATGATCACAACAGGCTTGCGCCATACCTGAAACAATGGTATCAACAATATGCGGATGTAATTTTTCATTCGCAATATAATCTAATAACGTGAGCGGTTTTGCCCCTAAGACTAAAATATCATTCACTGTTGCGCTGACTAAATCTATTCCGATCGTGTCATAGCGATTCATCATGCGCGCAATCATGATTTTGGTTCCAACACCATCAATACTTTGAACCATCACTGGTTGTTGATAGTGTTGTATGATTTCAGATAAATCATACAGTGCACCAAATCCACCAAGACCTGATAACACATTTTTAGAAAATGTTTTTTCAACTTTTTGTTTGATGCGTGAAACAGCTTCATTGCCTGCTGAAATATCCACACCCGCTAATCGATAGTCGATAACATTCACAGCATTTTCTCCCGTAATCCATTCAGAAAAACATTTTTCGCATCTTGCACAGAAATTTCAACGCAACTTTGCATTCGCAACATTTTGTCGGATTGTGTTTCGCCTATCATTTCAAATGCCACTTGGTGATTGTTTAATATTTTTTGTAAACGCGCACGATTTTCTGGCATGACTTCTAAAATAAACCCGCCCGTTTCTGAAAATATTTTTTTTGAAATAGGCAATTCACCGTTGAGATGGATATTCACACCGATTTCGTTTTCAAAACTCATTTCAGCCAACGCAACAGCCACACCCCCTTCTGAAATATCGTGTGCAGATAAAATCAATTGTTGGTCTATCGCTTCGTGTAATGCAGCGAGCTCGCGGGAAACACCCGATAAATCCGGTTGAGGTAATTTTTTGCCTAATTCATTATGCAATGCATAATACACACTGCCGCCACATTCATCTTGTCGTAGATTCATTAAAAATAATTGCGAATGCGATTTTTTAAAGTGTTTATCAATGATTTTTTTAACGTCATCTATTTTTCCGAGACAACTAATCATAGGACTCGGTGGAATAGCGCCGCTTGATGATTCATTATAAAAAGAAACATTGCCTGAAATAACCGGTAATCCCAATGCGCGACAAGCGTCAGCGATACCGCGCACAGATTCGGTAAATTCCCACATTTGTTCAGGTTTTTCAGGGTTTCCAAAACATAAACAATCTGTGATCGCAATCGGTTTTGCGCCGACCGCTGTGACATTTCGTGCAGATTCGACAACCGCGTTCACAGCGCCCCAGTAAGGATCAATGCGATTGAATCGTGGACATTGATCGACGGATAAAGCAACACCCGTTGCGCGAATTTCTTCAGGATAAGTTGTTTCATTAAACGGTTGAATCACTCCTGCATCCGCTTTGCCTGCTTCCAATACGGTACGGCCTTGAACTTGTTTATCATAATTTTCGAAAATCGGCGCACGCGATGCGATATTTTCATGTGACAATAATTTCAATAACATTTCATTGTAATTTTGAGGTTCTGGTAATTGCGGTTCCACATAATTTCTTTGTGGATTTGTGTACGGCCGATTTTGTAGTATGCCTTTCGTGACATCCGATGCGCGTGCATGCACAATTTCTTCATCGAAACTTTTAACGACATACATGCCATCAGTACGAATGCGACCGACAATGGCAGCTTTCGCCCCGACAGAAATATCAGGCAATGCAAAAATTACATTGTAATGGTGTAACACTTCGTCAGCGAAATCATTTGGCACCAACCACATAAATCGTTCTTGCGTTTCAGAGCAAAGTGCAACATGAGGCGGCAATTGTTTGACATTAACGGGCACTTTTTCGAGATGAATTTCTGCGCCATAACCACTCGCATCAGCTAATTCAACTGATGCACAAGCAATTCCACCTGCGCCTAAATCTTTAAATCCAACGCGATGCGTTAAATTTTTTGCACGAATTTTTTCGAATAATGCATACGTTGATTTTAATAAATGTCTTTCCAAAAAAGCATTGGGTTCTTGGACCGCGCCTTTATTCATTTCAATATCATCATTAGATAAATCTGCGGAAGCAAAACTCGCACCACCAAAACCACTCGAATCCGTGGGTTTTCCCACCAAAATAAACACATGCTGTTCTGCGTCAGGTGGCGCATAGGAATGAATAATCTGATCTTCACGCACAATACCCAACGTGACGACTGTCACTAAACAATTTTCATTGTAACCTGCATCATAATAAACATCGCCTGCGATGGTCGGTACACCAACAGGGTTACCATATCCCGCAATGCCCGCCACGACACCTTGCGCAATACGTCGCGTTTCAGATCGATGGATATCACCAAATCGCAAACCATCTGCAATTGCTATGACTTCTGCCCCCATGCAACACACATCGCGAATATTGCCACCCACACCTGTCGCAGCCCCTTCATAAGGCACCAATTGTGAAGGATGATTGTGTGACTCATGGCTCATGACGATACCGTAACGCAAACCGCTTTTATCGGCTGCGACGGCGACAATGCCAGCATCTTCTTTAGGACCTAATATGACATGAGGACTTTCAGTGATCAGTGATTTTAAAAAACGACGGCTGGAACGGTATGAGCAATGTTCAGACCCTTGGATTGACCATAAAACCAATTCGGCGAGCGTCGGTGGTCGCTTGAGAATGTCGCGCTGTAAAATGAGCGCTTCGTCAACAGAAAGCGCGATTGTATGCGCTCGCAATCTTTCTGCAACTTGTTGTTGCGATAAAGCGAGAAAATCAAATGAGTGATCCGGCTGGGAAAGCATAATATCCCCCAAGTCTAGATGAGCGCGCACGTTATCATAAAATGAAGACACTGGCGACAGGTTTGTTCACGATAAGAATATGCTAGACTTCGCCTTTTGCGTGCCCAGGAGCGCTTAAGTCGTCATGAGTCAGAACATCATCGAACTCCGCGGTGTATCGAAATCGATAAACGGCCAAGAAATTCTCTACGACATCGATCTCGAAGTTCGTAACGGAGAATTTTTAACCTTGCTCGGCCCATCCGGCTGTGGCAAAACAACATTACTGCGTTTGATTTCTGGCTTTGAAGAACCGACAACCGGCAATATTTTTATCAATGGTCGCAACGTCAAAGGCTTACCACCTCACCGACGACATGTTCATACTGTTTTTCAAAGCTACGCGCTTTTCCCTCACATGAGCGCTGCTGAAAATGTCGCGTTTGGCTTACGCTGTCAAAAACGTCCGGAAAAAGAAATTCAAGAACGCGTGCGCGATGCGCTCAGAACCGTGAAGCTTGAAAAATATGCGCAACGCAAACCAGCGCAGCTCAGCGGCGGACAACAACAACGTGTTGCCATTGCTCGTGCAGTTATTAATCGTCCATTGGTTTTATTACTGGATGAACCATTAAGCTCGCTGGACTATCGTCTTCGCAAAACCATGCAAATTGAACTCAAACAATTACAACGTAAATTAGGCATCACTTTTATTTTTGTGACACACGACCAAGAAGAAGCGCTTTCGATGTCAGACCGTGTCGTTGTCATGAAAGAAGGTGGCATTGAACAAATTGGCACACCGCGACAAGTGTACGAAAATCCACAAAATCTCACCGTCGCTAAATTCATTGGCGAAGTCAACATTTTTGAATGCACCGTGATAAACGTTCATTCTGGTAAAATTGCGGTGGACATTTACGGCAAAAAACGCACAATTAAAAGTACACTTGATTTTACCGTCGGTCAAAAAGCACATATTTTAGTGCGCCCAGAAGATTTACGTGTACGCGATATTTCAGAAGCTGAAAATAACGAAGACTTCCGATTTCCTGGCACGGTTGAAGAAGTCATTTACAAAGGATCCACCGTTGATCTCATGGTTCGCTTAACAAACAATAATCAATTAGTCGCAGCCACAGAATTTTTTGATGAAGATGATGACCGTTTGGAATATTCCATTGGTGAAAAAATATTCGCGACTTGGTTACCTGGCTGGGAGGTTATCCTGCCATATGAAGAATGAGCACAGCTTTAAATATTTTTCACTCTCCGTCATCTGGGTTTGGTTGCTGATTTTTGCGCTGGTCCCTTTTGGGTTGGTGACTATCGCTAGTTTTTTGAGCCACAGCGATAATCATCTTGTAGAACTGCCGTTTAATTTCAACAACTACAAACAATTAGGCAACGCCGTTTATCTCAAAATATTTCGAGAATCCTTTTACATTGCCGGTGGCTGCACCGCATTGTGTTTATTGTTTGGCTATCCTTTTGCTTATTTAATTGCGCGTATGCAAAGTCGTTTTCGCAATCTGCTGGTTTTGTTGATTATCATTCCCTTTTGGACCAGCTCATTGATCCGCACTTATTCAATGATCACACTGTTAAAACCGCGTGGATTGATCAATTCAATTCTCATGTGGTTAGGTGTCATTCACAAACCATTATCATTATTGTTCACCGATACCGCTGTCATGATTGGTTTAGTTTACAATTTATTACCTTTTATGGTTTTGCCATTATTGACAAACATTGAACGACTGGATGATCGATTGATCGATGCAGCGCGTGATTTAGGCGCAAATCGATTCACCACTTTTCGCAAAATTATTTTACCACTCACAATGCCAGGTATTTTGGCGGGTTGTTTGTTAGTATTTTTGCCTGCGATGACAATTTTTTATATTCCTGATTTACTCGGTGGATCAAAATCGATTCTGCTCGGCAATTTAATTCAAAATCAATTTTTGGTTGCACAAAATTGGCCGCTGGGTTCTGCCATCAGCATTGTTTTTACTGTGTTATTACTCATTCTTCTTTTGATTTATTGGCGCAATATGCGTGATCGATTGGAAGGAGATTTGCTCACATGAAGCGTCTCCCTTTCGCGCTCTACATTGCTGCTGTTTTTATCTTTTTTTATTTGCCCATTTTTGTATTGATTGTTTATTCATTCAATAACGCACAATACTCCCTACTGTGGCATGGTTTTTCAACCCGTTGGTATCATGAATTATTTGCAGATCATGATTTGTGGGTCGCGGTCATGCATTCGTTAACGCTGGGTGTTTTTGCTGCAACCAGCGCAATGATCATTGGATCGCTCGCTGCGATTAGTTTATATCGATATGATTTTCGTGGACGACAATTTTTATATGGTCTCATCTTCATTTTAATTTTATCGCCTGACATTGTCATGGGTATTTCATTACTCATTTTGTTCAGTCTAGTGAATGTTGCATTAGGATTTTGGAGTTTATTGTTAGCACACATTACATTTTGTATACCCTTCGTGGTGGTCACTGTTTACAGTCGCATCGTGAGCTTTGATGAATATATTTTCGAAGCTGCAAAAGATTTAGGCGCGACTGACATGATTATTTTTAATCGCGTGATTTTGCCATTACTTTGGCCTGCATTACTGGCTAGTTGGTTGTTGAGCTTTACGCTTTCTGTCGATGACGTGATCATCAGTTATTTTGTTGCAGGCCCTGATTTTGAAATTTTACCGCTTAAAATTTATTCTATGGTACGTACTGGCGTCAAACCGGAAATCAACGCACTCTGTGCTGTTACATTTGGTATCACATTAACATTAGTTCTTATTTCTCAATTATTATTGCGGAAAAAACAGTGAAGAAAATATTATTTTTTATTTTTATACTCCTCAACATAACCAACACAGTCTTTGCTGCGTCAGAAAATAATTCAAACATTCTCAACATTTACGCATGGTCAGGTGAAATACCTGACTTTACCATTCAACAATTCGAAAAAGAAACGGGCATTAAAGTTAATTTTGAAACGTATGACAGTAATGAAGTTTTATATACAAAATTGAAAGCCGATAAAAATCCAGAATACGATATCATTGAACCGTCAAGTTATTATGTTGATCGCATGCGTCGACAAAATATGCTTGAAAAATTAGATCGGAATCTTTTGCCTGATTTTAAAAACATCAGTTCTGATTTTTTATATAAATCGTATGATCCAGAAAGCAGTTACAGCATTCCTTATGTGTGGGGATTAACAGGCATTTTTATCAATCGTCATCTGCCTGAGTATAAAACAACACATGATTGGAATGATTTATGGCAACACGCATTTCGCGACAAATTATTAATGCTCGATGATTCGCGTGAAGTTTTTTCCATGGCACTTAAATCATTAGGCTATTCTGCCAATGATGACAACCCAGATCACATTCGAAATGCGTATGAAAAATTACGCGCACTCTCGCCAAATATAAGATTGTTTAAAAGTGAAGGCGTGATTGGCGTGCTTGCTGATGGTGACATTGATGTCGGCATGGCATGGAATGGTGATGTTTACAAAGCACAAGTCGAAAATAAAAATTTAGATTTCGTTTTTCCCAAATCTGGATTTGTCATCTGGGTGGATAATTTTGCAATCCCAAAAAACGCACCGCACCTCAAAAATGCTTATCGATTTCTCAATTTCATGTTGCGCGCGACTGTTGCACGAGATGCCTGTCTCGATAACGGATATCCTTCGGCCAATATGGCTGCGCGTCAATTATTGCCCGTATCCATTCGCAATAATCCTATTGCATATCCCAATAAAACTATTCTTTCACACGGCGAATTCCAAACAGATATTAATGATGATGCTCTCGCTTTATATGAAAAATATTGGGAAAAATTGAAAATGGGTGAGTGATGTTTACGAAAGTAAATCATCCTAAGCGTTGCTGCGAATGATCAATAGAATGTTTTTTTAAACTCCCAATAATGTCATCCCTATGAGATAACGGAATCGTGCCTACAAACTTGGAATGGGGAACAGCTTCCGCTTCTTCTTTACTCTCTACAGATTCTGGTTTACTTTCTTCTTTACATTCTTCCAGTTTTAATTTTCGATAAAATGTTCTTGCTCTATTGTCATCTTCTCTATTTGCTGCATATAAATAGAAATTATTTAATCCAAGATCTGCGAGGAAATCTGTGCTTGCAAGCATGAGCAATGAACCAACGCCTTGTTGAGTCGCCGCAATGACATCAATATGACAAGTTCCTTTTTCTATATCGATATCATTGATAATGACGCATCCGACAAATTGATGCGTGTTAACATCTCTTGCAGCAATTGCAACGATGTGTTCATCCTCAGTCAACAGTTCAGAATACGTTGTCAATTTTTGTTGTGACAAAAGAAGATCTATTTCGTTTTTAGATTGGTCGCTCAGTTCAACAACATTTTGCATTTTTATTTGATTAGCAACGCACAACGATTCCACATCTTCATGCAGAGATATTAATCCCTTATCTACATCAGAAGATTTTCTAAACATATCCACCTCGGTATTTTCTACCTTAAGTATAGCATACTGATATTTCGTTAGATCCGGACGCCCACGAGGGGCGCCCCTACATAAACCATATAATCGAATGTTTCGTTATATTTTTATTGAATCGTACACGATGGTAAACAAATGTTTGTCACGATATCCACATCAGGCGCGGGTGCTTGTGCTCGTCGTCCAAACCAGCCAGGATTCGAATTTGTTGTTTTCTTTTGTTCTGCCTCATCTTTTTTCATGCGCAAAAAATCTCTAGCCATTATTTTCATGTTGCGGCTGACTGTTTCACAATTTACTTTATCAATCAGATACGGCAGAGAATCACCGGTTAAAATATCAAAGGGAACAATCTGAATTTTCTCTAACCACTCATTGTCATATCCTGATTTTTTATAATATTTCATTAACGCTTCACGATTATCGGTTATCTGTATTGCATTTAATTTTTCAAATAATTCATTAGAAACGTAAGATAAACGACGTGCATATTCAAATGCTAAAACTGCACTGTTTTGCAATGCGGTTGGTTCGACTGGTAAAAAATATACTTTTGCTGCAGGCAAAAATTTCTCGATAAGCCTGAGAGAATTGCGCAAACTGTCAATACGACCATCCAATGACATCGTTAAACAAGAAACCTGTTTTTCACTCAC
>Ga0207150_1042_pt1 | contig 31048 bp, 31 predicted proteins | sample Alteio_BWMinHeat_32_FD_153526 | JGI IMG/M metagenome (GOLD analysis project Ga0207150, IMG submission 153526) | Enriched cells from forest soil in Barre Woods Harvard Forest LTER site, Petersham, Massachusetts, United States -... | ecosystem: Environmental > Terrestrial > Soil > Temperate forest >...
TTTAGTATAGCACAAAAAATATAAACGCCAAATATGGACAATTTTATAAGGACTGGTAGTTATGAAAACCTTTTAGATCATAGATCAGAGATCATAAAATAGTTGTAGAAGATATAATTGAGCTGTTTCCAAAATGGAAACAGCTCAAAATGGATATAGATTAAAGCCCAAGAGAAAAATCTAGTGCTTCAATCTTTTTATTAAGGTCATGCTAATTTTTCACGGTCTATATCTTCATTTATGACCTTAACCTTTAGCCCAGCTCCCATACATGGTGTTGGCCGTAGATACAAGATGTAAGACCGAATAAATTGACATATATCATCAAAAATACTAATTAAACCAGTATTTTTGAGATAGTTTGTCAACCATGAGGCAAAGGTTGAATGTCTTACAGTTCAAAAAGGGTCAAGGGTTCAGGGCAGACGAAAAGTATAAAGCATAACGCACCAAATCGTATCCCCCGTGAACACTCAATAATATTGATTGTGAACATCGAATAATATGCGATCGTGAACACTTTCTCGGTTTAATATTATTCAGTGTTCACGGGGGATATTATTGAGTGTTCATGATGGGTATTAATACGCACCATTATGTTTTTGCAAAAAAGAAGCCACTTCCTTAATGTATTTTGCATTGACGTCGGACGTTACAGCATGACCACAGTTTTTGAATATTTTCAATTTTGCATTTGGTATATTCTCAGCCATGATTCGAGATTGTTTTGGGCTACATACCCAATCATTGCTACCAGCTAGTATTAAAGTAGGGCAAGTGATTTTTTTAAGATTTGGTATAAAATTAAAACTATGTAAAAATCCGCTGAACCCTACATTCAATACATCATATGCCAAAGTATTTTTTAGTTTGCTGGAAGGCCCTGCTTTAGATGAAAACTTTTTACGTGTTCTTTTTTTCTTGTTATAAATGTAAAGTGAATCCATAACTTTAAAATAATAATTAACAGCTCTGACACTTGTAAATTTTCCATTCCATAAATATTTTTCGCAAACCGCAATTTGTTCTGGAGTGCCGATTTTCTCGAGGTTTTTCTTGGCTTCAGAAATAAAATGGTAACTTGGTGCTGAGGCAACGATAATGAGTTTGTCTACATTTTTATTGTAACGAATTGCATATCCTTGTGCGACCATACCACCGTATGAAACACCTAATAAACAAATACGTTTGAAACCTAAGTGTTTTCGTAAAGCCTCAATATCTTCAATGTTATTTTCCATTGTGTATTCAGATTTTTTAGTCTTTTTACTCCATCCGCAACCACGCTGGTCAATAAATACTAATTGAGCATATTCTTGTAAGTCGATTGAATCGTTTTTAAAGTGAATATGGTTGCCGCCGGGGCCACCATGTAAAAAAAATAAGACTGGCTTTTCAGTGAAGCTATTACCCTTAGGTGTTATTTGTAAACCTGTTATGTCGTAATAAATTTCAGTGCCGCGTATGTTTGCCTTCATGATCCACTCTCATTTGTTGTTAATGATTAATTCATATTATTAACACTAGAAATCAGGAAACCCATCTTTTCTTTTGGGTAAATTAACTTTTAATAATTGATTGAAGCGTTCAATAGGATATAGCCAATCTCTATCATCACCTTTAGTTGGCATGTTATTGATACGCTCGGCAGTATCCTGCCAATCAACAGGAAATGGGTCGCCAGGATAAGGTTGACTACAGCGTCTAAAGTCATTCATGTGTCCCAAAATTTTTCTATCAACGGTTTTAGTAAAGGTGGGCTCTTCCGCGAACAACTTTTTCACTTCCAAAACAAATGTGGGCAATGAATTTTGCTGGAACAACTCTTTGAGCTGATTTTTAAAATAAGTGATCATTCCCTTCGCGCTGCCTGCATCAGCGTAGGGTATAAAAAAAGTAAAAGTCGATTTTGCATGAGTAATCATTGCAACTTTTTTGCGATCAACAATCATGCGATCGATAAACCAGTCATCCAGTAGATGTGCGGTGAGGGCTGGTTCGAGTAGATCCTTGATTTTGCAGTCTGCGGCGAATTTTTGTGTGAGGCGGAATTGAGGCATTGTTCTATCTCATAGATTATAGTGTTGTTCGATTTTCATATAAATGCCGTTGAAAATTGATAAAGGTGTTGCGTATTTTATCAATACCTCCGAGTAGTTCAGCAGCATCATTGATTGCGTGGTATTTGAGCTCTAAAAGCATGGGTAGTTTTTCTTGATCAAGTTCTTCGACGCCTGATTCAATATATTTAGAAAGCACAAATTCAAGAAATTCTTTCTGCTTGTTATCGAGGTTTGAAAATATATTGGCTTGGGCTTTCGCTACACGAGCATCTCTGGTGATAGGTTTCACTGCAAATGAAATATATTCGAGGACATCAAATAAGTCACTTTTTTCAGCGTCAATCAGCTTTTGCAGTGTTGCTAATTCATCTTTTCCATAACCTGCATCTGCAAGTTTTTCAAGAAACGTTTTACGTGTGATTGGGTTTGACCAGATTTTACGAAGCTCATCTTCATTTTTGAAAAAATCGGGTAGTTTGCCAAATAAATTTTTTAAAAATTCCTCTGCCGATATAGGTCTTCCGTCGGCACTCCAAAAAGAGGTTGCAATCATGTGTTGAATTTCACGTTCTTTCCCATCGCGTAATTTAATTATGATTTTTTTCTTTCGTTCAGGCAGTTCTGTTTCGTCAGTGGGGTACACAGTAGATAGATCTTTCACGCTTGGTGTTCTAGGGCGTTTTTCAGAAATATCCTCAATTGGCTCTCCATCCCATTCTGGATCTGAAAAATGTCGATAAGCGTCTACAAAATCATAGATAGTAAAATATTCTTTTCCATCAAACAGTCGTGTTCCACGTCCGACAATTTGTTTAAATTCAATCATTGAATTGATTGGACGGATTAATATGATGTTTCTTATATTCCGTGCATCAACGCCGGTCGAAAGCTTCTGTGATGTTGTCAGGATTGTTGGAATAGTTTTTTCGTTATCACGAAAGTCTTCTAGATATTGATCTCCCAATGCGCCGTCATTTGCTGTCACACGAACGCAATAGTTCGGTTCTTTACTTTTTTTAAATTGATTTATCAAATCACGAACGGCTGCTGCATGATCTTGAGTCGCGCAAAATACAATTGCTTTTTCATTTTGATTAATTTCATTTAGAAATGTTTGTACGCGATATGCTTCACGTTCTTTAATTACGATAATTTTATTAAAATCAGCTTCCTCGTAAATTTTACCTTCTTCTACTTCGCCTTCAATCACTTGGTCATCAGAGGTGTAGATATAATCATCTAATGTAGTTTGTATTCGTCTTACTTTGAATGGAGTTAAAAAACCATCGTTAATACCTTCCTTTAATGAATAGACGTACACAGGTTCGCCAAAATATTTGTAGGTATCGACATTATCTTTTCGTTTAGGCGTGGCAGTTAAACCAAGTTGTACAGCAGGGGAAAAATATTCCAAAATATTTCGCCAATTTCCTTCATCGTTTGCGCCGCCACGGTGACACTCATCAATGATTATGAAGTCAAAATAATCAGGTGGATATGCACCGAAATAGGGTTGATCATTCTTGCCGCTCATAAAAGTTTGAAAAATGGTAAAGAAAATACTACCGTTAGTTGGCACACTGCCTTTTTTGCTGATTTCTTTCGGATTAATGCGAATGAGCGCATCTTCATGAAATGCATGAAAATCATTAAATGCTTGGTTCGCTAAAATATTTCTATCTGCTAAAAATAAAATGCGTGGCCGACGTGATCCATCACGTTTTAAATTCCAACGGGTTTGAAATAATTTCCAAGCAATTTGAAATGCAATAAATGTCTTACCTGTGCCAGTTGCAAGCGTCAGTAATATTCGTTGTTTGTCTTCAGCGATTGCATTCATGGTATTGTTAACAGCCATTTCTTGATAATAGCGTTCATCCTTTGTGCCACCAACATACTCTAATGGAATCTGATTAAATTTTTCTCGCCATTCGTTTTGTGATGAAAATGTTTTATTCCACAGTTCTTCAGGGGTAGGGAAGTTAGCAATTAATCCTTCTCCTCCTGTTTTCATGCAAACCTGATAAATTTCATTACCATTGCATGAGAATGTTGTTTCAAGGCGCATTTTTTCAGCATAATGTTTTGCTTGTGCTACACCTTCACTAACTTCTAACGCATTACTTTTTGCTTCTATGATGGCTAATTTGAGACCTCTATAGATGAGTACATAATCAGCAATGAGAGGCTTCGAACGCTCACCACCGGTTTGAATTTTTCCTTTGGTGATATGGTATTCACGAAGAATTTTTGAGCCTTCGATGACACCCCAACCGCTTTGTTTTAGTTGAGGTTCGATTAGCTCTGCTCGGGTATCTGCTTCGTTCATATATGGGCTTCTATAAGCGATGGATGTTTTGAAAATTCACCATTAAATGTATTTTGTAATATTGATTTTTTTAATTCTTCTAGGTTTGTAAGTTTTTTTTGATAAATTGTTATAAGCTTTTTTGTTTCGGCCAACAAAACGTTAAGTTTGGAAACGATGCGTTGTTGATCTTGGAGAGATGTAGGAAATTTAATAACAAAATCATTTTTTAGGGTACTTCTTGCTAATTCTGTTTGGCCGCCACAGCCTTCACCTTTTTTTGCAATCTCATCTTCTATAAAAATCAAAGCGTAACCAAAAAAGTCGCTATAAAATAATCCTTTTTTTGGTCTGACAATGGTTATGTGTGAGTCAACTGTTGCTGCTGTGATAATTTCTCTCACCTGCGCTACTCTACCTAAGGTTCCTGTGCCAGTGGAGTTTACTAAAACATCACCTAATTGAATTATTTTTTCATTATTAACATGCTTGGTTTTGTTGTCATGTAGGCGGGACAAATCATAGCTAATTTTATGATCACGAATGCATTTCTGATTCAAAACACAAATACCATCAGATTCAATATATTTTGGTGAAATTCCTCTAGTAATGATGTCGCACACTTCACCAAGTTTTTTTGTTTGCCATGTAATGGATTGTTTTAACATAAGAAGACCTTTTAGAAAATTTCATTATTCAATAAAGTAAAAACCTGAGTACTGTTTAACACAGCTTTTGCTAAGTCACGTTTAAAATCCGCAATGTCACCCGAAACGCCACAGCATGCTTGGATATCTTGTTGTATAGGTTTTAAATCTTGCTGGTTTATATCGGTGACCTTACTGTTATATTTGTTCTCATCAAAATTTGTTGATTTTTGTGAGCAGAATATTTGTAATATCTCTTTATCAAATAGATAATTTTCAATTTCTCGTCTTTTTAACATGCGATGACTTGTGTCGCCATTAAGAAAACTTTCTCTCTCTGCTTCTGTTTTTTCATCCTTATCTCTTAATAGGTAAAGTTCCACGTCCACAAAAGCTTTATTTAAAACTTTAAGGGCTAAAGACGCACTTTTTGTGACTGCGCCACCGCCTCCACTTGAGACAAATAAAATATCGTGATGTTCTTCAGAAAAAATCTCATTATAAATATCAGCATCTAGTCCTTGCTCACTATTGTTGATATCAGGCTCTGGTCTTCCTTCGCAATAAATAATTCTTTTTGGCGCAAGAAGTCCTGTTAAGTCTTCCAGTGCGGTTTGAAAAATTCTCTGCCAGTTTCTTCTGGTTGTTGGCATTGGTTCTATTGTGCATGCAGAGTTAAAATAGTCTTTTTCTGAAAAATCAATGATAGAGCATTTTTCTTTTAAGTCTTGTTGTAAAGCACGCAAAAAACCAATGCTATGCGTTGCAACCCAGAGCTGACATGTGTCTGGTATTAATTTATCAATCTCAATAAGAAGCTTTCTTTGTATTGCTGTATTCAAATGCAGTTCAGGTTCATCAATGCAATAAATGGTGTCGTTAAAATCTGGTGTTTTAACAACTAAATCAATAACAATATCTACAACTTCTTTTTCGCCGGAAGATAGATTTTCATATGGAAAGTCTTTTGATGTTCCCTTTTCAAAATATAATTGTCCTTTACCCGCAATTACATCACCTAAATTAGATATTTTTATATCAACAACATTGCTTAGAATATTATTTATTTTTCCTGTTAATTCATTGCGAATTTCTGCGCCAGATTTGGTTCCGTATTGAAATTGATCCCATGCTAAGCCGAGCAATCGTTCGTAGTTTTCTTGTAACCGAGAATCGATGTCAGTGCTGCTGGCTGGTCTATTTTCATCATCAATCAAATTTGGCAATGATTTAATTGTTGAAACATTCAATCTAGAAGTGAAACGATATGGTGAACGGATATAAAAACTTTTTTTATCGAAAGAGGCTCCCGTGCTTCCTGTGATTTTTATTGATTCATTTCTATTGTAATCGGTTAATTTTGTGCTTGGTAAAATTGAGTATAATAATTTACTAAAAAAACTAGATGGTGGAGTACGATTAGCGCCCTTGTATTGTTTTTGAGTTTCTTCAAATGCATCAAAGATGCTACTTTTTCCGCATCCGTTTGGTCCTACAAGAGCAATAATTTTTTTAGGATTTGTTCCTAAATTTATTGTGAGGTTGTCAAAACGTTTAAAATGCTTCAAATGAACGGTTTTTATTCTCATATGTTATTTACTCTTTGGTCATTTATTTTTATCATCTGACGGCAAATAATTGCTTGTTGTGACAACTTTCTTTCCTGTTTTATCTTCAAGCTCCATTCTTGCTTTTTTCGCAATGCCACCACCTTTTTTGCCGGCAAGTGTATTTTCTTCCATGCCGATCGCATTCATTGCATCTGCTATTTGTCTGGTAGATAATTCTGCAAGTGCGGTAAAGATGAGCTCAGCTTCGCTCATATGATCGCGCAAATTTTCCGATTTTAATCCCTTCGATTTTTTGTGGTCTTTAACGCTGATACCCGTCCATTCCTGATGGATAACATTGGTGAGTATCGCAAACTCGTTAGGCTGTTCGATACCATGTTCTTTCCAGTAGTCAGTCAGCTTATAGCGGGTCTCTTGACCCATCATGCGTTGCTGAATCCATTTTTCACTATAGCCGTGTTTTTGCCATGTCTCTCTGGCTCTATCGAGGGATTTAGCGGGATCAGCCATTTCTTGCATACGTTCGTTGCCAACTTTGGCTAGCCAAAGCTTTATAGGTTCGGCTTTAGGGCTGGGTATGGACTGCACAAGTCTGAGGAGGGTTTCGGCATTAGCAACGTCTGTCAGGTACTTTTTACCGTCACTGGCTTCCAATTTCAGTCGGTGACAATTTGTCACCGACTGATTTCCTTCCTTTTTTAGTCGCTCTTTTAGCTTGTTCCAGTATTTTCTGGCTGTTTGGTAATCAACTTGTATGGTTAAAACTTGAATAATATCAATAACAGAAAAAAACCAGGTCTCAGTTTCTTCGTCATATAGCCGTCTGATTTGATGATCTTCAAACATAGCTAAATCATTTTTCATAAGAGCTCCTCAATCGCTTTCATAATTTTAGCGCTTTCTTTATCCAGTGCTTTCATTTCCGCGAGTATTTCTTTTGGGCTACGCAACATGACTTCGTCTTTCTTATGTGGGTTTTTTACCGATAGGTCATAGGTGGCTGTATCAATGTCAGCAACATTGATTGTCCATGAGTTGTCTGAATCAGCTTTTGTTTTTTGCAACTTAACAAATTCTTCCAAATCCCGTTCATTGAGTGGATTCGTTTTGCCAAGATTTCTATCAAGATTTAATTGATAAAACCAAATTTTTCGCGTCGGCGTACCTTTTTCGAAAAATAACACGACTGTTTTGACGCCAGCACCAATGAAAGTACGACTTGGTAAATCCAATACAGTATGCAGATTGCAATTTTGTAGTAGTAGTTTTCGTAAGCTCATTGCAGCATCAGCATTCGAAAGAAAAGTATTTTTGATGACTATTCCAGCTTTACCTCCGGCTTTTAGCATCTTGATGAAATGCTGCAGAAATAAAAATGCAGTTTCACCAGTCTTTATTGGGAAGTTCTGTTGTACCTCGGCGCGTTCTTTTCCGCCGAAAGGGGGATTGGCAAGGATTATGTCGTAGCGGTCTTTCTCTTGAATATCTGCTAAGTTTTCAGAAAGCGTATTAGTGTGCACAATATTCGGTGCTTCAATGCCATGCAGAATCATGTTCATGATACCGATGATGTAGGCGAGCGACTTCTTTTCTTTGCCGTAGAAAGTTTTCTTTTGAAGAGTTTCGAGATCTTTAGTGGTTAGATTTTTACTAGATTTTAAGTGCTCAAATGCTTCCACCAAGAAGCCTGCCGAACCCACTGCGCCATCATATATTTTGTTGCCAATAGCTGGTGCGACAACTTTAACAATGGTTTTGATTAGCGGGCGAGGCGTGTAATATTCGCCACCGTTTCTGCCTGCATTGCCCATGTTTTTAATTTTGTCTTCATACAGGTGTGACATTTCATGTTTTTCAGCATGAGAGCGAAAACGTAGCTCATCAATACGATTTAACACTTCACGTAGGTTATAACCGCTTTGTACTTTGTTTTTTATTTCGCTGAAAATTTCGCCGATTTTATACTTGATAGTATCAGGACTTTCAGCGTCTGCTTTAAATTTTTTCAAGTAAGGAAATAATTTCTGATCAACAAAATCTTTGAGGTCGTCACCCGATAGTGCTTTGTGATGATCAATTTTGCCATCTTTGTTTTTAGGCGCAGCCCAGGTTCCCCAACGATATTTGGGATCGATGATGTTAGTGTAAGTTTTACCCGCGAGTTCTGCCGCTGCTTTTTTGTCCTTTTCAAAATCGTCTAAATATTTTAAAAAAAGAATCCAAGAGGTTTGTTCCACATAATCAAGCTCGCTACTGCAGCCAGCATCTTTGTGAAGGATGTCATCAATATTTTTAAAAGTTTGTTCAAACAAAGCGAATTCTCCCCTAGTAATCCATTATTCGTTCGTCGATTGTTTATCTTTTGCTTTCGCCCATGCCAAAATTTCTGATCTGTTGAAGCGCCATGACCCACCTACCTTAAAGCCAGGAATTTTGCCTTCAGATACCAAGCGATAAGTTGTTTTTTCAGTAATTTTCAAATAAGTAGCGATGTCGCTTATCGTCATTATTTCATCACTCATTAGTATTCCTTATTAGCTTATCGTCGATTTAGCTTCGAGAAAATAAAGGAAAATTTTCCATAAAGCAACCATTTTGTTATGCTATGGGCTGATTAAGATTCTAGTGGACTAATATGACTACCTATTACAAACCGCAGCGTACCCGTAATATTTTTGACCCTGCTAGCAGCAAACCATACAAAATTAGCCGCAGTAAGCTCGATTTATTTATTAAATGTCCCCGCTGCTTTTATTTGGATCGTCGTTTAGGAGTCGCTCAGCCGCCAGGATATCCATTTAATTTGAATAGCGCAGTTGATGCTTTGTTAAAAAAAGAGTTTGATTTTTATCGGCAAAGACAAGAACCTCATCCGTTAATGGTTGAAAACTGTGTCGATGCGATCCCTTATTTGCATCCGAGATTAGATGAGTGGCGCGATTCTTTACGGCGGGGTATACAGCACTCAATTTCAGGTACTAATATTATTTTAACAGGCGGTGTTGATGATGTTTGGATCAGCACTAAAACTCAAGAATTATTCATAGTGGATTACAAGGCAACATCTAAAGCTGAACAGGTTACATTGGATGCTGATTGGCAAATTGGATATAAGCGTCAAGCCGAAATTTACCAATGGCTTTTTCGGCAAAATGGATTTAATGTTTCAGATACTGCTTATTTTGTTTATTGTAATGGACGGACTAATGAGGATCGATTCGATAAGAGACTTCTATTTAATATTTCGCTTATTCCATATTCGGGTAGTACAGAATGGGTTGAGGTTGCTGTTCGTAAAGCGTATGAGTGTCTTTGCGCTGAGTCAATCCCTCTCCGCAATGCTGACTGCGATTTTTGTAGATACACAGAAGCATTAGAAAAAATTTTTTCAGGTTAAAAACGGTAACATAAAATAATGAAATATATAAACGATAAATTTCTTTCTGAACCAGATGCAAAAATCGAATGCAATGACCGAGGTTTTTTGCTAGGCGATGGTGTCTTCGAAACCATGCGAGTTTACTACGGGCACGTCCGGACTGCAGATTTTATATAAAAAATCTATTGAAATATATGGTGAAGCCCAGAAAAATAAAGATTATTACTTTAAGGGATACGTATGAATTTAGAATTATTTCATAATGCGATTAGATCGACGATTACTAAAAAATATGAAAATGAAATGTTACCTTCAGATGTCATTCAACAATGTTTAACTCATTTGACAAGCATATTTCATGATTCAAGTGAAAACATTAACAAAATGACAATGATGACACTTTTTTTCGAGGGATTTTATCAATCTATTCCCATTGATTTTGAACTAAAAAACGATTTACGAGCTGTTAGACTACAACGTTGGGAAAATCATTTTGGTGTTCCCACAGTTGCGTTTTTACTTTCTTATGAAACTCAAATCGAAAATACAAAAGATTATTTTTTAAATAACGCTAATACAGACATGCCTTGGCTTCAAGGTGCTTGGAAGTCAACAGTAGATAAAATGAATGACGTCATTGTTGATGACAATGCAATAAATAATGTCGCTATTCCGGAGCAGAAAGAAGAAACAGGAAAATTTCTGAAGACGCATAACCCATCGGGCGGATTTACGACAACGCCTTGCGATCCATATTCCTTGCAATTTATCGAGCATGTAAAATCATTAGCGAACAATGGCTGCAGAGTGCTTGAGATCGGTGCTGCATTCGGGGCTGCATCACTACAGGTTTTAGCGCCTGGTGTGGAAATATTTTGCAATGATATTGAAGCAAAAAATCTTGCGGTCATTAAAAATCGATATGCAGCATGTGATAAGAATGACAATCTCGTGCTTGTTCCAGGTTCTTTTCCAGAAGAATTGAGTGGATTACCTAAGAAATCATTCGATGCCATTTTAATTTGCCGTGTGCTGCATTTTTTCACAGGCGAAAAAATAGAGCAATCATTGAAATTAATTGAATTTTTATTAAAGCCAGAAGGTAAAATTTATATTATTTGCGAAACGCCTTATTTAAAGAATTGGACAAAATTTATTCCGGAATTTGAAAAAAGAGTTCAGTCAGATGTCAGATGGCCTGGCGAAATTACTGATCCTGCGCGTTATGAAAGTAGCGGTCGAGCTGCATCACTTCCGAAATTTGTTCATTGGATGACGAAAGAAGTTATTGATGAAGCACTTAATAGAAATAATTTTGATGTTCTCGAGTCATCTTATATTGATCGAGAAGGCCAATTCCCAGATGATTTATTACTAGATGGGAGAGAAAGTGTTGGGGTGGTTGCGTGTAGATCAGGGGTTTAGTGTAATTAATAATATTGAAGAGCCATATCATGAAAATTATTCAAATAACTGATACTCATCTATTTGCTGATGATGAATCGGAAATATTTGGCGTCAAAAGCAATTTTAAATTTCGAGAAGTCATCAATAAAATTATTGATGAAGAACACCATGACGCAAATATGATTTTTTTGACGGGTGATATATCGCAAGATGAAACAATAAAATCATATCAAATAGCGGTTGCCCATCTATCCAAATTAAATCTTCCCGTCTATTGGATACCAGGTAATCATGACAACATTAAAAAAGCAGAAGAAATTTTTCAAAACGCTAATAATTTTAATCGTAAAATAAATTTGTCTTTACCAAATTGGCATTTTATTTTTCTTAACACAAAAATTGATGGATCAGAGGCTGGATATTTATCTGACCCAGAATTGACATTACTTAGCAATGAACTAGCGGCATCACCAGCGGATAAAAAAATTGCAATAGTAATGCATCATCACCCAGCTCCTGTTGGCACACCGCTTGTTGATCATTATATTTTGATGAATGCAGATGAATTTTGGAGTGTTGTGTCAGGAAAAAAAGTAGAACTGATTATTTGTGGACACGTTCATGGAGATTATCGATTTATACATAATGATGTTGTGATTGAATCTGCACCTGCGACGTGTCTTCAATGGGAAAAGGGTACAAAAAAATTAACAGCAGATAAAAAAATTGGGTATAAGATTTATCATTTTGATAATGATGGTTATAGATCATCGGTGAAGATGTGGTAAAAACCCGATTTGTATTTCAAAAAATGAGAGTAATCAATCATGATACATAATAATCTTGTTCTTATTACGGGTGGCGCCAAAGGGTTAGGTCAGTATGTGGCAAAACGGTTTTTGCTACATGGTTTTACTGTTATCGTCACATCTCGTGAATCAGCATTTCATAATGCAACCAGTATTTCTCATAATACTATCATCAATCAACAACTGGATGTTACTAATGTGCGATCCATAGAAAATCTTTTTTCATGGATTAATGCATTAGATGTTAAGTTATCTGTATTAATTAACAATGCTGGTGTTGGAATTTTTAATTCATTTCATAAGATATCATTAGAAGAGTGGAATTTAGTTCTTCAAACTAATTTAACCGGCGCATTTCAATGCGCAAAAGAAACCTATATTAACATGCTGAAAAATGAGGGCGGCAGAATTATTAATATTGGATCGATAGCAGAAAAAATTCCTCTGGCTCAAAATGCTGCTTATGGAGTATCAAAGGCTGGATTACGATTACTCTCATCGATTATAAATGAAGAAGGAGCTGCTCACAAAATTCGATCAACACATGTAACATTAGGCGCTGTTTATACTGATATATGGAAAAACAGAAACGGATTTAATAAAGAAGACATGCTAGATCCGGATCTTGTGGCAAAGCAAATTGTTCATGTTGCTTTACAACCACTGGATATTAGAATTGATCATATAGAAATTTTGCCAGAAAAGGGTGTTTTATAAAATGAAAAATAATCGGACATATAAAAAAATAGCTATTATTACAGGAGCTGCCGGTGGCATAGGTTCCGCCATCGCTGATAAATTAATTGAAGATGTTGATATCCTAATTTTAATGGATATTAATCGCGATAAACTTTCGCAACTAATGAAAAAACTCAATTCATCAGCTGCTACACAAATTATAGGCACTCTTTGCGATATAAGTGATTCAAAGTCAGTCAATAAGGAATTAGAAAAAATTGTTAGTGAAATTGGTTTGCCTAATATTCTTATCAATAATGCAGGCATTGGCGGACCTTTCCATCGTCTAGATGAAGTTTCAGATGAAGAATGGTATCAAATTATCAATACTAATCTAAAAGGCGTGTTTAACTTATCTCGATATTTATTGCCCCATATGAAACAGCAAGGTTATGGAAGGGTTATTAATATTGCCTCTGTTCAAGGTTATTTAGGTGCAGCATTGTCATCAACTTATGTGGCAAGTAAACATGGTGTTATTGGTTATACACGAGCAATTGCTGCAGAATGGGGAGCATATGGGATTACTTGTAATGCTGTTTGTCCGGGGTATGTTGATACAATTATGGGTATACAAGAAGAGGCTATTTCTGGACATAAACAAAGTGTGATTAGTAAAACACCTCTAGCACGACTTGCACAGCCATCAGAGATCGGAAGTTTGGTGAAAAGATTAATACATGATGAATTATTTTTTATTAATGGATCAGTTATAACTATTGATGGCGGTTTAACGTGTCACGTGGGAATTACTTAAACATGTGATAAAGAAATAGATACATAATGTTATTTGTTTTGTTTGATGATAATAAGACTTATTGCCGCAAAAGGGACAGTGTCGGTTTTGTGTTTGCTCATATAGTTACATAGTCGCTTCTTGTGATGGTGTAGGTCGGAATTTTATTGATCATTATGTGTCCAATAAAAACTTTCGACTATATGTTGATCTTATGTGTAAAATGCCGACACAAATCAAACGTATTAACTAGAGAAGAACAGGGCAGCAGCAAGTGATGATTTATATAAATGGCAAATATTTCTCCGACCAAGAAGCAAAAATAGAAAGCAATGACAGGGGGTTTTTGTTGGGCGATGGCATCTTTGAAACGATGCGCGTGTATGGTGGAAAAATATTTTGTTTTAACGATCATTATGACAGATTAAAAAATTCAGCTGATTATTTAGATATTCCATTCACAATGCCACCTGATGAGGTAAAACAAATCATTGAAGCATTGCTTGAAAAAAATGAATTAAGTAACAAAGATGCAAGCGTAAGACTGACGCTCACACGTGGCTCAGGTCCGAGAGGTTTGTTGCCTCCGATAAATGTGCATACGACATTGATGCTTACTGCAGCTCCATTCACTATGAATGCTCATAAACCATTAACAGCACTCATCAGTGAAATCAGACGTAATGAGTTTTCGCCTCTTTCTAATATAAAATCGTTATGTTATTTAGATAATATTATTGCTAGAAATAGCGCCGCAAAGAATGGTTTTGATGAGTGTATCATGCTTAATACTAAAGGAATTGTAGCTTGTGCAAGTGTGGCGAACGTATTTATCGTCACTCAAGATAAAGTAATAACGCCACGGTTAGAAGACGGTGTTTTGCCAGGAATAACAAGAAAAATGGTGATTAATATTTGCAACGCCAATAATATTACTGTGGATGAAGAAGCTATTAGTGAATCTGATCTAATGCATGCAGATGAAGTTTTTTTTACAAATAGTCTTATCGAGATACAACCAGTCGCTCAAATAAATAACAAACTTATTAATGAAGGTAAAATAGGAGAAATTACTCTTAAACTGCAAAAATTTTATAAAACTTCTATAGATGTGAGCTCATATGATGTTGATAATTCATATGTGAACAATAGGGTTTATTCAAAATAATGAAAATTGAGTAGTCAAATAATATGAAGTTAGTTATGCAAGCATTAGATATGTTGAAAAATAAATTCGAATTATTATTAGGATGGATAGAGCTGATACTGAAGCCTGGATACGATCGCCAATATAGATATGTTATTGAGCGAATCGAAACGATAGAGAGCTATGAAAAAATACGATCTATGATTTATTACAAGCTGATTGGTTGCAGAAAAATATTAGTTGAATCTGCTGTTGAATTAAATAAGTTGACTTTATTTACTTTATTTCGTTCAGATCACGCTCAAATCATTGTGTCTATTGCTACTGCAGAAGTTCTATTAAATCAAACCCAAAACGAAATATCTGATAAGTATAAAAATTATATTGAATTTTGTAATCTAAAATTAAATGGGAAAAAATGATGTTAATATATTTGGCGATGTGTTTTGCAACTTTTGAGATATTATCGACAGTATTTAATCAGTATTTTTACGATATTTCTGTGCTCGGTGTTAGTTTCCCACTCAACATAAGCGTTGTATTTTTTTGCATAAGCTTTTTTATATTAGACATAACAACCGAGATATATAATAACAAAGATGCTAACAAACTGATTTATGGCAAGATAATTTGTCAATTTATTTTTGTTTTGTTTGGTTGGATAGGGTTGGCTGGGGCTGGGCTACAGCATTCCCAGCTAGCTGATATTATCTTTACAACGCCGTTGATGATGCTTAATGGCATGATCGCGTCATTGATTGGATATAAGATGACGACATCAATTATGCAAAAACTTAAGATTATATATCGAGGAAAGCTACTTCCATTGCGATATATATGCTCGAGTCTTCCCGGAGAAATTGTATTTTCGCTCATATTCTCTGGGCTTTCGTTTTTTCATGGGAGAACATTTCATCAATTTATAATGGTTTTTTTAATGCTGACATTCGTAAAAATCGTATTGTCGTTATTGTTTTCACTCATAGTGGTCCCTTTAACTGTGGCCATCAGATATTTTTCAGAGTTGCCACAGGAGCGAATTGAGTATATTCCATTTACTTGAAGTGATTGCGAGACTCGACTAATACTCCAAGGATGACTGTGTCATTTTGTTTAAATGATTTGTACATACCATTGGTGGCCTTAAGATATAATTCTTTGCCTTCCACGTAATATTGTCTGAAAAAAATTTCATTTTTGTTAGAAAATATCACGTAGTCACTGTTTTTTGGTTTAATTGAGGAGTTAAAAATTAACAGTGTTCCTAGTTTGAATAAAGGCTCCATGCTTGAGTTTTCTAAGATAGTAGCAAAATATGATTCTGATTTAGAGTCGCCCGTTATATGAGTAAACTCTTTAAATTTTTTTTTATTTCGATGTGCAATATATGTAGGAATATCGTTTGATGTAAGGACTGGGATTAATGAAATCCCAGCATCCTGTTCTGAAATAAATTGTTGTGATCCTTTTCCGAACAATAGCCATTCCGGGCTCACTTCTAGCGCAGCCGCAATTTCGTTGACGTGTTTTGGAGAGGATGAATGATTTAATAAATAGTTAATAGCCTGTTTTGATACACCAATTTTTTCTGCAAGCCAGGTTTTTGATCTTCTCTGCTGTTCCAGAACCAAAAGGATGCGACCACCAAATCCGATATCATGCTTGGAGTTTGTTGCTTGTTCTAGTTTAATCGCGTCTGCCAGGCTCATCAGCTCTATACCTGTTGATAATTTATTCAATGCTAAAATAGTAAAAAAATACTTTACAAATGTAAAGAATATTTTTACTATCTTCTTGCAGCCGTATTATACAACGTTAGCAATGAAAACGCCTGTAATCTAGGCGATTTTTACAAAAAAATGGAGTTTTAATAATGCGTAATTTATTTTTTTATAGCTATTACTTGATTCAGCAACAAGATGGATTAATTCACGAGAATTTATTCAGAGCACGAAGCTTGTTAGATCGGTTATTACAGAAAAATGAAAATAATAATGAGATGGCAAAACAGACAAGTGAAAATTCATCATATGATACTACTAGCGAGATTATTAATTTGTAAATCAGTCTATCCCACATTCAATCAGCACTCATCCCAGCATTTACCTCACACCGCGAATTTCTGCGTGACCACCCAGTCACGCTTTATGGACGATGTGAATGGGTGGTCACGCAGAAATTCGCAGTGTGAGGGGTTGTAACTTGATGTGGTTACTATGTTTTTTGATAACTCATTCCCGGAATTCATTTCCCGGACTATTCCAATGATACATTGCGAGGAAAACACAATAAGTTGTCTATTTTTAGTGGTGATAAAATTGTTGTTTTATCCGTAACACCGTCACACACAGCGTCATCATTGGTTTTGATGTTACTGCATTGTGACGCGTTACGTTGTTGTCAGTAACAGGTAACGGTTAAGTAACATGAGAACTGTTGTGTATTGCGACTTGTGACGTTGTTACGTTTGTTTCGTTAAGATAACGTGAGAATGCATCTGCAAATTGCATATAGTAGTAACCTTTAGCAGTTACTGCGCCGAAACGAATAGTATTGCTAATGATTCCAAATTCTCTTAAACGAGATGCAATTTGTCTCGGCGTAATCGGCTGTTCGCGATTATAAGTTGCCCACGGTTTTTCATCATCTTTGCAAAGCGCTGTTACAAGTTCAGTAGATGAGAATCGGTCAATACATTGTGGCTCGTAAATTTCTGCGATATCAGCGAGTAATTGAACGCCAATACTTTGAGGCTGCTCAGCTTCACCTGACAATTTGAATGCGGCAGCACGTGCTAGTTGCGACCATTCATTGCCAGCGATATCAGCAATTGCAAGTAATGGCTCCCAATTATCTTGGGCGCGATCATTTAATTTTTCCGGTAATTCTGGCTTAGCGTTTCGGATGTTAGAAGAATAATCTTCTGCAAAACGAGCAAGCTTTGCAGAAAGAACTTTAAATAAAATCGGATCAGTGTGACGCAAGCGTTCAGATTTTTCTTCAGGTAATTTGCGACGCAACTCTAAATTGATTGCTCTATCCATGATTGTATCAGGTAATTTTCCAATGCCAGCGAGTGCTTTTGCTCCCCATGTTGAAAATCTAGTCGGTTCATAATCATCACCTACAACACGAACAATATAAGCTGAATCTCGCGTGTGACCGCAATTAATTAATCCGCGTAGTTCATTGTCATCTTTCATAAAAGTATCAGCCTCATCAATTAAAAGTGTAGGTTGCCAAGCATCGATAGAACGAAATAATGCTGCGGGTGTGATGTTAGATGCTGCAAGCGGACGATTGACAATACGATTGAGTAGGAATAACAACTGACTTTTGCCGCATCTTTTTTCTGGCGCACTAATAAGGGCAAGTGGTGCGACTTGAATCACATCAATAAACCATGTCATTACAGCCCATAATGTCGCAGCCGTTATTGTTTCTGGCTGGCAGATAATAAAACGCCGTAATGTAGTGGCAATTTCCGTGAGTAGATTTGCCGGATTAACTGGGTCGCTCCATGGTTCTACTTCATCGAATGGCATTTTATTTTCATTCTGTGCGGCATTTTTTTCTGCTTTGACAATGTTGTCGAGTGTAGCAGGGCGAATGCCTAATCCTTTTGCGTAAGAAGCTCTGACACGATCATAAGCAACTGGTGAAAGTTGAATAAGCTCTTTTATAATTTCAGCGTCATTGATTGATAATGTGGCTTCATTAGAATTCATAATGGTAGCCTCTTAAGAATTTTTTCGGCTATCTTCAATTCGAGCTTTTATCCAGGTATCAATTTCAGTTTCAAGCCATCCAACAGCTCTGCCACCTAGATCAATAGGGCGGGGAAATAAACCAGCAGCAATGCGTGCGTAAATTGTGGAACGAGAAAGTCCTGTACGAGATTCAACTTGTTTCCGACGTAAGATTTTAAAAGCGTTTTGGATTTTCTGAGACATATTATGTTCCTCTTAGATTAAAGAAGAACATAATATGTATTGATTATTTCAGTTACGAGGCAATAAAAAAATTTAATTTTTTCCGGAAAAATTTATTTGTTTTTTTTTTCCATAATCTCTAATGCTGCTTGTGCAGTCAGTAGGTGCAAGGTGCGCTCAGTAAGCAGCATGTTCATAAGTGGATTAGTTGTTTTTCTAATAGTCTCTTCTCCTTTGTCACCTAAAGGATATAAAACATTTGCCATAATACGGTTTGGAATTCTGGCATTTGTTTCGTGTTCCCATATCATTAAATCAATGTATGGAAGTATGCCGAATTTTATCCAATTATTAAAATCTGATTTATGAAAGTGTTTGTAATTAAATCCAGTTACTCTTTTTCTTAGTATTGCTAGATGTTGTTTAAAATTCTCGATAAGAAGACTATCTGGTAACGCTAAAGTAATACGTATTGTATCTGTAAGTGTACCTACTTCTGGTTGATATGAATTGTTAATAGGTTCATCAAGCCAAGGTGCATCTTTTGGATATATTTCTTTCTCGTCATACGGGGTGTCATACCAATCTTCAGCATATTTCAATCTGTCAGGACGAATAAAAAATTTATAACAAATGTACTCTCTCATCGTTAGTGATTTAATGCCAAGTAGTTGTTGTGTATTTTTTTCTTTTATGAGATGTAGAGGTGAGTTAGGATGGCAATAGTTTGATATTCGTTGATCTTTAAATATGTCAATGTGTGGATTTTCATGACTTGATTGAATAGCTAATTGAAATTCGGAAGGAAAAGGCTTATTCCCTCTATAACAATGCAACAAGCTACGTAAGAAATTGCGGCGGATATAGAATTGTTCATACCAACCCGCAGAATCAAGTTCTTTTGAGAATTCGTATTTTTCTAATTTAAACCAATTAGGCAACTCGGAAACATGCTTTATTTTTTTTCGCATAATGATGCTCTAGAAGTGTTTTTATTGTCCGTTGTTAAAGTATCCAAATAATCTGCCCAATGCTGCATCATTTTCTGACGCTCAGGTAAATACTCAGCATAATTGTACGCAGCGCGAATATGATTCCGTTCAGAATGTGATAACTGTCTCTCTATCGCATCACGATTCCAACCTTGTTCATTTAACAATGTTGAAGCCATGCTGCGAAAACCATGTCCCGTCATTTCATCCGATGTATAACCCAGTCGGCGCAACCCACCAGTCACCGTATTTTCTGACATAGGTCGGAGGCTTGTGCGTACGCCAGTAAAAACATATTTCCCATGACCCGTCAGCGGTTGCACTTCTCGTAAAATAGAAATCGCTTGTTTTGCAAGTGGAATGATATGCACGCTGCGCATTTTCATTTTGTTTGCGGGAATTCGCCACTCAGCAGTTTCAAAATTAATTTCAGACCATTCGGCTTTGCGTAATTCACCAGGGCGCACAAAAATAAGCGGCGCTAATCGTAACGCGCATTTGGTAATGAAGAAACCTTTGTAGTCGTTAATATTTCGCAATAAATCGCCGATCGCTTTTGGGTCGGTGATTGAAGCATGATGCCGTTTTTTGACAGGCTCTAAAGCGCCACGTAAATCTGTTGTCGGGTCACGATCAGCGCGTCCGGTTGCAACTGCATAGCGAAACACTTGGCTGACATTTTGATGTGCACGGTGTGCAGTTTCAATTGCGCCACGGTCTTCGATGCGACGTAATGCGCCTAATACTTCGAACGCTTTCAGTTCAGAAATAGCACGTTTACCAACCCAAGGAAAAACATCAAGTTCGAGACGTCGCAAAATGCGTTCACCATGCGAGGGTGTCCAGCGCGAAGAAAATTTTGCATACCATTCGCGTGCAATGGCTTCAAAACTATTTTCGCCAGCAATTATTTTAGATCGCTTAGTCAATTTTTTGAGTAAGCCTGGGTCAGTGCCATCGGCGACGAGTTTTCGTGAGTGCTCCCGACGATCTCGCGCTTGAGCAAGTGTTACATCCGGATAGACGCCTAAAGCGAGCACCTTTTCTTTCAGATTAAAGTGGTATTTGAAGCGCCAATACTTAGAGCCATTGATGTTAACTAAAAGGTATAAACCTCTTCCATCGGATAGCTTATATGGTTTATCCTTCGGCTTGGCATTGCGCACTTTTGTGTCACTGAGCAGCACGGGGTATCTCCTTTTTAGAACGTCAAAAATGCCCCAGTTATGCCCCGAGTGGGGGTAGATTCCAGTGGAATTCTTGAGTTTTGGTTGGAAGCAGGGTAAACAAAAAATCCCTTACAATCAAGGGCTTTAGGTATGATTTGGAACACTTAGGAAGATCTAAAAATGGAGGCGGCGGGAATCGAACCCGCGTCCGCAAGCCCTCGACCTTTGGGACTACATGTTTAGTCTTGTCTTTTAAATTTAGCCATCTGTTAACGAACAGACACGATAATCAAATAGCGAGCCCTGAAGTTTAACAGCGCATCTCGGGCAGATTTTGCTGCGAGCTTATATCAATATGACTCCTCAGTCTAACTTGCGTTAGGCCCCGCCGTATAAGCACAACGGGTGAGAAGCGTCACGGCTGGTTATTAAGCAGCAGCTGCAAATACTTCGTTAGAAGCATCTACAAAATGACGATCTTGCTTAATTGCGTTTGCAGTTAAGTTTTTGTAACGTATTTAACGAGGTAAGTTACCTCCTCGACATGCCCCTCTAGTTCCGCGACCCCCGTCGAAGCCAGGTCGCCCCCAAGTATTATTATAAACGATGCAGTATAAACTAATATGCGATTTTTTTCTCATGCTAGATAAATAAAGGGCATGAAATTTAGCAATTTTTACTTGATTTGACCTCAAAACACGTTCATCCATGATCGGGTTTTGTTCTCGCAGTCTCCTGACTGCTCGTCAAATCAGCGCAAAAATTCTAAAATTTCATGCCCTCATTTTATTTCCGCGCAATTTGCGTGGCAGAAGCTTGATCGGTGGGTAATAGGATTATTTCATTGACATTAACGTGAAGTGGGCGGGTTGCACAATACAATACTGCATCAGCAATATCATCTGCAGTTAAAGGTTCAAACCCTTTGTAAACTGTTTTTGCTTTTTCTGTATCACCTTTGAATCGGACGACACTAAAATTGGTTTCTACAGCGCCAGGATCAACACTGCTCACACGGATTTTAGTGCCAAATAAATCCATACGTAAACCTTTAGATAAAACATTCACTGCCTGTTTTGTTGCGCAATAGACAGCGCCTTTGGGATAAGTTTCATGACCTGCAATGGAACCAATATTAATAATATGTCCTGAATTGCGTTCGATCATCTGCGGTAAAATTGCACGAGTCATGTAAAGTAATCCTTTTACATTGGTGTCGATCATTTCTTCCCAATCTTCAATGTTGCCTTCCTGAAAAGGATCAAGTCCTGCGGCTAGTCCTGCATTATTAATTAAAACATCTATTTTTTTCCATGATGCAGGCAAAGCATTTAAAGCGGAACTAACTTCTGTGCGTTGACGAACATCTAATTGAAATGCATATACATCGATGTGATGTTCTTTTTGTAATTGCGCAGCAAATGGTTTTAATAATTCAATACGGCGTGCACACAATAATAAATTCGCACCGGCTTTTGCAAAGTGCACAGCACATGCTGCACCAATCCCGCTGGATGCACCGGTGATGAAAACGATTTTATTTTTTAATAATGTCATATTAATGCTTCATGAGACGTTGTTTTTCACGCTGCCAGTCGCGTTCTTTTTCTGACGCGCGTTTGTCGTGCGCTTTTTTGCCTTTCGCTAAACCAATTTGTATTTTGATGTGCGCGCCTTTCCAATAAAGAGAGAGGGGTACCAGTGTATACCCTTTTCGGTCGACATTTCCAATTAATCGATTGAGTTCAATTTTATGCATTAATAATTTTCGTGAGCGCGTTGGATCATTCACCTGATGCGTTGAAGCGGTGATAAGTGGCGTAATTTGTGCGCCAAAAAGCCAGGCCTCACCGTTTTTGAGGAGTACATAACTTTGGTCGAGTTGAACGCGTCCTGCGCGAATGCTTTTTACTTCCCAACCTTCCAAAACGATACCTGCTTCGAATCGTTCCTCGATAGCGTAATCGTGTAAAGCGCGTCTATTTTGAGCGATATTTGAATCGGACTGTGTTTTCTTATTCATAATGGGCTCAGTATAAATCTTCATCCTTCTGAATGACAGAGATTTTCGTTATAATCCATGCTCTTTATTTAACAGGGTGATGCATGACGGTTATTCAACGAAGCGCTTTAGTTTCCTATCCTGCGCGTCAGATGTTTGAGTTGGTAAATACAATCGAAGAATATCCACGATTTTTACCTTGGTGTGCTCATGCTAAAGTGATTCACTCATCTGATAACATAGTCGAAGCGTCACTTGAAATGGCATGGTCAGGTATGCGAAAAAGTTTTATTACTCGCAATGAATTGAAACCGTTTCAAGAAATGCGGATGAAATTAGTCAGTGGTCCTTTCAGACATTTTGAAGGTATTTGGACTTTTGAATCGATTGATGATTCTGCCTCTCGTGTTTCTCTTCATTTGGAATTTGAAGCAGTGAGCAATTGGTTGGGTCGCTTATTTCAGCCTGTTTTCCATCGAATTGCTGATTCTTTAGTGGAAGCATTTTGTCGACGTGCGAGCGAAGTTTATGGAATTTCGTCATCATGATTCAGGTTGAAGTGGCATACGCGAATCCTGAACGTCAGCTTATTTTGGCGTTAAATGTGCCTGTTGGAACAACTGTCGAAACAGCCATCGAGCGCTCAGGCATTTTAGAAATTTTTCCAGAGATTGACTTATCTCGTCAAAAAATCGGTATTTTTAGCAAAATGGTTTCTCTCAATGATCAAATCAGAGCGGGCAATCGAATTGAAATTTATCGCCCACTTTTGATTGATCCGAAAATAGCTCGACGTCAACGTGCGGAACGAATAAAAGCAGAATAACGGTTACCGCCGATTTTGTTGAGATGTCCATGATTAAATGACAATGTGAGATATTTTTCGGTTGTATCACCGTTGCCAGCATGGTAAGTATAGACATAATCAAGCTGCTTTTGATCGAGTGCGTTGGAAAGGATAGGTGTGCCTAAGATATTTTCCACTTCGTCTTGCGACATACCGACGTGAATTTGCTTAAGCGTGTCTTCAGAAATCACATTTCCTTGCTCGACATCTAGTTTGGTGACGCAACCTGTTAGCGTGAGCAATAGAGCAAGGGAAACTATGTATTTTTGAAACATTTGAACACCTATTAATCAAAAAAAGAACAGCTATAATAGCTGATTTTAAGTTTTTTGGAAAATTTTTGTTATAATTATTTGATTTTAGGGAAAATTTATTGTTATAGGAGAGCTTCCCTGGATAACTCGAATCTCAAGAAAGTCGGCCTTAAGATCACCTTACCGCGTATCAAAGTGCTGCAAATTTTAGAAAGTACACCAGATCATCACTTAAGTGCTGAGGATGTTTATCGCACACTATTGGAGTCTGGCGAAGACATTGGTCTTGCAACAGTTTATCGAGTATTAACGCAATTTGAAGAAGCAGGTCTCGTTGTTCGACATCATTTTGAAGGCGGTCATTCTGTTTTTGAATTGGACTATGGGCTTCATCATGACCATTTGGTTTGTGTAAAATGTAATAAGGTCGAAGAATTTATTGATGAGACAATCGAAGCACGTCAGCGTTATGTTGCCGAAAAAGCTGGCTATGTCATGACAGATCATAGCTTGAATATTTACGGGTTTTGTAAAAACTGTCGTTAGAATGGCATGATGATGAAAGATACGCAAAGGAGCTGCAATCGATGAGTCAATCTTCTCGCGAAATCACACAGAAAATTCACATCGATGAAAAATCTCACAAGATTTTAGCGTCTTTAGTGAAGCATGTTTATCTGCAAGGCAATGTTGCGATGATTTCATCATTATTTTGCGCAAGCATTATTTTTGCTGGTTTATTTAATTTTCATCAGAGCAATCTACGTCTTTATATTTGGTCGTTGATTTATCTGTTTATCACGCTCATCAGGATGATTATTTTTAGAACCTATCAATATTCGACAAATTCAACAAAGAATAGTTTAAAAAAACGGTATTACTTGTATATCCTGGGATCTTTCTTAGGCGGATTGTCTTGGGGTATCGTCGGATGGGTTCTTTTTCCAGACGCAACAACAGCCCAACAAACACTGATTATTTTAATGGTCGCGGGTGTTTCAGCGGGTGTAGTGCCATTATCTGCGGCAATTCCAGCAGCGGGCATTTTGTTTTTAGTCGCTGCGATTGGCCCATTAATTTATTCCATTGCACAAGTCAATAACACGGCTTATTTCTTATTTAACATCGCGATTCCCATTTATTTGGGATATAACATTATCATCATGATGAGAACATATGGATTAATCAAAAATTTGGTCATTTTAAAATTCGAAAATGATGCGTTATTAAATACGTTGGCTATTAGTAATAAAAATCTCGAACGTGCAGCAACACATGATCCACTGACCCATGTTGCAAATCGTCGTTTGTTCGAAAGTAATTTGAAAAATGCAATTCAACGTGCCTCAGTGAGTGAGAGTAGGATCGCTTTATTTTATGTTGATTTAGACAATTTTAAATTAATGAATGATACTTACGGGCATCATGTCGGTGACGATATTTTATTAATCATTGCAACACGCTTAAAAAATTTTTTCCGCAAAGAAGATTTAATTTCACGATTAGGCGGAGATGAATTTGCTGTTATTTTAGAATATGCTCACAGCACAGGTGAAATCGAATCTATCGCAAATCGAATTTGTCAGCTTATCGCCATTCCCATTCCCATTGAATCTACTGTGACAGAACTTCGCGTGACAGCCAGTATTGGTATCGCACTGTATCCTGAAGATGGTTCTGATGAAGAAAAATTAATTTTGTGTGCTGATAGAAGAATGTATCGTTCCAAAGATCATGGCGGTAATTGTTTTTATTTGGATGATGTTACTGAAATGCCCATTCGCGCAACGCTTTCAAACTGGGGAAATAGAGACCTAAACGAATAGGGTGTTGTGATAAGTTTCGCATCGCTTCTCCATATTGTTGTAATTGCTTTTCGTATTTTTTCGTTTCATTTTCAATGAAAGAATCAATAGAATGTGATGATGTGTGAGATGTTTTATAATCGATAATCCAACGTGTTCCTTTTTCATCAATAAAAGTTCTGTCAATAATCAATTGTTGAGGTTTGTTATTGATTATCGTTCCGATGCGATATTCTGATTGTGCGTCCGTATGAGGCTGAATAATCCATCGTCCTTTTGGGTCGGATAATAAATGATGAATTGATTGATAAATTATTTGGATAATGCTTGGATGATTGTCTCGAGGAACGGCGAGATGTGACAAAATATTTTTGAGCCAAATTTTTTTGGTTTCATCCTGTTTGTCTAGCCACCACTTTTCACCTTGGAGACAAAGCTGTTGTATGATTCGATGAATGATTGTGCCCGTAGTCAGAGCAATCTGATCTGGTAACATAAACCCAGAAACAGTTTGATGCGCTGCGTTTGGATGCCGTGTGTGAATTTCTTTGAGTGGGTTAATCCATTCCAATTTTAAACGATAGATTGAATGAGACTGCACTTTTTCAGTTTGTACTAAATCTGTTAAACGTTCTGGCACAATCATAGTGTTGTAGATTGCGGGCCATAGTTTACTGAGCAAGCTGCTGGAAGGCGGCTTTTCATTGTTAGGTGGATCGAACAATAAAAATAAATGTTTTTTTGCCCGTGTAACAGCAACATATAATAATCGACTTTTTTCATGTTCCATGCGTAATTCATTTTGTCGACGAATATATTCATAAACTGAATCAGGTGATGCGCCTGTCGCTTCAATGGGTGCCATAATAAATGCACTAGAATTTTCATGATTTGTGCGTTCCATCCATGCGAGCAATCCGCGATCATTATTTATCGTTTGTTTTTCAAGATGCGGTAAAATAACAGCGTCAAATTCTAATCCCTTCGAGTTATGTATAGTCATGATTTGTAATTTTTCATTTGCGTCTTGCTGTGGCGCTGCATATAATTTTTTGATTGCTTTTTCCAATAGATCTGCATCAATGAAATCTGAATTGGAAAATTGTTTTAATAATTGAAAATAAGTCGCCGCATCTTCTAAATCATTTTTGTGAGAAAGCGTTGCAGGCCCTCCCAAATGACGCCAAGTATGTTCAATTAAATCAACCAGTGTTAATCGACAACGTGATAAAAATGAATTTGAAAGAATAGGTAATATTCGTTTGAGTCTGATTTGTCCGTCAGTGCTTAATGACTGAATAATATCGATTGATTGTAGTTGTTGCCAAATGGTGTTTTGTGTATTGACAGATATTTTTAATAAATCTGACAATAAAAAACCACACCAAGGTGCACGCAAAATGGCAAGCCATGCAATACGATCACATGGATTCAATAATGCGCGGGTTAAGACCAATAAATCTTGAATGACAGGTCGTTCAGTGAGTGGATCAATATCAATGGCGCGGTATGAAAGACCCGCATGACGTAATGCGGGTATAATATCTTTTAAATGTGAGCGTGAACGAACTAAAATGGCGATCGTATCATTCGGATATTTTTGTTGATGATCTTGAATTACATTCACCATTTTTCTGCCTTGCCAATCTGTTGAATTTGCATGATGAGAAATCAATTCTACTCGTGATTCATCATCATGATGTTCTCGTGGCAAAGCTTTGCAATGGCTGTATGAAACTGATGAAGTTGTAATGTCATCTTTTAAAGGAAAAATACGATGAAAATGATCATTGACCCATTCAACAATACGTGAGGTCGATCTAAAATTCACGGATAAGATGAGCGGCTGCAATGTTAAATGACCTAATCCGCGTAAACGAGTACGAATAAATAATCCTACTTCAGCTTCTCGAAACAAATAAATCGATTGCATGGGATCGCCCACTAAAAAAAGTGTTCGTCCATCGTTAGGCTCCCATCCGGCTGTTAATTTTTTAAGTAATTGATATTGTGTGTTGGACGTATCTTGAAATTCATCCACTAAAATGTGACGAATCTGAGAGTCAAGTGCAAGTGTTAAATCAGTGGGTTGATCTTCTGTTCCGAGTGCTTTGAGAGCAGCTAGTGCATTTTCCGTATAATCAACTTTACCTTGTTCCATGAAAATAATTTGTAATTGCGCGACAGCAATACGTAATATATCGTGTAAAGCAGAGAGCGTTTGCCATTGTTGATCGGAATAAGTGGTGTTCGGCGCATGGCGTAATTCAATAAGCGCATTTCTAAATTCATCGTATTGAATAAATTGCTGCATGAGTTCATTCATGCGCTGTTTCATCGGCGCAAAAATTTTATCTGCAGGAAATCCTGAATTTTTATCAAAACGTTTTCGCCACTCATTATTTTTTGTTAATAATAATTCAGCGAGAGTAAGCCAGTTTTGACGGTCATTCGGTATTTTTTTTATCTCAAGTTGATTTGCTGCAAATTGAGCTAAGTTCAATAATTCATCTGAATGTTGTTTCGGGAATGTCTCATTCAATTTTGATAAAATATCGTTGTTAATGGTAAGAAGATGTTGCTCGAGAAATTTTCTTAAATTGGAATGTGTTGAATTTTGAGTGATGTCGGATATCCATTGATCACGACGTGCTAATAAATGAATGAATAAATCGGTCACTTTTTCAAGATCATTGTCGCGATGTAATAATAAAATCGCAATCGCGTCTGACCAAGCGACGTTTTCTTCTAGATGAGATAATATTTCTTGGATAGCTAAACGGTATAAAGAATCAGCGTCATCTGTGAGATCAGGTGATGCACCAAAATGAGAGAGGATAGGTAATTGCTTTGTCAAATAATAATTGAATGAGTCGATTGTTTGAATACGCAACCGATTTGGGCAGGATAATAACGACCAACCATATTTTTTATCTTGTTCTAACACAATGCTTGCTAATTCCCAGGTTTTTTGCGCGTGTGATAATTCAGGTTTAGATTCATGTTGTGCTTTTTTTAAAGCATGAATGATGCGTGCGCGCATTTCGGCTGCTGCTTTTCGCGTAAATGTCATGGCTAAAATTTCTTCTGGGTACCGCACTGTACCAAGCAATAATAAAAATCGTTGTGTTAATAATTCTGTTTTGCCTGAACCTGCTGGCGCTTGCACAATGAATGATTCTCGTGGATTTAGTGCGCGTGTCCGTTGATCAGCGTCTGCAATATTATTCTTCAGCATGTTGTTCTCTCATGAATGCGGCAGAGGGGTTGTAATTGACACGTTGAACAAATAATTTCGCCATACTTGGGATCAACGGTTGCAATACCTGAATAAAATGCATTCGCTAAATTTTCGAGGGATTGTTGCCAAATGGTGAGTTGGTCGCCCCAGTTAATATTGGTTTTGAGATGTTCTTGTATTTTTTTGACGCCAGGAATGTTGAAATCATCTTCACTAATACCAATTAACTGAATGTTGTCAGGATGTAATTTTGAAAACGCAATACCAGAAATATTTTTTTCACCCGTTATGCAATATAAGGGTAATTGTGGTTCATCTAACCGTTCTCCAAACCAGTGCTGTATCGAGGGATGCTTGCTGGTTTTGTAGTCAATAATAACAAATTTTTTATCAGTAATTTCGTCAATGCGATCAATGCGTAATTGAATAGGAATTTGGCTGACTGTTGCAGAAATTTCTTTTTCACATGCAACAACGCGAAATGGAGGACGATTTTTTTCGGCTGCAATGTATTTTTTCAGTAGATGATAAAGACGATCTGATTCCAATTGAAGATATCGTTCATTTGAAATTGTGTGAGCAGTGTAATGATTAATTGCTTGTTCAATGGATTGCTTGATGATTCGCTCGCATTCATCATCTGATAATAAAATGAGTGTATTCGAATCTTTGACTTCAATCCAAAAACATTCTAATGATTTATGAATAATATTGCCTCGATCAATCGGTCGTAAACCTGATGTAAAATTTTCTGAACTTCGTGCATTCAAGCGTATTTCAGCAAATGCACGAAAAGGGCAACTGGCTTGTAGTTTAAAAATACGTGTGCCACCATAAATTTTTTCATCCTGTGTGACAGTCGGCGCGATTTCATCTGTTATCGATTCTAATGATTTGTGTTGAAATAAAATATCTTCTGGGGTCTGCTTCTCTAAAAGTGCAAGGTCTTCAGGTAATACATTTGGTAATGATTCTACAAAAATAGATGGACGACACGCTTCATCATCAAACTGTATACAATAGCTAAAGATAACTGATTTTGCGGAATGTTTAAGTTGTGAAAATAATGTCGTGCAATAATCTAATTCACGTAAAGCAGAGGCGTGCGGCATTTTATATTTTTTTTGAATTTTTAAAGGAATAAATGGATTGGGGTTGGGTGGAAATGGCCATTGGTTATCATCCATGCCCATGACCCAAAGATGTGTAAAAGGATATTCTGCAGCTTCAAGCACACCGGATACTTGTATAGCGGCTTCAGGTGTTTCAATTTGAAATATCGTATTTTTTGCAAATTCATTGAGATGTTTCAATGCCTCTTTTCGTGTGATCGGTTGCAAAATACTATCGAGCGTGCCGAACTCACTGAGTAACTTAAGCAACCGTGATGCAACTTGATATTCTTCGCTATTTAAACTGCGTTCACCGGGCCAGCCCCAAGATTTTAATTGATGAGAAAACGTGTTAGCCCAATCATGTGCTGATTGAAATGTAGAATCTGATAATTGCGTTTGATGAATTGATTCAATAAGCTTCGTAAGTTGTGGACAGGTTTTAATTAATTGAATTTTTTGATGAGGCGACAACCATTTTGTGAGCGATGTAGTTGTGATATTGGCTTGACGTAATTGAAAATCATACGTTGCACGTGCAATACGTTCTTGTTCAGCAAAACCTAAATAAGGTGAAAATAATAATGTATTAATTAGAGAGCGAGAAAGAGAATTGTTATAAAAACCTAATAATTGTAAAGCATCATGAATGAGCGGCCAATCGGTTAAACGTTTACCTGCAGATAAATTAAAGGGTAAATGCGTATATTCAGTCGTAAAAGTACCTTCATCTGAAAATGTTTCTCTAAAAATTCTTAATACGGTTTCACGTAATTCAGTGAGTTGTGGTACAACGCAACCAACCAAGCAATTTTTTTCTTTGAGATAAATCGATTTTGCCCATTTCGCCATGGTTCGTATTTCAGTTTCTTCGTCTTGTAATTGTATT